>Ga0136644_10000698_pt1 | contig 26782 bp, 29 predicted proteins | sample C_130820_EF_Meta_FD_94780 | JGI IMG/M metagenome (GOLD analysis project Ga0136644, IMG submission 94780) | Freshwater microbial communities from Lake Croche, Canada to study carbon cycling - C_130820_EF_MetaG (v2) (version 2) | ecosystem: Environmental > Aquatic > Freshwater > Lake | place...
AGAGGTAATAAAAAAAGACAATCATTTATTATATGCTGTTCCGTATCAGCATTTTACGAATTCCATAGAAAATTATTTTAGTATGTTGAAATCACGATTACAAAAATTAGACGGATTAGCACACTCCGAATTAAAGGAAAATATAACAAAAACAATACGAAATATTCCAAAAGAAAAATACAGGAACATAATTAAGGGAGCATACGAAAGACCAGAAAAATATGTATCCAAGAAAAACAATACACGAAAAATCAAGAAGAATTATTTATAAGTTCTCATATAAAATGGGCGTTTTAAATGAGAAAAGGTGTATAATAGATTATCACCATATGATACCACGTTTATGGGAATGGAATGGGAATAGTATGGAATATAGTATTCTGAAAAATCATTTAGGAAATCCTCAATAGATTCTTATGCTTGTAAAATCCACATCAATCGAATTCTCAAGTATCCCTTTCGAATGGAATACAGAATGCTGAATTAATTGTGATTTGGGACCTAATTTTTTCCTCTAGAATCGAAACTCTTTCCTCTTCAACCTTCGAATAGTGAAGTATATTGAATTCACCTATTGAACTCGAACCCCATATTCTGCCTCTATATGTCGCAATACGAATGAATATATATTCAGTAGCATCATCTTTAGCACTATCGGGTACAAACTGAAATGAGGAGGATTTCCTTATTATTTCATAGTCCGTTGATTTTTCTAAGAAAATACTACAGAATAGAGTGTCACGATATTGTAGGTTTATCACTTTATCTGTACCGGACTCTATATCGGACAAATTAACATCACTCTCTGGGACATTAAAATATTGACATAATAAGGAAATCGTTCCTTTTAATACTCTATGCATGACTGATGCTCTGACTGGATGAAAACTATCTATCATTTTTGACATATCAGAGAGATTAAACATATTATCACTGCGAAACATTTTTATGAAACGATATTTACGATTATCAATTAAAGTATATGATAAATAATTATAATAATGTCTCATTGAATTAGGTTTCATTTTTTATTTATAATAAACATGCATGTGATTCTTTAAGTAGTATTATAAAACGTTTATGTAAAGGGTTAAATGTTTTACATAATAATCTATGTGATATCAACTTTATCAGAATGGAATATAGAATCTTGAGGAATCTATAATAGATTCTTTCATTCTATCCATAAAGTTTATGGGAATGGAATATAGTATCCTGAATAAGTTTCTATGGCATCCTGAATAATTTTTCTCATGCTTTCAAAGTTCTCATCAGCCATAAAATTCTCGAGTATTTGAATCAAATGTACAGATGAACCATTTGGTAAAAGAGTTCCCTCGATTTCTCTTCCAAAATTAGCTCTAAGAATACTAATGAATATGTATTTAGTGGCATGGGGTTCAGATTTGACTCTACTATACTGTGCCATCTCATGTTTAGTTGATATTTCTAGAAGAATCGTACAGAATAGAGTATCTTTATGAAAATAACATTTTTATACTATTTTATATTAAATAAAGGAATAAAAACACATAAATACATAGTTAATTTATTTTTATTTATGACTCATTGTAAATAAGATTATTATCTAATATATAATTATATTAAATACTTATTTTATTACTATATTAGGTATGATATATTTATCAATAACATCTTAATATAATGCTATTTTTATATTCTGCTTCATATTAATATAAAGCGGAAAATAAAATATAACAATATAATATAAAAATGCTATTGTTTATAGATTTTTTAAAAAAATATTCTAATGTTCCAAATCAATTTATAGATGATTTTTTTGATTTAATGGATTATAGAGACTATGAAAGTAGTGAAAAAATAGTAGATTTAGATAAAGTTATTAAATGGTTAGATATAAATAAAGGAATGGCTAAAAAAAACTTTAACAAATTCATATAGAAAAAATATTGATTATATTATAAAAAAAGTTATTAAACCAAAAGGAAAAGGTGGTCAAAATGCAGAAAAAATATTACTAACAATTCGTTGTTTCAAAAAATTTTGTCAATTAACTAGGTCGAAACATGGTGATGATGTAAGAAACTATTTTATAGATGTAGAATATACATTAAATAAATATAAAAACTATATTATTGAAGGTTTATCAGATAAATTAGATACTATAAAAAAAGGTAGAAAACCAAAAGTGAACCCTGAAAAGGCAATTATTTATATATTCAAAACGGCAAATACTCCTGAAAATGGATTATATAAAATAGGTAGAACAAAGGATTTAACAAAAAGATTACAAAGCCATCAATCTTCACTATCAGAAGATATTGAAATTCTATTTTATCTTGAAACAGATGATGCACAAACAGTTGAATCATGTATTAAAAATTTTGCTAAAAAATATCAATATCGTAAATATAAAGAAGTATATGAAGTTAATATTGATATTCTAAAATTATTAACAACAAAATGTGTAAAGTTTAAATTAGATGTTGACGAAGAAATAAAACTTATTAATATGAAAGAAGATAAAACTAAAAAGTATTTTATAAATATTTCTAAAAAAGATAAATAAATTTGACAAAAATATATATTTTATCTAAATAAATAATAACATATGATTATACATATATCAGATAGTTCAGGTTCATGAAAGACATATAGGTAATTTATTTAAAAATACTATGAATGTAATTGATACATATGATTGGACAGAAGAATATGATAAAATAATTAACCCTTTATACAAACATTTTATAATATTACTTAAAGAATCATACACCATGTGCAGGATTTTAGATATTATTCAGGTAAAGGGTTAAAGTTAAATGTTTTACATAATAATCCATGTGATATCAACTTTAACAGAATGGAATATAGTATCCTGAATAAAATTCTATGGCATTCTGAATAGATTCTCTCATGCTTTCAAAGTTCTCATCAGCCATAAAATTCTCGAGTATTTGAATCAAATGTACAGATGAACCATCTGGTAAAAGAGATCCCTCGATTTCTCTTCCAAAATTAGCTCTATGAATAAGAATACTAATGAATATGTATTTAGTGGCATGGGGTTCAGATTTGACTCTACTATACTTTGCCATCTCATTTTTAGTTGATATTTCTAGAAGAATCGTACAGAATAGAGTATCACGAAACTGAAGTTCTATCTTTTCACCTAAATCCGTTATGGATACATGAACAAGATTTATTGGGACATTAAATAAGTTGCACAATAAAACAATCATGTGTTTTAATATTCCCTGTATGACTACAATACGACGATAATGAAGTTCCACATAACGTGCAATACAATGTTCCTCTGGAGAGTCTGGTAAATCACATTTAGGATCAAATTCAGAAAGAGCTACTGGAAGACTTTCCATTATTCCTGATATCTGTTCTGAGAATCCAGGTATTTCTGGTTCTGAGAATCCATGTATTTCTGGAAGATTTTCATAACTATCAGACATTTTTATGAAACTATATTTAGGATTATCAATAAAAGTATATTAAAGAGTTATAAATATGTTTCATTCATTAGGTTTCATTTTTTATTTATAAAAGTTATGAATCCTTTTATAATACAACTTAAAGAATTATGTATCACAGGATTTTAATTTTTAAATATAATTCATGTAAAGGTTTAAAGTGAACCTATTCTTTAGAAAGAATTATCTTTATTCAAAAATTAAAATTCACGTAATGATTGTAAATACTCTATAAGTAAAAGGTCTTCTTCCTCTTTACTCATGATACGACCTTGTCTTAATTTGAGTTTGAGAAAATCTAAATCGTTCTTTTTTTCTGTTAAACGTTCCGGTTTAGTACTCTCAATAATCCAGTCTATTTTTCGTTGAATGTCTAGTTGGTAACGGAACAAAAGGTGTTCTGGGTTTTTGCACATGATTCTATTCGGAATTCCACACACCGTATCTTTTTTGGCAAGCTCGTAGGAATCAAAAATTAAATTATGTAAATTGGCATTATTTGCAGGGTCAATAAAGTTCCCGCATATTAGACAACTACAAATCCGAATGGATCTTTCATAGCCTCGATATCTATTTCGAACACGTTCACTAGAATACCATCCATTCGGACGTATTAGGATAATTCGTTCCCCCAAAATTCCTCTTTCCCCCGAAGATCCTCTTTCTTCGTCTAAATCTTTTATTTCTTCAAGTAGATGACTATTCCATCTTTTTTCTAAATGAAATATGAAAATTTCAACTGGAATGTTGAGAAAATCTAAATCGTTCTTTTTTTCTGTTAAACATTCCGGTTTAGTACTCTCAATAATCCAGTCTATATCTCTTTGAATGTCTCGTTGGTAACGGAACAAAAGGTGTTCTGGGTTTTTGCACATGATTCCATCCGCAATTTTACACACCGTATCTTTTTTGGGAAGCTCGTAGGAATCAAAAATTAAATTATGTAAATTGGCATTATTTGCAGGGTCAATAAAGTTCCCGCATATTAGACAACTACAAATCAGAATGGATCTTTTATGGTAATCATCTCGATATCCATTTCGAACACGTTCACTAGCATACCATCCATTCGGACGTATTAGGATAATTCGTTCCCCCGAAGATCCTCTTTCTTCGTCTAAATCTTTTATTTCTTCAAGTAGATGACTATTCCATCTTTTTTTTGAATGAAATATTAAAATTTCAACTGGAATGTTGTTGTTCAAGTCCATTTTAGTTCTTTTATTAGAATAAATAATGTATTTATTAGAATAAATAATGTATTTATTAGAATAAATAATGTATTGTATTACATGGTAATAATAGTCTAAGTATATAAAGTTATTAAGGTTTCATTTTTTTATAGAATTATAAAAAATGAAAAAAGAAGTATAAAAAGATATAGAATGAATATTTATAGACATTAATGAATCCAGTTATGAATCAAATAAGACCATTATACAAAAATGAGAATAAAGATATATATTTCCAAATCATTGATTGGAATACATCAGATATTATACAAGAAGATGAAGATATAGATGAAGAAGTTGAATATAATAAAAAAGTATTTAGTATCCGAGGATATGGAGTTACGGAAGAGGGATATTCAATATGTATTCATTTAAATGGATTTAGACCCTCTTTGTATTTTAAAATACCAGAGAACTGGACAGATACTGAATTTAAGAAATTTAAGATGGAAATTCAGAAAAGTATATTTTTGAATGGTTTAATGAGTGGTTCAATTATACAAAAAAAAGAGTTTTATGGATTTACAAATAATGAATTATTTAAATACGGTATATTTTCATTTGACAATCAATCATCTTATTATAGTTGTTTATTCTTATTAAGAGATATGACAAATTATAAATTAGGGTTGGAATTAAAATATAAAAACAAAAATGTAAAAAAAGTATGTTTGAAATATCCATTTGATTTTAAATTATATGAAACGAAGGTTACATCTCTTCTTCGTTTTTTTCATGAGAAAGGGGTGGATCCATCCGGATGGTTTAAATTACCAAAGGGTAAATACCATAGTGGAAATAAGAAAAGTAGAACTCAAATAGAGATTGAGGCGAGTTATCATTCCATTGAGAAGATAGAAAAGAATGAAATAGGAAAGTTATTGGTTGCATCATTTGATATTGAATGTTGTAGTCAGGATGGATCCTTTCCAAAATTTTCAAGAGAACAAGACCCAATTATTCAGATTGGAACATCTATTTATATATTTGGAGAGAGTGAATGTCGCTATAAATATATTGCAACATTGAAAAAATGTAATCCCATTGAAGGAGTTGAAATAGAATGTTTTGAGAATGAAAAGGATTTATTAATAGGATGGGCGAAATTCATATCTCGAATGGATCCCGATATATTAACAGGATACAATATATGGGGATTTGATTGGGAGTATATATACGAAAGAGCAAAAAGAGGATATGGAAATAATGGAATGGATTATTTTCAGGTTATGAATGGTTATCTTCAAAGAATGGAGAAAGATGAAAATAACAATACAAAAATAACCATTCAAGATTTATCATCGAGTGCATTGGGAGTAAATATTTTAAAATATATTGATATTGAAGGTATTGTACAGATTGATTTATTAAAAGTAGTTCAAAGAGATTATAAATTGGATTCATTTAAATTGGACGATGTTGCAAAAGTATTTATGAAAATGCAAAAAGAGGATTTAAAACCTCATCAATTGTTTTCCTATTTTAAAGAGGGAACTCCTGATAAGATTCGTGAGATTGCCGTTTATTGTATTCAGGATTGTGTATTAGTCAATGAACTTATCAATCGATTACAAGTAATTACCAATAATTTAGGTATGTCAAATGTATGTATTGTTCCATTTTCATATATTTTTCTAAAGGGACAAGGAATTAAGATTTTTTCCTTAGTTGCGAAATTTTGTAGAGAAGAGAATTTCTTAATTAAAGATTTAAGAGAAACGGATATTGATAAAAATTCATATGAGGGTGCAATTGTATTTGTTCCCAAACCGGGAATTTATTTTGAACCAGTTGTTGTTATGGATTATAACTCTCTATATCCATCTTCTATGATTGCGGAGAATATATCACATGATTCAATATTAGGATATAAGGAATATAGAATTAAAAAAAAAGAAGTGCCCGAAAATTCCAAAAAGGAGATAATCAATTGGATACAAGCGATGAATCATCGTGCAGAAAATAATAATAAAATAAACGAATCCGATAATTCCGTATTTGAACTTGTAAAGGATACCATTGAACATAAATATGATAACATTGAGGGTTATCATTACATTGATATTCAATATGATATATTAGAGGATGTCAACAATGAAAAGAAAAAAGTAGGCTATAAGGTGTGTAGATATGCGGAGGCAGACAATGGAGATAAATCGGTTTTACCAAGAATTCTTCGTAAATTATTAAAAGCGAGAAAAGATACTCGAAAAATAATGGAATATAAAACGGTCATAATAAAAGAGGGGTCTGAAGGAGAATTCAGAGGGAAATCAATCGAAGGATTATATAAAGAAAAGGGGGATTTTGTAGAAATAAGTCATTTAGTGAATCCGACATTAACCTTTCATAAAGATGACATTGAGAGTAGTTGTGATACATATAATGATTTTCAGAAAAATGTATTGGATGGTCTTCAACTGGCATATAAAGTAACATGTAATTCATTGTATGGTCAAATGGGTGCAAGTACAAGTCCAATATGTTATAAAGAACTTGCGGCATGTACAACAGCGACGGGGAGAGAGATGGTCATCCGAGCGAGGGATTTAACATTAAATACATTTGTCGGTGCGAAATTAACATATGGAGATTCGGTAACGGGGGAAATGCCAATTATGGTAAGGAAAAATGGATTCATTGATTTTTGTCCTATTCAGGATTTATGGGAGGAGGACTGGATTCCCTATGAAGAATTTAAACCTTATGATACAAATCGAAGAGAGAAAGAACAAAGTCAGACAAATTATGAAGTATGGACAAGTAATGGATGGTCTATAATAAATCGGGTCATTCGTCATAAAACAGTAAAGGCAATTTATCGAGTAAAAACGGAATCAAGTTGTGTGGATGTAACTGCGGATCATAGTTTATTGAATGAAAAATTGGAAAAAGTAAAACCATTGGATACCTGTGTGGGAATGTCATTGTATCATTCCTTTCCAGGAGATCATGAATTAGAGGAACACGCTTTATTCAAAAGTCGCCATTCTTCAAAAAAGTTTATCCAAAATATGGATGGTATCATTGACTGTATCATGGATTCTAAAATAGATAAGATACCCTTTGAAATATTAAATGGTTCCGAAGAACTTCAAATTGAATTTATGAATCGGTGGAGAAATAGGACAACACATATTTCAATGGAGAATTACTCTATTTTATTACAACAGAGTTTATATTTCTTGGAAAGGAAATTAAAACGAATTTCATTTTCAGGGAAACAACATCATTCGATTGAATCGATTACATTCCTGAGATATACATACGAGGAAGAGTTTGTTTATGATTTGGAGACAGTCTCCGGTAATTTTCAAGCGGGCATAGGAGAGTTAATTGTCAAGAATACAGATTCTGTATTTATTAATTTCACAGATCATATTAAACAGTTATACCCAGACAGAACATTTACAGAGAAAGAGTTATTAGAAGAGTCTATTAAAATGGGAGAACTTGCAGCGAAAAATATAAATAAAAATGTGAAGAGTCCACAAAATATAGAATATGAAAAGACATTCTGGCCCTTTTGTATATTTAGTAAGAAAAGATACTTCGGAAATAAATATGAACACTCGATTCAAAAATTTAAAGAGACGTATATGGGCATTGCATTAAAAAGAAGAGATTATGCATATATTGTAAAAAAAGTATATAGTGGAACCATTAATATTATATTGAATGAGAAAGATATAGAGGGTGCGAAAAAGTATTTTTATAAATCGGTAAAAGATTTATTAGAGGGGAATGTTGAAATATCAGAATTGGTTATTAGTAAAACAATCAAAACGGATTATTCCAATCCAAATCAAATTGCACATAAAGTTCTGGCAGATAGAATTGGAGAAAGAGACCCTGGAAATAAACCTCAATCGAATGATAGAGTGCCATACTGTTATATAGAAGTTTCTAATTTGAAATGTAAAATTTGTAATAAAAAGATAAATCCAGATAAATCGAAATGTATAGATTGTATGTCGATATACTGCGTTGCACATTTATATAACCATCGTAATAGTTGTGTAAAAATATGTAGATTTTGTAAAAAACATGATTCTGTAGAGAAATGTAGGAAATGTGATACATGTACTGGGAATTATTGTGATAAATGCTTTATAAAACATAAAACGGGAAAAGATAAATATGGAAATGAACACCAGAATAAATGTAAAAAGGAATTAACGCCGAAACTTTTACAGGGGGATACGATTGAACATCCGGAATATATAATAGAGAAAAACCTGAAGATTGACTATTATTATTATTTAACCAATCAAATTGAGAATCCTGTATTACAGATATTTGGATTGGTTATGGATTCTCCTTCGAGTATTATCAAAGATTTAGTTCGAGATATAAAAAATAGAAAGAGTCAAAATACAAATATTCAACAATTTTTTAAACCAGTTCCAAAACCGATTGTAGAGGATATAAAATCTAAAAATTGGAATGCATACTTAAACGATGGAATGAGTAATGAGAATATATTAGATTTTGAAGAGGAGATAGATGAAAATGAAAATTCTATGGATTTAATAGAGATACATATATGATTTACGGATGTATTGATTTATGGATGTATTGATTCATCATCCATTATATATATATTATTGAATAGTAATAATTCCAATTTTTCTTTCTTTTAATAAAACAAATATGTTATTTCTTATTTTTTTGTCTATTTGTAATAAATAATCTTTTACATCTTTACCATAATAATCTTTAAAAAAATCTAATAAATAATGATTCTCTTTTTGAATCGAATATACAACATTACCTATACGTATCCATGCATTATCAGATTGATTATGTGATTCAACCATTGACAATTGAATATACTTTGATTTATAATCTTCTTTTTCGAATATATAATCTACACAATCCACACATTCTACACATTCCACACATTGAAGAAAACGAAGCATAATATAATAATATTAATTTATTTTATATGATATAACGATTATATATAAAATTAAATATAATAAAAATAAAGATAAAATAAAATAAAAATAAGATTGACCATTATATATTTTATTGGTTGTAATGATTGTATCATTTGTTTCATATTTATTCATAGGAACATATATCATTCTATATTTTAAATATATATTTTAATTAGAATATATATTTCGTTTATTATTATAAATATTCATACTCATTTCATTCAGATGCATTCAGATGCATTAAGATGACTGAATCAAATCAATCACATGAGGATACATTGTATGTATCAAAATTCCCAACATTCGAGAGTCTTTTGAATCAATATAAACATTAATCATATCCATTGTGTTATTATTTACATTTATTACTTGCATTAGTAATTGAATAAACATAATTTTGTCTTCCACTGACATTCTATTTATATGTAGATTATCAATCATAAGTAATTGTGGGTTTTCAGAAACCATAAGACGTAAATATCGTATTAGTTCCTGCTGAACTATATCATTATTATTATTATTATGAATATGAATCATTTTTATTGAATTATTATTTAATATTTAATATAAAAGTAATAAATAGAATATTTCATTTTTTTTAATGGATTACTTTCTATTCTCTAAAGAATAATATAAGAGAGTTAAATACTTATATAATAATTAATATTCCAACAATAATGACTAGAATAAGCCAAAATATAGATGTATATGTACTTCCAACAATAATACTACCTATATTAAGCATAGGAATCATATTATTTTTTGTAGAATTTTTATTTTTTTCGTAATTTAAATTATCTGAATTATTTAAATTAAGATTATTATTTAAATTGTTATTTAGATTCTCATTGTTTTTATTCATATATTGTAAGAAGATAAAATATGCGGATGATTTAACTATTATTTATATTATAAAAAAATAGAATAACATGGATACGTCAACTTCTGTATTAGTCGAAGCGAAAAAGGAATATACTTATCAATTACAACAGATATTGACATCAAAGATATATGAAGGATTTAAATCTATCTATGAAAATATAATTATTTCACTAAATAGAGATTTAGAAGAGAATAAAAGACAAACTACAAGTGTCATACGTATTTTTCAAAAAATGTTAAAAGATATTCCTCATTGGAATCAAGAAACAATTAATAATGAATATATACGAATTGTTAAGATGTCAAATTGCGATTACTTAGATATTTTAATTGAAACTGTATTCAAAACAAATGCTAGAATTTTATCATCTGTTCATAATGAGACACAACCCATTAAAATTCAAATACCATCGAATGAACATTTTATTCATAAGTGTTATATAGAATGTGCTAAGGAATATTATAAAAATCCATATTTATATGACAATTCAAAGAAATTAACACCTAAGGAGAGGCATAATAATCTAAGAGATGCTCTTCATATTATTCAAGAATCCATCCAACAAGCGATCCGAGAACTATTACCCATCCGTGATATTTTAAAACCGGCATCTGTCTCTTCATTAAGAACATTTTTAGAAGAATCAAATGAAGAAACAAATAAACCAAGTCAAATAATTGAACATTCTGATATATCAATTCATGATGCATTAAAACATGATGCATTAAAACATGATGCATTAAAACATGATGCATTAAAAGAAGAATCATTTGAGTTAAACGATGATAAAACAATAAATATAGTAGAGGAAACAAATGATGAAAAATCAGTGATTGAATCTGTTGATAATAATATATCATTTATAGAATTAAAAGACGAGAATAATGATATTATTGAAGATAGTGAATCAGATATTACGGAAGACAGTCATTCCGACAGTGAATCAGATATTACAGAAGACAGTTATGCCAATGAAGAAAATCATACCAATGAAGAAGAAAATCATAACAATAATGAAGACAACCATGCCAATGATGAAGACAATCATGCCAATGATGAAGACAGTCATAACAATAATGAAGACAATCATGCCAATAATGAAGACAATCATTCCAATAATAAAGACAATCATGACAATGAGAGTATTATTATAGAGAATAATAGTTCAGATGTTACATTTCAAGAAGAAAATAAATCGGACATAAAAGAAATATTTTTAAAACCCCATTTTGAATTAATACCTAAAAAAAGTATTTCAACAAGTATCCCTATTGAAGAAAGATTAAAAACAGTTGAAAATAAATATAATGAAACATCTGATAAACAAAATTATAGTTTAACGAATACTCAAAATAGAAATATTAAACCCAATATAATTAAAATAAATAAATCAACACCGAATAAAGATTCTTTTTATGAAAGAATGAAACGAAAGAATACACCGAAAGAAAGAATAATATTAGATGATGAAGCATCACTATAGTCATTCTGATAGATGGAATCACTATAATTATTTATTGTTTGATTGGTTTAAAATATAATATTAATTTCTATTTTTTTTATAAGAATGTCAATTATGACTATTTTAACAGAACCTTATATGATCTCTCTGTACATCGCATTATTGATTACGTTTTTTATGTCATTGTATTTAAATAAACAAAATAATAATAAGAAAACAGATGATAAAATAATATATAAAAAAATATTTATGACATTTATAATTTCATATTTAATTTTATTAATATGTTATTATTCATATTCTTTAGTATTTAAAAATAAATCAATGAAAGGTGGAGGAAATACAGGAATTTTAGATAATACACAAAATATAGAATCAGATAATTTTACAATTACGAGTGATGATATTGATATAGGTATTTTTGAAGATTCATAAAGAATTAAAAAAAATGATTTTAATAAAAACAAAATAAAGAATATAAATACATAACAAGTAAATTATATAAAATGGACGAACGAACATTGTGTATTCAAAAGTTGAAAGAAATTATAAATGAAGAGGAAATATGTAAGAGAATAGAGAATAGTATATATCTATATACTGTATCCCGTGCAATTGAAAATGAGATTGAACAGAATATGAATATAAAAAGATTTAAGAGAATTTATGTAAATAAACTATATAGTTTATATTCAAATTTGAATAGTGATTCCTATATTAAAAACAAGGATTTATTATTAAAGATTCAAATGGGAGAAATAGATGCAGATGAAATTGCATTTTTAAAACCATTGGAATTAAATAATGAGCATTGGAAACCTTATACAAATCGTCAAACAGCGAAAGAGGACTTTTTATCATCGAATATTATTGGTGTAAAAACGAAAGATTATAAATGTAAAAAATGTTTTATGAATAATTGCACATTTTATCAATTACAAGTTCGTTCGAGTGATGAACCAATGACAACATTTGTGAATTGTTTAAATTGTTATAATAAGTGGAGTTTTAATTAATATAAAATAGAATGAAAATGAGAATAAGATAAAATTATTTTATATGATTTATATATATATGAATATTCAAATTATAATAAATGCTGTTCTAGTACTATTTATTATACATATTATTTTAATAAATATTGATTATAGTATTGAGATAGGGAAGGAAAAAAATGAACATTTTATAAATAACAAAGAAAGTGATAAGGATAAAAATATGGATAAAAATACGAATAAAAATAATTCATCAAATGAAACAGATGATTTTAATCAGAAATTATTAAATTATATTCAACAAAATGAAATGAAAGAGAATGAGAAAAATAGAGATAATGAAATAAAAGCATCAAATACATACGTAAGTGATAATAATCATCCAAATTTTGAATCCGATGTATTAAATGTCAGTAAATTTTATACACAAAGTTTTGATAGTTTAAATGAAAATGAATTAATGAAAACCAGTCTAATGAAATCCGTAGAAAATAATGAATCTGATTTTAATAAAGCGTATGAAAGAAGCACTCAGTTAAATAAATTACAAAATATGGGCGGGAAAGAAAGACCTGAATTAAAGTTAAGTCCTCCACATGAAGGAAGACAATCTCAAGAATTACCTTTAACATGGAGTTATAATGATGAACTACCAATGAATGGAGGGTCAATGCAAGGTATTTTTGGTTTTGATTCTTTGGAATCATCTTTTGCAGAGTATGGATTGGTTAAGGGGGATATTGAATCGAATAAAGATTCGAATTTTAAAAATATTCCTCATGATGACTTAAGAAAACCAATTGTCTATGAAGATTAATTATACCTAAAAATGAATATAAATTTTATATGATATAATAAAAAATGAATTAATAAATTATATGATAATTATATTATAATATAATTATGTTAAATAATACAGGAAAAACTATAAATATATTAAATGATGATATTATTAAAGAAGATACAAAAATATTAAAAGTATCAAAAGTATCAAAAAATAAAAATTTGGATGATAAAGATAATATTCATTTAACAAATACAATAGATTTAACAAATACAACAGATTTAACAAATATAACAGATTTAACAAATACAATAGATTTAACAAATACAACAGATTTAACAAATACAACAGATTTAACAAATACAATAGATTTAACAAATACAACAGATTTAACAAATACAATAGATTTAGATTATATAAATAAAAGAATCGATAAAGAATTTTGTAATGACACTAAAAGTAAATTAGAAGATACATATTTAATAAAAGAATATAGAGAATGTAAATCAGTTAAAAATGAAATAAAAAAATTACAATTAATATTAGAGAAATATAATATTGAAATAAGTATAAAAAAATCAATTATTAATGATTATATATTAGATTTAATTCCTGCAGGAACAAAAGGTGTAATAAGGGGTAATAAATTTAATAGTATTGTTAAAGATACTATTAATAATTTAGAATTAGATAATGAAATATTTGAAATTTGTTTTGAGAAGAAATGTGAATTATGTATTACATCTGAAATACCTGATTGGTATATTCTTGAAAAAATAACAGGTAAAGTAATTATTGGAATGAATCAATTAGATTTAGTTGGTGGAGGACAACAGATAAATAGAGGATATAAATATTTAATTGATAATTTACATAATACTAAAAAAAGTAAATTATTATGTGTTATATGTAATCATATACAGTTTAAAACACATAATAAAAAAACAAAACTTTTTGAAATTGGATTTAAAAATAATACTCTTACATATTTGAAAAATTTGGGTTTTATTATTAAAAATTTTTTTAACCCTTTATCTGAATAATATTTAAAATCATAGTTAATGATTCTTTAAGTAGTATTATAAAATGTTTATGTAAAGAGTTAATATTGAACTCATAATTATAATATAATTTTCATATTAATAATTTATTAAACTCATCTATTAATTCAGGTTTTGATATAGATTTTGGTCCAACAGTATTATTAAAATTAAATTTTATTGATTTTAGAATTTCTATATTTTCATCAATTATTTTATTATTTGTAAATTTAATAAAATAGTGTGATTGAAAACTTTTATCATTTATTTCTTTCATTATTGTTCCTGCATTAACACCAACCCTACGAAATGAAATATCTGGATTTTCATTTTTTTCAACAAATTTAAAATTTAATGGTATTTTTTTATCTAATTCATTTCTTATTTCTTCTTTATATTGCCATATTTGAAAAATACAAGGGACATCACTTTCTATATTATTAACTAAAAATGAATTTTCTAATAAATCTATTTCATGTATTAAGTGATAGTGTTTTTCAAAACATTTTTTCATACTCTCTTTTTTGAAACTTCTAGGAAGAATAAAGGATATACTATTGGAAAATAAACAACATTTTTTTATAAATTTTATTGCCATAGATGCTTGACGACCAAATGGAGGATTACCTATAATATGAATATTTTTATATTTTTGTTTTATTTTTATATAATCTAATTCTAAAAAATCTTGTTTAGATATTTCATTATGTTCTGGTTCTAAATCATAGAATTTATAATTCGTTGATAAGGTTTTTATTTTTTCTATAAATGACCCATTACCAGCACTTGGTTCTATAATTAAATCATTATTTGATATATCAATATATTTTTTAATAAACTCAATACATTGTTCTACAACACTTGGTTTTGTATAATATTTATCAATTGTATTTCTCTTTAATCCTTTTTTTTGTTTTAATGGTTCATTTATAATATTATCTGTTTGTTCATTTATAATATTATTTTTATATATATTTTTTTTTGGTAAATTTAATATATTATTATCTTCTTTTATAATTGTATTGGATATTTTCTCTTTTGAAACTATTAATATATCATTATTTAAATTATTCATACTCATTATTATTTTATTATATAATATTATCTATTTTTTAATTCATTTTTTTGTTATTCATAATAAAATCATTTTTATTATTTTATAATATTATTCAATGTAATATAAATCATTTTATTAACCCTTTACATTGTTAGTTTATAATTATACTTTAAGAATCGACTACAAAGAATCGACTACAATGTGGTTGATTTTGACTCTAACTTTTATTCAGGTAAAGAGTTAATATAGTATAATTTTATTCAATATAAGAATGAAATTATATATAATAGTATGAATTATCTAAAAGAGTATTTAAAAAAAATTATGAAACAAATGAAATCCGATGATATATCAGAGGAGAATGATTTTACACAGAAAGATATTTTCTATAATTTTATTGATAAACACTATTCTTTATCTCATTTAAGGAAATATAATTATATAAAATATGTTAAAGTATTAAGACATATATTAAAAATTCAATATGAAAATAAATATATTACATTTTTTGATGAATTTAATAATTGTATAGATATACTATTTGAAAATCAGATATTTCCACGATTAAATATTAGAAAATATTTTTTTAGATTAGATTCGATTTTCATTATCATAGAACAAAAAAATAAAATAATGAGAGATACAATTAAACATATTCGTAATAATTGTCATTTAATAAGACATAATTGTATTAATTCAATTTTATATAAATATAAAATATTTAAAATATTCAGTCAAAAATTAAGACATATTATAGAGAATTTTATAGAATGGGAAAGTATGCATGGAGTTGATCATGAATGTATTAAAATAAATAATATGGAAAGACATTATTTAGGAAAAAAGAGTGAATTTGATGCATATCAATATATTTACCCCTATTTAGAATATATATCTTCAATAGATACCAAAAGAGAATATTTCTTAGAAAAGAATATTTCAATTACTCAATTTATTGATATTCCCATTCAAGAAAGAGGAAAAATGAAAGGAGAAATAGATGGTATTATTATATCCAGAAATAAAATAACAAATCAACATCAAATTGAATATTGGATTGAAGTAAAAAGTTCAGTTAAATCTATATTTGATGACATTTCAAAATTTATTATATTACAGAAATATATTCAGAATTTTTTTGAGAAAAATCCATTCAATATAAAAATATATAAGGATTATATTTTTGAAAAATCGAGTTTTAATAGAATTATTGATTTACCATTAAATGATTGGTGTATATATATGTGTATGAATAATGAGAAAAATAAAGTTATTGAAAAATCTCACCTTTATTTTTCTCATATTCTAAAAATAGTAGATTATCAATTTATTGAAGACTATTATATTCATAATAAAACAAGAATAATGGAAGATAAATATAATAAAATTTTTGAAAGTAAAGAATACATCCAAGAATTATTTCATCAATGGAAAATAAATACAGGTATTATAAATAATGATTCTAATATTTTTTTATTTTATTCAATAAAATAAATAATAAAATAAACAATAAAATAAACAATATTAAATTTTTATTCAGTATCAATAATTACTTAAATTATAATTATACTACTATATTACCACTTTATTACCACTTTATTACCACTTTATTACCACTTAATTATCAAATTTAACATAAAATCTACATAATTCAGCATTTACATCAATAACAAGAACACCCGTTTTATTTAGATATCTTCCACTACATGAGGAAAGACTAGTAATATATTTTGCATTTTCTGGGAATCTTCCATCTAGACTATTATATGTCATATTCCATGATATAAGAGAATCATATTCATCATTAAATGTAACAGTCATTAAACTACTTGTTAAAAGAATATCTCTACCATCTTCATTTTTTGGAAGAGATAAATTATTTGAAACAGATGAATTTGAACGAAAAAGACCTGAAACTATACCATCCTTATATATTTTAGAATTTGAGTTTGCCGTTAGTAATAATGGTACTTCGGTACTAAAATAATCAGGAACTTGAAGTGTATAAATGTCGACTTCATTTCTTTTAAAAAAGAAGGTTAAAATTTCAGAACTCATTTATAATTTATTTATATATAAATATATATTTATCTATAAAAATAAATCTTTTTATAAATTATTTATACACTATTCTATACTCCATTATTTATTGAATATATATTTGGATATAAATACAAATATGGTATACATAATCCATAATATTTTATTTTATACTTTTTATTTTCTTCCATTTGTAAATATACTTTCTTATAATTAAAATGGAAATGAAATATTGAATTTGTTGTATTATATATATTATTGTTTTTGTCTATTATTGTTTTCCATCCATATTTATTTTCATCTGCTAATCTATTTTTTTTTTCAATATGTATTTCTTTTTCATAAGTACGATATGCATATAAAATTATAAATATTAATATTAAAATACTTATCAATATTACAATAAGTATATTTTTTTGTATTATAAAGGATATCATATCTGTATAATTATATTATATTTATAATATATAAATAATTATAATTATAATATTTAATTATAAAATAAAATAAATATAAAATATAATTTTATATTAATCATTTTAAAAAAATATAATTTTATATTAATCATTTTAAAAAAATATTATTTTTTATTTATTACTTATTTATTCAATTTCTTGAATCCTATTCTTGAATCTTATTCTTGAGTCCTATTCTTGAATCTTACGTTTCATCCATGGGTCCTCATTCTCTAAAGAACTCATACTTTCTACATGAAAAGAGGATTCAACTTTCTTTTCATCCGCACTTGTAGAAATCTCTTCTTTTTCTTCCATTACTTTTTCGAGTGCTTGTTCAGATACTCCAACTGAATCTTCCATACTCTCATTACTTTTCTTCATATTTTCATAAAAAATACTATCTGATTCATTTACAATCTCTCTCAAATTATTTAGATTTGAAATATCCTCCTCTGTAATTTCAGTAACTGTTGAATTCTCTTCTTCTCTTAACTTCTGTTTTCTCTCCTCATTCTCCTTCTTTGCCTGTTTAATTTTATCAATCTTAATCTGTTCATACATATTATCACGACTATCCAAATTATCCTTGTATTTCTTTACTAAGTCATTTAACATATTCTCTTGATACTCCTGTTCTTGAATTGCATCTGTATCTGGATCAAAAGGTAACCAATATCCAACCTGTCCAACATATACATTAAATGAGGGGTCCTTCTTTCTCAAGACTTGAGCACGAACAGACGCCTCTTTATGTGTATCATATGTTCCTCGAATTTTTATACCTCTTACTGATGTCTGGAAATTATTCTTTTCGTAGAATTCCATCTCCAAACCTTCTTTTCTACTGTATTTCCAATCTTCATATGCCTCAAATACAGTTTCATAGGTTGGTTTTACTTCATTATTAATTAATTTCGTTCTTAAATCTTTTGTTGGTAAATCATCCTCTGTCAATAGATGATGAAGAAATCGAGATGTCATAAACACCTCCTTCTGTTTTAGTATCTTTTCTGGAGATACAAATGACATACAAACATAATTCTGTCCAGGGATTTTAGGATCCACCTCTAAAAAATCTTCTTTTAAATCTTCACTCATTTTATACATTATAAATAATATATCTTTAAGTTAAAAACGAAATCAAAAAATATATCATCTATAAATATAATGGATAATAATGATGTAAGTGAAATATTAAGTCGTGCATTAAAATATTTAATAGAAGGATTAGCGGTTGGATTATGTTGTTATTTTTTACAACAAAAATTAGACCATATTATTATTATTGCTATTACTGCCGCCACAAGTTTCGCCATTTTAGATATGTATTCTCCTAGAATTGGTGAATCCTTACGATTTGGTTTAGGTGCATCTCTTGGTACTCAGTATCTGGGATTAAGAGTTGTTGGTGCTGGACCAAAAATATTCTAACTTGTTCGATGATAAGTTAAACGATTCAGAATCCAAATTCAATTTATAGTCCAAATTCAATTTATAATCCAAAATGTAGAATATATTTATAAAATAAATTATAAATATATTATCAATAAAAATAATATTTCAAGTCATTCTTATTTTCTTCATTCTTATTTTCTTCATTTTTATTTTCTTCATTTTTATTTTCATTTTTATTCTCTTTCTTCTTGAATTTGTCCCATTGTTTTTGTGTCTGTTATTTTAACAGATATATTATACATGAAATATACAGTTATTGCAATGAGTATAATAATAACACATATAAAATAAATAATATTAAATGTTAAAAATGAATTTCCCTGAAAATATGTATACTGATTTCCAAAGATTCCAATTAAAAATATAACTTGATATAATAAATTCATCCACATTGGACTTAATGCAAGATGAAAAGTACTACTTATAAAGAGTTGAATAATGGGTATCCATAAAAATAAAAACATGAGTGTAATCATTAAATACTTATAAAATATTTGTAGATAACTATAAATACTTGATCCTGAATGAATGTTAAAATTATTTTTTTGTAATTTCTCAAAATAGGTTGTATCAATACCCATAGTCATAAATTTCCATAATTTATTTTCATTGGGAGTGAAATATTTTTTTAAAGCGTCTTTATAACTGTATATATATGATGATATAACCCATGGAGTTCCTAATGATTTTGAAATAAAAAGAAAAATAGATAAATAGGATAATATAATTTTAAAGCAATAATTTGATCTTAATCGGGTTTTTTGAGAAAATATATTATATGTCATAATATTGTAATGGTAACCAAATAATTTATGTTCGGTAGAACCTATATTTAAATTTTCTCTGAACTTATCAATATATTGATCAACTAAGGGTTCAATTGTTTTTTTTACATCTTTTAACTGTTCATCTGTTAATAGAACATCTTTTGCAGTTTGTGCAAGATCCTCATATTCTTCCTCTCTAACTGTATTAATATGAGTTTCTACAAACAAAGTATTATGAATATGTTTCAGATATTCCATCATTTCCAATTTTTCTTCATATTTTATATTCTGTTCTTCAATTATTTCTTTTATATTGTCATAATTGTCAAATTTTAAACTAGTATTATTTAACTTTAATATTTTATTTATTCTTTGAAAAATCTTATTGTCTTTTATATATTTAATAATCTCTTCCTTTTCTATATTTTCTGTATCATATTGAATATGTTTAAAAATGGGATTATATTTTTCTAATAATTCATAAGAAATACGACGGTATGCTTTATATATTTTTTGATATATATCATTGTCCATATCTTTCCCATCCAATATTTCATGTGTTAATAAATGAACATTTAATTCTTGTGGTAAAATATAATTCGCTTGACATGTATAATATGGATCTGGATGGGTTGAATCATTATTATTATATTCCCATCCAATTAATGGAAATAATGATATATCATTACCTGTATATATATATCCAAATGTATTCAAGAAATATCCAAGTTGATACAGAATATAAATAAATACAATATTACCAATCGATTGGGTTGCAAATTCAATATTTTTATTTTTATTTTCTTTAATATTGGATTGAGATAACATATTATAAAGATATACAGGATCTTTGATTTGGAGAGGATATCTTTTTATAAATTCATTCATTGCATTCTCAATTAAATAATCATATGGCTTATGATCAATACTTTCTTTATATTCTGTTTGGTAATTATTTTTAGAATTAAAATTGAATGGAAGTGTAATATAGATTTTAAATAGATACTGTAAAATAATAAAAATAACAACAGCACTTATAAAAAAAAGGGAAATATGATTTAATTTATTAAAAAGAATAAAAAAGATACTATAAAATAGAACTGTCGCTGTAATATAAATAAGTAAAGCGTAGGGAATAAAAAATGTATATAATTCATTCATTTTCATAACTAATGCTAAAAATGAAATGGTTGCAATAGATATCGATAAACTTCCTGCCTTATATACTCTGGGATAATTATAGAAAAATGGAAATAATAATCCAATATAATAAAATTGTATTCCTTGACTATTTGTCGGACTATATAATATATTTTGATAAGAATATACTGTATTTATTTTTTTAACAAAATTCTGAATATCCGTTGGTGTATCTAATGTTTCTTGTATTTTAGATTGTGTTTTTATATAAAAAATAAGATTTTCATCTGAAATTTTTGAAGGATCTGTTTTTAAAATAACTTCAATTTGATTTATATTATTTGTATTATTACTACTCATATAAATATTAATAATAAAAAGATTTTGAAAAACAAATATCTTTTATTATTATATGAGCATATCTGTAATAAATAGTAAAATAATAAGTTATCCAGATGTAAATTTACCTAGTATTAGTTATTATAATTCACATAAAAGTGTTGGTCCTACAGCGCTTAATACTATGGATACGCAATTGAAAGAAAGTGGTTGTTCTGATAGTGATCTTAATAAAGATAGTAATAAAAATGTTATTGCAGAAAGTGGAATTATTAAAAAACAAGATTTAGATAATAGTTGTTATTCTGGTAATCCAGATAATTCAACAATTATAAATTTAATTAAAAATAAAAATTGTAATAGTTCTACTAGAAAAACAAAATCTCCAAAAACAATTCATCAACTTATTTCAGATGGTGTAGATTATCAATGTGCAAATAGTCATGATGTTATTACAAATCAAATTCATTATCTTGCATGTCAATTGGTAAAATCACGAACTCGAGAATATGATGGTTCAAAGATAAATGCTAGTATACCCAATATGACATTAAAAGGCACTTTTAATATGTTACCACAATTTAAATTGGTATTATGTATTATTTTACTATTCACTATGTATTTATTAATATATGGAATATTATCATCCTTTGATGTAACCATGAATATATTTAATGTCATTCGATTAAATAGTGTATTAAGTCTAAGTTATTGGACGGGTTTATTATTTGGAATGACACTTCCTTTTGTCATATTGGTTGCTATATTTATATATATGTCAAGGATGGATAATAAAAAAGATGAGACTGTCCTTGATATTACAGATAATCCGGAGGGAGTACCTGTAGATAATAAAAATAAAAAACAAGAAATGGACTATGTATTGATTTTACTATTTATGTTTGTTATTTATGGTCTCATTGCGGTCCTCTTTATTATTCCTGAAGGAATTGTTTCTAATAATATTTTACATTCTTTATTTGCATACTCCATTCTAATATTGATTTCGATACTTCTTTATATATTTTATTTAAGTATCCCAACATTTGATGGAACTGCTGCAAAAAATGAAGGTCAAAAAAATATAATTCATTTATTTATTAAAAAAGATAGTGAAGATATTAATTTTATTAAAAATGATGCATTATCAAACTTTCGTAAAGCATTTATTGGAATGATTATATTCATTTTTATAGGTGGAATATTATTCTTTAAAATTGCAAATAAACCACGATATGATACATTTTTTTCAAATGCAATTCTAGGATGTCTCTCTTCGTTTGCAATTCTTATCATGCCCGTTGTCTGGATATTCAATGTTATTCTTGCCATTAATTATTTCTTATTTTACCCTGTTATATTGATGGCAGTACGCTTTATTCGTTCGATTGGAATGTCCATTACCCACTTGAATTCTTTAAATAAAGATAGAAGTCAGTATAGTCAGGATTTTATTGATCAATTAGAACATATAAATGATTATTCACCATCTTGGAATTTAATAGGAATTGGACCCATTAAAGCGATACTAAATATGAATGGATATGAAAATGAATTCTCCGAAACATATATTAATAGTAGAAATACACAGAAAAATCTCGCTCAAGATAAATATATATTTAGTGGTTTATTCCGCTCTTTTATGCAAAATAATAATAAATATATCATTATAAATGTTATTATTTTTATTCTAACTATTATATTTTCATCTCTTATACTTTATAATGTATTTTTTATCAAAAATAGTTGAGTCATTTAATTATTGAATTGAATTAAAAATGATATATAAAATATAGATTATAATAAGATTATAATATAAGATTATAAGATTATCCAAGTATTATTTGTTATTATTACATATTAGATTAAATATTAGATTAAATATATATATATGAAGTATGTTTAAATTAAAAGTGAAAAAGGATTATACAAGTGATTGTTATTATGTGGTTCATAAGGGACATCAACCAGGAATATATAAAACATGGAAAGAGTGTAAAAAGCAGATTGATAAATACAATGGTGCAATTTATAAAAAGATATTCAATGAGAAGGATGCAATTCAATTTTTAAGAGAAGGACCACTTAAATTACCAAGACCTCTTCTTCAGAAACAGAAAAAAGACACTGAAAATAATGAGAAGATTAAAAAAGAAGAGGAATCAATCGATAATATATTTGTTTATACAGATGGAGGTTGTATTTTAAGAAAACCATCTCATTTGTCAACTGCGGGTTATGGAATATATATTCCATCCAGTAATACAAGAGTTAGTAAACCATTATTGAATCAAAAAATTACGAATAATCGTGCGGAATTAACTGCCATCTTGGAAGCGATTCATTATTTGAATGAAGAAGAATTAAAGAAGAAAATATGTATTTTTACGGATTCTCAATATTGTATTTACTTATTTGAAGGAACTGGGGAAAGATATGAAAAAAATAACTATCAAAAAGATGGAGTTCCAGTTCCAAATGTAGATTTAATTCAGAAATTACTTATACTTAAACGTAAATATAAAATGGAACTTTTTAAAGTTCGTTCTCATACTGGACTAAAAGATGAACATTCGATGGGTAATGAAATTGCAGATAAACTGGCATCTGAAGGAATGAACCGTAATGAAAAATACATGGATGTATCTTATAATTCAATAATACATTTTTCAGATGATTCGGGGGATTTGTCGAATCACCCATTGGCGAGTCCATCGCCGAGTCCATCGCCTAGTCCATCGCCGAGTATTGTATCCCTAGATGATTCAGTGAAACCAGTAGAAGCATCTAAACATAATTGTAGTGTAAAAGAGAAAAAATTAACAGAATGGTTTATACCCATTAAATAATAATATAATTATAAATATAATTTTATGATTCATATTTATATATAATGAAAAGTATTCAGGATATAAATAGAAAGAGTTTGTTGAACTTAAGATATTATTCATCTGAAGAAAAAAAAAATAAGAATAATATTCGGAATAAAAACTCCGTTATAGATTACAAATGGATAGAGAATACATTAATTGAACTGAATCAACAGAATATTTCTTTTTTATTTGTTATTATTCGGGAAGGGAAACCTGTATATACAGAAAATTATGGTACATCTACTTTATCATTCGAAAAAATAATGAGTGAAATATGTAGTAAAGTGGATATACCGAATATTGAACTTTGTATTATTGAACCAAGTATGCAATCTGTTAAAGTGAATAAACGAATTCATAATAATAAGTGTATTTACGACGGTTTTCAATTAAAACATTTATATCATCATAATAACCTAAAAGAGATTCAAAGAGATTTTATTCAGATTCATAAACACAGAAAATTAAATCTATTGAATGTTCGTAAAAGTAAAAAGAATATTGCAATTATTACTATATACAGAGATAACACGACACATGAAAGAGAAAAACAGAAAAATGAATTTATAGATAAGATTAATATACTTTTTCAACCCTACTGTAATTTTCATATTTATATTATTGAACAATCCGAAGATGGAAAAGGTTTCAATATTGGTAAAACAAAGAATATTGGATTTGAAATTGCATTCAATAGCGATATTCAATTTGATCATTATATTTTTACAGATATTGATATGATTCCCAATTATGATTTAATGAAATATTATATAAAAAATCCAAAGAATGGTGTATTATCACTTGCGAATAGAGGAAGTCGATGGAGTAAAAAAACAATCGATGAAGTATTCTTTGGTGGTGCATTTAATATAAATGGAAAAATATTTAAGAAAATAAATGGATTTGCAAATAATTTTTGGGGATGGGGAGGAGAAGACCGTAATTTAATTATCCGTTCATGTTTAAAACAGATTCCAAATTATAAACCAAGAGATGGAGATATGATTAATATTGAAGAATATAATCAAAAAACAATTAATATAAAACAAAAATTAAAATTAGTAAATTCAGATAGGGATAAATTAGTTGTAGAAAAGTTATACATCGATTTAACGAATTATATGTCCAATGGATTAAATCATTTGAAATATAAGATTATAAAAAGAGATAAGATATCTTCTACTATAGATTTAATAAAGGTTGATTTACTATACGAAAATGATTATAAAAATCATAAAGAATGGTTTCCACAAAAGTTTAATGAAAATAAATATCAAAATGCGAAAGATAAGATTGTTGAAATCGTTCAAGAATATAGAATGTATTCATCTATTATTGAATAAGTTATTTTTGGATTTTGGATTTTGGATATTATTTAGATAAAAGATTAACCCTTTACACAAACATTTTATAATACTACTTAAAGAATCATAAACTATGCACACAATTTTAAACATTATTTAGATAAAGGATTAACGTCCATGATCATGTCTTATATAAAACATGGTATTAAAATGAGGACAGTCTCAATGTATCTCATTATTAGGCAATGTATGAGGTATTCGATTTGTTTTTTGACATACATAAGAAAATCCAATTTGGTCTTGAGTTGTATATTTTAAAGTTTGTAAATACCATAAATCTAAAAATGTTTTACACCATTTGATATTTAAAACACCCATAAAAATAATAGACACATATTCGGTGTAAAAATTTGGTTATAACCCGTCGTTAAATTGTATATATTGAATAATTCTTCTAATTCATTTTTTTAATTCTATCATCTATTATTTTATTTTGTTTTTTTATTACTCTATTTTTATTTTTATTTATTTCATCTATTTCAT
>Ga0136644_10000699_pt1 | contig 26773 bp, 26 predicted proteins | sample C_130820_EF_Meta_FD_94780 | JGI IMG/M metagenome (GOLD analysis project Ga0136644, IMG submission 94780) | Freshwater microbial communities from Lake Croche, Canada to study carbon cycling - C_130820_EF_MetaG (v2) (version 2) | ecosystem: Environmental > Aquatic > Freshwater > Lake | place...
AAGATTGCTATAGTCATGGATGAAATCGATGGTATGAATAATGGTGACAAAGGTGGTATTAATATGCTTATTAAATTGATTCGTCCTAAGAAGACGAAGAAACAGAAGTTAGAAGAGATTACTTTGACGCCTATTATTTGTATTGGAAACTATCACATAGATAAAAAGATTAAAGAGCTGATGGCTGTGTGTAATACGATTGACTTGCCTAGTCCAACACCGGGGCAAATGACTTCTCTCATTGAAACTTTGATACCAACTATAGATGATGAGACCAAGAGAGAAATGGTGACTTTCTTGCAAAATGATTTAAGAAAACTAAAATCAATGTATCAGATGTATCATCACCCGAATTATAATAAGTCTATGATGAAGTCTATTTTTCAAACGAAGTTGTATAACAATGATACCAAAAATATAACGCAGCAGTTAATCAACTCTTCTTTCTCTATAGAACAGCATAATACGATTATGAATGAAACTGATAGAACAACGGTTGGTCTGTTATGGCATGAAAACATTATTGATGTTTTAGGAAGAATGAAAAAGACGGCCGCTATTCCGTTTTATTTGAAAGTCTTGAATAACATTTGTTTCGCCGATTATATTGACCGCATCACTTTTCAAAAGCAGATTTGGCAGTTTAATGAGATGAGTTCTCTCATAAAAACCTTCCACAATAACAAAATATATAACACGACTTTTAAGAAGAAGCCGAAATACAATCCGGGGGAGATACGCTTTACCAAAGTGTTAACTAAATACTCGACTGAATACAACAATGAGCTCTTTATTCAAAATCTGTGTCAGCAATTAGGGTTAGACCGTAAGGATTTGATAGCTTTCTTTTTAAACAATATGAAGAATGAATCCGTTCTTGTAGAACTATCTGAGAATTATGAAATCAGCAAATTAGATATCAATAGAATATATCGCTATATTGAAAAATATACGAATACCGAGGTTATTGATGATTCCGAAAATACGGTAGACCATAATTCAAGCGATGAAGAGAACTAATTATCATTATTATTCATTCCAAAAAGTATACAGACCACCTTTGGTTATATCGCATCGTGTAACTTTATTACTTGTAAATTCTATCTCTTCTTTATCTATTATTTGCAGTTTTCTATAGAGGTCGACATTGTTATCTTCTAAGGTGGTAATTATCTTTTTAACTCTGTTAAAATTTTTGCACTTATCAAAAATAATTTGCTCTTCTGTCACTAGAAATCCTTTTTTTAAAAGTATTTCATTCTTTATTTCTAAAATAGTAGGTTGTATAACTACATTACGCATGTCATACCCTTCGTATCTTGAATGAAAAACATAGGAAAATAATAAAATAATAAGATTCATTATTATTTTATATAAAGAGAGATATTTATAACCTTTTAATTTATAACTTATTAGTTATTTTATACTAGGTCATCAGTTGAAGGACTAGTCCTTATATCCATTGTGTTTGAATCATATCTAAGATTATGAAATATTTCTACAAGGGTTCTATGCCAAAGGGTATCAATTTCTCTAGGACGAGTATTTAATATTGGGATATTGTGAGACTTTATTATTGTTATCAGGTGCACTCTCATTGTTTGAAAAGGTATATCCCGTGTATAGCTTGCTTTCAATACATAAGGATATTTAGATATCATATCACTATACCGTTGTAAATCTGTATACAATCCCATTTGTTTTACTTGTATAGCGGTAAGCATCCGGCGAATTAGTTCAGGAATATCACGCCACTTGTGTTCGTTCTTACAAGGAATTTTATCACCTGCTAAAACTCGGTGTTTTATATTCTCTTCAAGGAGTTGAAGAGTTTCTTCTCTTTTATCATCCATTTATCGTTACTATTGCTATTACTATTAAATTCAATATATATATTTATATTGAATTCAATTTTTATATTATATTATAATATTCATTTACTACTTTACTAGTCTCGTCTGTGCCGCAATCATCTTGTTAAACCATGGCTTCTTGCATGATTCGGGAACAGTGCAGTGCATATGTCGCTCATACTGTTCCGGATTATCATAAAATAAGGTGGGACGTTCCATCTTCGTTTCACCCGTGCAAAGAGCTACCTTGTAATACAAGTCTTCTGCTTGTGAACCCACCAAGGCTCCAGGATACCTAGCACCCGTAACAGCATTACGAATAGTGGTGCCTTGAATTCCACTTGAAAAAAGACCAATAGAAATTTTGGCTCCATATTGCCCCTTTCTAGTTATCTTGAAAAAAGACGGGTCCGTATCAGAGACTATCTTTGTTACCTTTGCTCTCCCTCCTCTTTGATATACTGACACTTCAGAGGATGAATCACCATTTGAGTATTGGTCTTCGTACATATTTGTTGTTATCGATTGTTCGATTATACTGTATTATTGGGGAAGTCTTTAAGCCCTTTTGTAAAATAATAAATTTACTCGCTTATTGCCGCCTCTGGAGTTGCAGCTGGTGGGGCTGGTGGAGCTGCCGCCAAGGCTTTTCTCTCCTTGATTTTAGCAGCAATCATCTCTCCCATCTTCTTTTCATAATAGGCCATTTTTTCTTTCAATTGTTGATTCTCTCCGTATAACTGTTGTATAATATGATGTTGTTCTTGCAACTTTTGCTCCATCATCTGTTTCTCCTGAGCAGCACGCGTTTCATTAATTTCCTTAATTTGTTTTGTTACATCGGGTTTATGTCTAGGGTCACCAAAATCGTATTCACTTAGCTTCTGGTCAATCTCATCCAAGAAGAACTTTTTAGCGCTCAATTGCTTTACGAAAAGGTCAATGCTCTTATCTGATGGCTTCATAAAAGGATTGTTATCGTGATTCTGGGTTAGTAAAATCTTCTTGTCAAAGGTATTGTGAATATGCGAAAACACCAGGATGGTCTTTAATGGATTCAATTGAACAAAGGGTATCGTGTAATTCTTTAAAAAATGTTTCTCTTCGGCTAGCGCAGCGGTCTCCTCATAACTCGTCATATTCAAGAGTTCCCTGCGAAATGCAAATGTGGCAGCAGTGGCATGATTAGGACCATAGGGGCCGAACTGATACATCTTATGGATGTGCTTGAAATAAATATACATTTCACTGGAACCGGCGCATAATGCCTGTGGGTTATTCTGTAAAGTTTCTATGGCATGAGACACTCTCTCAGGTGGATAATAATCATCATCATCGATGTAAACAATAAAAGAGCCTGATGACTTCTCATGCATCAAATTGCGCTTTTGTCCTAAAGTCATCTTTTCATCATATTTAAAATATTTCACTTGAGGAATATCGGCTACTAAGTCTTCAATCTTGTCGCTTCCATCATCAATGATAATCCATTCCATTCTTGACTTGGGATAATCTTGATGTTTGAAACACTCTACCATCATAGGAATGAATGGTCGTCTATTAAAAGTAGGTGTGCATAGACTAACAAAGGGCTTGTTGCTCATTTTATTAATTAAATACTTTTTATTTAACTATTTACTTTATTAAATTACTTATTTTCTTGCTTTTTTTGTTTTTCTACCACCAGTTTTTGCTAAAAGTGTTGGACTTGCTTGTTCTTCTTCAATAGGGGTGGCGACACTTGTTGCAACAGGCTCGTCATTTGTAGAAATAACTGTTCCTTGCACTACTTTTGGGTCTGATTTATCGTTTATTTCAACAACTGTTCCCGGTACTGGATTATCAGTATCAACAACTGTTCCTTCTACTACCGTGTCTTCATTAATTCCTTCTCCTTCTCCTTCTACTTTTAATGGTGGTGCTGAGGAGTCTTTTGCTCCTTCTCCTCCCTTTTCTTCTACTACAGATGGGTCATTAATTCCTTCTCCTTCTTCTCCATCAGATGCTGGAGTAGCGGTATCACCAGGATTACAGTCTCTACTAGCTTGAACCGATGGACTAAAATCGGGAGTAAAAGGGTCATTCGGTTTAACTGTATAAGCGTGATATATTTCAGGCTTGAAGAAATATAGTAAAATACATACTAGAATAGCAGCCATGCATTCATAAGTGCCTAATGTGCTATAAGCATCCATGACAACAATAAAACTAATAATATACATGAGAATATTCATCTTATATTTCAAAATATTCATCAATGTATTTTTATAAGTATATACTGTCTTCTTTTTACTAGTCTCTGTTGGCATTATTTCTGCCTCCATAAAAATAGGTAAAAGGAAACTATATACTACAGCGAAAATAGACAAAATAGGCAATAGTAACATTCCAACAGTAGATAAGAAAAACCACACTCCAATAACAATAAAGAGAGAACGCAACCACCAACTAGCCGTCCACATATGATTCTCTTCTTTTTGTGCCCATGTAGCTTTACCATTCACTATCGTTTTATCGCAATAGAATAACCAAGTGTTATAAAAAAATAAGTAGACTAGGTAAAAAGAATTTCCAAAAAAGAGAATGAACAATAGCATAAAAATTATTATAGGAGATAAGAAAATAATAAGTGTCTCGGTTAATCCACCATTCATCATATTATAAACTGTATTTAACAAAGATAAATTGACCGATAATAAGGAATGTATAATAGTGGCAATATATAAATAAATAGTGATTGCGTCTGGTGATTGTTTCAGGTTTCTAAAATAAGCAATAAGTCCAGACTTTAATATCGTAGTATTAGAATCCTCTGGTCCCGATGGAAACTTCAGTTTAACAGAAAATTTCCCCCCTTTGGATTTAATAATATCCGTATTCACGACAACTTCTTTCACTTGTGCCATGGTATCTGTATAAGGAAAGCAGTTAAAATCAGTTGGTAGAACATTTGCTTGCGCTACTCGGGTTCCATATAAAATGATAGAACCCATTAAAATAAGAAGAATAAGGTTGATAAACTTATTTAATAAGGTTTGAAAGAAGTTACTTGCTTTGGCAACAGGATCTGTCTCTATCCCATTATCTTGTTTTTTTTTCTCAATAGAAGTTGGTTCTAACTTATTAGACATACTATAAAATGATATTAAAAATATTAAAATATGCGTTAATATTTTTCTAAATGGCAAGCATTATTATCTTTACAGTATATTAGTATTAGTATATGAAGACGACATCTTGGATTCTTCTCTTATTTCTTAGTCTTATTATAATAGTTATACCTCTTAATGGAAATGTAAATGGTTATACAGAAGCCTTTTCTAAGAATAATTCACGTATTGATATGCCTTTAACATCAATAGAAACCTGCACGAATAAATGTGGACCTCCAGGTGTTTGTTCTATTACAGGTGAAGATTGCCTAGCTGACAAAGATTGTCATGGATGCAGACCTAGTAAAGGTAGAAAACCGGCTCCTATACCTATACCAGAGGAAGATGCTGGTAAAGATTTGTCTATTCTGCCTTATTCTACACTAACACATGATATAGCAAATAAGGCTGCCTTGCTCTCTGAAGATGATAAGTATTCCTCTCCACCAGAGTATAATCAAGGTGTGAATATGTGGTCTCACTCGTATAATGTTGCAGGTCTATTATATAATAAACGATACAATTCAATCCAGTATCAAGGAGCTCCTAAATATCCGCAAAGACAAACCTTATCTGGCGAATTTCCGGATAATAGTCCTACCCCTTCGAATGCTTACATGCTTAATCAGCTAGGGTATAATTATTAAATATAGTTATTAAATATAGTTATTAAATATAGTTATCATTATATTCATACACGATGTATGTATGAATATAATAGTCACATTATTTATTATTTCACAATAACAACTTCCTTAGCAATCGCTTTCATAATTTTCCCAAAATCTCTCTCCTTGTCCTCCTTCTCAAATGACCCAGTGGCCTCGATTAGAATCTTAGAATAGGTATCCATTGTCTTCGAATTCAAATCTGAATATTCTGGATTCGCCTGTTTCCAATCCTGAACTTTCAATATATTTTTCCTCGCTATTCGTTTAATCGCCGTCTGCATAAGTGATTTGTCTTTATCCAATGCCCATATATTTTGGTCCTTCACATGGATGCTTTCTCTCTTCAAATCACTGCAATGAATCGGTCTTTGATGAATTTCCAATTCGTTTAATCCCCTGATAATGATATTACTTATCCCTGTAGCATATCCCAAGGTTCCAACATCTTCTAATTCCTTCATCTTTATCTCAATGGAATTCGCAAAATCCATAATATTCATAGCATCCTTGCATGTCTCGTTTAAAAATACATTGAGATTAAATTTGTTATTGTTTGTCGTCGTATTATTATTAATCTGTGTCATAGTGGCATTCTGGGATAGTTCCAATATCTTCTTATTTTGTTCCACTAGCAAGTCCTTAAATTCCTGATTCTGTTGCAATATTTCTAGAATGATATTTTTATCAGCTAAACACGTGTTAATAACCGACATATTTGTTGAAGACGCAGATTCCGAACAAGTTTTCTTATGTCGCCATAATCCCGAGGTGTATTTATAGAATCTACCGCAACAACAAATGAAACCATTATCATGTGGGGTTTTTTGGGGTAAAATATCGGGTTTTTGATATCCTTTTGCCAATTTTAAATGTTTTGCTGTCGCCAAATGACGACTGTAATCTTTTTTGTTACTGGTTATGAAGTCGCAATTATCACAGAAATAATTGGTCGTTTTTTGGGGTAAAATCGATATCATTTTATATCATATTTGGATATATAAAAAAACCCCTAAACTTTTTTTCCAGAAAATATAATTTTTTTACAATCACAATTTTGAAATGAAAATTTTGGTATTTAGAGCATTATGGTAAGGGCGACCATATTAAAAGTTTTTTCGGCCAAAAGTATTTCAGGAATATGAAAATGGACAAAAATAAATGTCCAAAATGACTTTTCCAAAATACTTTATGAGTTTTTATCTTTTGTTAATAAAAAGAATATATTGACTTTTTAACTTAAAGAACGCAGCTCCGGGGGGAGCCAACGACGCAGATATTCAGGCTTTTATTATTGAAGGGGTGGGGGTGGGGGTGGGGGTGGGAGTGGGAGTGAGAGGTAGTAAAATATAATATTCTTATAGTATAAGAATATCTATTACTTTATTATGAGTAATAAGGGAACATCATTTTTTGAATTAGCTCAAGCCGAAGCTGCTATGGCACAAGCCCAAGATTTAGAAAAAAGACCTGGTGGTGAAGGCGCATCTATTTATGATTTAGAATATGAAGAGTTTTTGATATCAAGAAGAAGAATATTTTTATTAAGATTTGTTATTGAAGATAGCTATATACCAGATTATTTTAAAGATGCTTATCCCCTCTATAAAAATGGGAACCCATTTGAAAACGAACAAATAAAATTAATTATAGGAATATTAGCATTAGATGTAGAGTTAGTTAACTCAGCTATTGTTAATGGAGCAAACATCCATGGAATTACGCCAGAAGATGAAACTGATTTAATAGCTTTTGAAACGCGTAATCCTGCAGGTCCTATGGCTGTGCTTACCGATGAATATGCTATAAAAGGAGCTACACCAGAAGAAACCCTAACTTTAAAAAATAAAGCAAGAAGAGATAATGATAATATAAGTCACAGATTGAGAATACTGCTTATTGGTCGTAAAGATATAAGAAATCTTCAGGATAAAATAATGAATATAACACCCATTATGTTATTATCTCATGTTTCTTCAATAATAACTTTAACTAGCGATAATGAAGATTTCCGTTCCAGACAGAGAGATATGGTAAATCAAATTCGTGCTATTTTAATAGAGAATGGAGTAACTTTAACAGAAGTCCCAATTAAAAATTTAAAGTTTCAAAATATTATATCCCCTATCTCAGCAGGATGCAGATATTTAAAAAAAGAAGTTAGAACAATTTTTTTTATGTATATGCCGGCAATTGTAATGCTTATGCGAGAAACAACTTATGGTATTACTAAAGCATTTCATACTCTTAAAGATAATGAAACCTATGAACTTTATAGAATGGAACATAACTTATCGAGGAAACAGGTTTCTGATACAGAGATTAAAATGCGCGTTTGTGCTATGAAAGAACGCGATGAAAGATTTACTGTTAGTGAGAATTTTAATTCTTCGCCATTATTAGTTGATTTTGAATTAGAAGATGAAGAACTTCAACAGTCATATGAATATGGAATGTTTTTATATAAATGTTTAAAAAAAGTTAAAGAACGCCATCCTGGTTTTACTTTTTTTACTCCACCAACAGATAGCTTGTTTATATTGGAACTAGAAATGTTACAGATACAAAAAGAAGAATTAAAATATGAAACCATTCTGCCTATATTATCTTGTTTTTCAATCGCCGAACTTCTTAATAATAGCATTAAGTATGAAGTAAACTATATCGCCGAACGACTTAGTAAATTTAAACCTTCAACAAGTGAGAAATTAAGAAAATATACAGTTCTCATGATAAAAATATTTGACCTAATAATTAGATATATTGACTTAGGTATATTGAAAAGTATGCCTTATTTTATGACACTTGCTACTAGGCATATTCAAGAAAAAGAACGCAAACTTGAAAACGACAAACAAATGGAAGAAGCCAGAGTTATGGATGAAAGGGCAGCATCTTCCAAACAAGCCCAAATAGAGCTACTTACTGAAATGGGTCTTTCACCTGAAGAAATAACAGCTGAATTAGAAGGCAAACCTGGAAAAAAAACAAAAAATACTGGAGCTTCTGCACCTATTATTAAAAATAGTAAAAAAGGGTCCAAACAGTCCGCAACTAGTAGTTCTAGTGTTAGCGAACCTGTATCAAAAGCTGTTGCAGTCACTTTACAACAACAACAACAACAACAACAAGAAGAAATGAAGTTACAAAGAAAAGTAGAACTATACGAACAAGATATATATGGATTAGTGGGAGACATAGATGGATTATGGTGGGAGTGGGAAGAATCACAATCCAGAAAACAGAAACAACCCGATGACCCAGACATCGACTATCAAAAAGAGAAAAGTCAAATACTGCACGATTATGATAGGGCAATAGGACAACAACAAAGTTTACAAAATGAAGATATTATACGGACGTTACGTCAACAAAAATATCTAGTTCAAAACACAAAGTGGATTACTATGTATAATAAATTTTGCCAGATGGGTCCAGAAAGAACAGACCTAGAAACACGTATGACAAATATAGGAAAAATAGTTAATATTGTTTGCAAACCATTACCAAGTAGAACTATTATATTAGAAATAGCTAATATAGCTGGTGGGGTAAATCCAGGCGATATTCATATTACAATACACTGGAAAGATTATGGCGATGATGCTAGTCAATTAACATCAGCGGCTACTATGTTTCATTATAAGGATAATACAGACCCGGCTAGTCCAGTTACTATTCCAATATTATATGATAGTGAAAATCCAAGAAAAAGTGAGAGAAGATTTATATTAGAAAATCCAAATCCACAAAATCCAGTTCCAGATGAATTACAAGTATTTTTACACTTTATTAATACCCCAGGATTTTGGCCATTTATAGAATACACATCTCCACCTGGTTCAGCCGGTGGAGTTCCAGGTCTTAAACAAGCTGGCCCCAAAGGTGGTTTCACAAGAAAGAAACGAACCAGCAAAAGAAGACAGAAACGAACTTATAAGAAACAAATCAATAGATATCCATTGTATAAAAGTAAAAAATTAGTAAAACCAATAAAAAGAGTAAAAAAAGTAACAATAAGAAAAAGAAGAAATTGATTTTACACCTTTTTACATTTCAAACGCCGATTTTTAATTATTAAATAATATACATTTATGTCCGGGATATTATTTAGGAAAAACTATTTTAGTTAATTTTAGTTAAACAATATAAAAATAAAATAGTAATATACTATATAACTAAAATGGGTAAATATAGTTGCGAAAAATGTGCTAAAACCTTTTCTCAAAAATCACACTACGATAAACACTTAACTCGTAAAAACCCTTGTGAAATACAAACTGATAAGATAAAGGCATTAATAGACAAGGCAGTTGAAGAAAAATTGATTGAATTAAACAAAAAATTGATTTCAAATAATACAGAAAACAATATCACAATTAACATCATCGAACAAATGACCGAACAATTGGATATATCAAAAATGAGTAAATTAGAATTAATGGAAAAGTGTAAAGAATTGGGTATTACAAAGTGTAGTTCGAAAAATAAAGGCGAATTAATTGATTTAATAAATAGTAAGACACATAATAAAAAAAAAGTAGAAACAATAATAAAAGATGACGGGGAAATTATTAATTCAACGATTGTAATGCCTCCTGCATACGATTCATCAACTACAAATGTAATATCATTATTTTCAGGAATGGGTGGAATGGATGTAGGATTTTCAGAACAAGTTATAGTTCATTCCGAAAGCATCTTATCAAGCGAATTTATTGATTCTGCTTACACTATAGATGGGTTCGTAAATCTAAAACGCTTACCATTTAAAATTGTATTTCAAAATGATATTCTTCCTGCCGCCAAAAAAGTGGCGGAATTGAATAAGTGGAATCATAATTATACATTAAAAGATATAAGAGATTGTATAACTGATAATTATGAATTTCCGTCTGCTGATGTAATTACAGGCGGGTTTCCATGTCAAGATTTCAGTCATGCTAGAAAACGTATAGGGTTTGACGCTGATAGAGGTACATTATATCAATCCTACGTTGAGGTAGTTAAACGAGTTAAACCAATTATATTTGTTGCCGAAAATGTAAATGGACTTTTAACGATGGCTGGAAATCCAATACAAAAAATTATGGACGATTTTGCTGCGGTTGGATATGAAGTAAAATATCAGTTGATTAAATGTGAAGATTTTGGAATTCCTCAAACAAGACATCGGGTTATTATAATGGGAATACGTTTAGATTGTCGTTATAAACTTAAAGACGACTGGAATATAATTACTGAAAATAAAAAAAATTGTGCTATTAAACATTACTTTATGCATCTAGAAGAACCTGATAAATCAACGGATATGGCACAACAAGCTTATTCAAAAGCAGCAAAATTGGATAAGGGGCAAGGGCAATCTGAAATTAAAATTGATGGATTTTGTCCTACGATGCGTGCAGAACATCACGGCAATATTGAATTCCGTCGTATAAATGGAGGAAAAAATAATGAAGGACATCTACCGGAACGTCGGCTTTCGGTTCGTGAAGCCGCTTTAATTCAAACTTTTCCACCAAATTGTATTTTAACGGAAGGAAAACCATCAAGTATGGCGTATAAACCAATTGGAAACGCAGTACCGCCATTATTAGGTTATATAATTGCACGGAAAGTTCAACAAATTTTACAGCAATGTCGGACGGACTGATTCACGTAATTTAATTAAATCCTCCATCGTTTCTATGTTTTGTAATGCTTCATATAATATACTTTTTGTAAGCGAGTCTTGCCAAGAATAACTTACATTACGATTTAATCTATTAACCGCACATTTTCCGTAATGTGAAATCCATACGTCTTTTTTCTTATTAGAATAAATTATTTCTATTTGAGAAGACGGAAATAATTTTGTAAAATTTAACTGAGGTCGTGGTGTTCTATCTTGAAATAAATCAATATCAGATTCACCCATTGCTGTATGATATTGCCCGTACCTAATTTCATAAGGGTTATCCGGATTTTTTGGTCTATAACAATAAATCAATGGTTGATTAATATCCAACTTTCCTATTGTTGACCCTGGCATAACATGGCTTTTAGAACTTTTGAGTTCTATTTTATTTTTTGGAACTTTAATAGTTTTTCCATTTTTTGAAAAAGTGCAAATAATATCTGGGATTGATGCTGTCATTGTAATCACACTGAATAGTGGATAATTTTGTTTTACGCGTAACCAAGCCTCTTCGGCACATTTACACGCTAATTCTGAAAAATCTGTATCAGTATTTGATTCGCCATCAGTCCATTTACATTGTTTGAGTTGTTCTTGTTTTTCAGTTATTTTATTAGTAGTTTCTGCTGCGATTTCCAGCAATAATTTATCATTTAAATCTTTGAATGTTTTAATATCTTCGTCAAATATTTCGCTTGATGTTGCCATTGTCATTATATATAGTGTTTAGTATATAATATAATTAGTATTTCAATTCAATTTTTTTATAAATCAATTTTATGAAAAAATAATTCAATAATATATATGCCTTCTCATAAAAGTAATGATTATAAATTAACAGCAGTTCAATATTATTTAGTTGAAGATAAAACACAAGAAGAAGTTTGTAAAATATTTAAATGCACCCCAAGAAGTTTAATGCGTTGGGTTGAAAGATACAAAAATGAAGGGAATGTTAATATTCATTACAGAAAACCAGTTGCTTATAAAGTCAAAAAAGTTTATGTTAAGTTTTTAGTTGATGAAATAAATAAAAATAAAACAATCACATTACACGAGTTAAACCAAAAACTTAAAGACAAATACAAAGATGCTAATTTATCTACAACACAGATTTTTAGAGTAATTAATGATAATAATATAACTTTGAAACTTACAAGAATTAGACACGAACCAGTAAAACGATTTGGGAAAGATATAAATATTAATTCCAAAATAAAAGAGTTTTATGATGAAGTGAAAAAATACAAAATAGAGGATATTATTTGTATTGATGAAACAAGTATAAAATCATTACAAAAACGAAACCATTGTTATAGTAACAGAGGAAAGCGTTGTGTAATAAAAACACAATCACAAGAAGTATTCAAAAAATATACTGGTGTATTTGCTATTTCGGTAAATGGTGTTGTAAATTGGGATTTGTATGAAAAGGGTGGAATAAATACAGATAGATTAATTGAGTTTTTAGAGCATAATATTACAAGTAAATTAAGGAATAAATTAATTATTTTAGATAATGCTTCCGCACATAGAAACGAAAGAATAAAAGCATTAGTAAATAAACATAATAATTTAGTTTATGCGGTTCCTTATCAGCATTTTACCAATTCCATAGAAAATTATTTTAGTATGCTAAAATCACGATTACAAAAATTAGAGGGGGTTAAAATATGAGAACCTAAAAGAAAATATCCAAAAAGTAATAAGTGAAATACCGAAAGAAAAATATGAAAATATATTTAAGGGTGCTTACGAAAGACCAGAAAAATATGTTCCAAAGAATAAAACACGAAAAATAAAAAAGAACTATAAATGATTTTTATATGGTTTAGGACTACATAAAAATCGGCGTTTGAAATGTAAAAAGGTGTAATATATTTTATTATAAATATATTAAAACAGCGATTAACGCTCAATAATATGAGCGTAATACGCCCATAATCCTATACCAACAAAACATTTGGAAATCAAGTCCAAAACATTTAAACATGTATTCTTTGTTATCTCATCCAATATATAAACAATGCCATATAAAGCCCATATAGAAACAAAAGAGAAGAATAATACTTTATTCGCCAAAATATTCTTTCCGTAAAAGTTCCTATAAATCAGGTAGAACATCACAAAAAATGGAATAAACCCACCAATCATAGCATATAACCTGTACTTAGGATATACCTCTCCTTGGTATCCACAGAATAACATGCAGTAATTTAGAAAAATAATAGCGGCAATTGTAGGGAAATGAATATTTTTCTTAGAATTCAATCCTAATACAAGCGCCAATACTACTAACATCATCGGTGTTGTAATGGACCAATCAATGTATCGCAACTTAGTTATTTCAGACCAATCAACTGTGATTGTCTTATCTTGGACCTTAGTAATAAAAATACCATAATAATAAGAAGCTACAACAGAAATACAAGTTTCTAAATTCAAAATGTGACGCACAAGCGGAACCTTTGTTCTTAAAGCTTCTATTAAGGTAATAGTAGCTGTGGTTAATAAAAGAGTGTACGTAATCATAAACGTAAATACAACAGAGCTAGTTACACTTTTTACACTTTTTACAGCCTTTCCTGGACTAGCATTGACCACGGTTTTTCCTACAGGTTGCACTTTTTTATTCGTTTCATCTTTCTTTAAATCTGGCATAATATATAATAACTATACATATTAAAAATAGGAAGAAAAACAAAAATCTAAGTAGCATAGGTTAAAGCACAGTTTCCACCTACAAACGTAATAATATTCACTCGTTCTTCAAAGACTGTCAAATTAAAATTATAATCATAAATTCGCCAGGTGGGTTTGTTAATACCAATGACAACTCCTGTAGTAGGGTCACAAATTGTTAGACTTTGTGCCAAAGGGTCAATGGGTGGTATAATCGTAGTTATTTCTAACTCAACCGTCTGGAAACGGTTCATATTAATCGCACCCGACGGCTGTAAATCATACGGATTTGTATTCAAACAAAAATTATAACAGTATAATCCATCTGGAGCATTTCCACTCGTGCGACTATATTTCTCTATATAGTTATAAATACCCACCTCTTGTGAGTTCTCTCTATAAGAACCATCTAGTAAAAGAGCCATATTCGTTAGAATCTCTTTTAAATTCTCAAAATTGGCTACTCCAGTAATCATCCAACCCGTTTCACGCCCGTCTATATTCACCCCAGGACCAATCGGTGTATCCACGGAACTCTGGTCGCTAGGGTTAAACCGCTGTATTACATAATTGTCCGTAGTAGGAGCTCTAATTAAGTCAGCAGGTATATAACGATAAGGCCAATTCGTATAATTTGACCACTCATTGCGCAAATTAATATCACTTCGTTGAAAGAAAAACAAATAATTGGCGATTAACCCTAAAGATTTCAAATCTACTTTGTTAGAACCCGTAACATTATAGAATTTAGTCTCCTTCACCTGCTTAAACAAATATTTTTGTTCTTGAAGCGCAAACAATCTGGATTCGGCATTAGAGAGAAAACAATAAGTGCAATTTAAATGAATATCGGCATTCCAAATACTTCGTGTATCCGTGTAAGAGTTGATACCAATATCGATGTCAGGTGGTGTTTGTAAAAAACGGAAAAACTGCATATAATATACATTAAAGTTAGGTGCCACATAAGGGAAATTATTCACCGAGTCATAGACATCACGAATCTGGAATAGCTCTTGTATAGGACGCAATGTTACAACAATTTGTAGCTCATTGTATTGAAGAGAGACTAGAGGAAACGCCATTTGGCTCTTCATAGTGAACCAGGAATTCAATGGGACATAAATGGTTCTGGCACGAATAGACGGCTCGGCTCCTAATGGACTGTCAGTATAATAAGCATTTGGATAAGAGTTGACACGAGTTCCGGCATTTCCAGGGTCATTTAATTCAGGGACATGTCCTGTCATGCGGTCAAATAACGCCTTTTTCTCAGCCGAGAAATCGCGCTGTGCCATGGCTAGCAAATAGGCCCCCGAATACTCTTGCAGTGTCTGGTTTCCACAAGTAATCGTAATTTTAGAAATCATTTGCGAGCCCAGATTTTCAATCCATTTGAATTCATAAGGAATCCATTTTCCTGAGGCACCTTCTTCTTGTGTAGGAGGAACTAGGGGACTCCATATATTAGGCAATTGAACGGACAAATACGTGTCCATTAATAAATCGGCATATCTCTTTATCTTGAAAGTAAATACGGATTCTTCGGCGAGACGAAGTGTGGTCGACCCTTCGTAATCAATGCGAAACTTTTGTAGGCCAAAATTCGTATATTTCGCATAGGTGGCCTTATAAAAGGTTTTACTAGGATTCGAATTTAATATAATATTTTGTGCCCCGCTACTGACTAAATTCATAAGGCCTCCTGGCATAGATTACTATATACTATACTATAGAAGAATATTTAACTATTTTGTTTTTAATATAATAAAAAACTATCATTATTATATTAGATAATAAGATTCCATGTCATCAAAACCATCCATTCCTACAGACCCAATCAATAAAACGATAGAACTGATGGCAAGCCTTAAGGAGGATACAGGTGCTATTATTTTATCCATTTGTATTCTCATTATCATTATTTTAGCGGCCGTGTATAATTATTACCATTCAGCAGGCGTTGCCATTCCCAGTGAATGTAGCACCATGGATAACTTATACGGAACCTTGAACGGACACCTTGCGAGCTTAAATAAGAGCGACCCAAATTGTCAGCATAACTTGCGTGACTATTATATTAAAACCGCATACAATTGCTGTAGTATAGGTCAGTATAAAAACGATTATGTGTCTATTTGCGCATTAAAAGATGTGATAAAACAGGGTGTAAGATGTCTTGATTTTGAAATATATTCTGTTGACAATAAGCCTGTTGTAGCCACTTCTACGCAAGATAGTAATTATGTAAAAGAGACATATAATTATGTGCCTTTTTCGGATGTCTTGTTAACGATACAGAATTATGCCTTTTCTGGAGGAACCTGTCCTAATCCAGGGGACCCTCTAATGATACATTTAAGAATAAAGAGCACCAATCCAACCATGTATCAGAACTTTGCCAATTTATTCAAAGAATATGACAATTTATTCTTAGGACCCGAAACTAGCTTTGAAAATGGCGGAAAAAATTTGGCTACTACCCCTATTTTAAAGTTATGCAACCAGAAAAAAATTATTGTCATTGTGGACAAATTGAACGATGCCTTCATGGACAATGCCGATTTTTATGAGTATGTGAATATTACTAGCAATTCTATTTTTATGCGCGCCTTACACTATTATGATGTGGCAAATACGCCGGATATGAATGAATTGCAAGAGTATAACAAACTTAGTATGACCATTGCTATGCCCGATAATGGAACTAGTCCTGGTAACCCTAATACCATTGTTTGCAGAGAGATGGGATGCCAAATGGTGGCTATGCGTTATCAAAGTTATGACACCTTTTTAGAAGAAGATACTCTTTACTTCGACGAAGCCGGATATGCCTTTGTCTTAAAACCGGAGCGATTGAGATATATCCCTGTCACTATACCGGCTCCACCTAAACCGGACCCTAACCTAAGTTATGCTACAAAAACGATTAGCACGGATTATTATTCATTTAAAGTCTAAACAGCCTCTTGCTCAAAGATGGCCTGCAAATTACACAGTAGAATCTTCTTTGTATCATCATTATCTATAAAGTTAGATAACACTCGGTATGCCATATCAGCATCATCGAACGCATCAAAGAAGCGACTGTAAATACAGATAACATGACTCCTGTAGAGAAACTGGTCAGTCAATGTTAGCAAAGATACTAGTTGTCTGACATGCTCAGTGTCGGGAACATAACGCAATCTGGGTTGCTCCATTGTCTTTTTTCTAATGAATAAAGAGAATATAAATATAAATAGAATCAATTTTATAAATAAAAAAAATAATAAATAAAAATAATAATAGTCTCTGCTTAATATAATAAACAATATAAACAGAATGAATACCAATAAAACAGAAGAACAAAATGTATGCGATGAAAAGATGTCCTTCGAAGAATGCGAATTGGCGATTCTTCGCGTAGCCATGGACAAAGCCGAAGAAAAACAGGGCCGAAAAGTGGTAAATTCGCCAGAAATTAGAAAAATTATTGGCATTTTAGAAAAGTTTATTCGTAAGAAGAAACTGGTTGTCTATGGTGGAACCGCTGTGAACAACATATTACCCAAAAAAGACCAGTTTTACAACAAAGATATCGCCTTAAGCGACTATGATTTCTTTTCCGTCAATGCTTTAGATGACGCTAAAGAATTGGCTGATATTTATGTGAAAGAAGGATTTCCAGAAGTAGAGGCAAAAGCCGGTCAACATTATGGCACTTATAAAGTATTTGTTGACTTTGTAGGTATTGCCGATATCACTTATATTCATAAAGAGATTTATAAAGAGCTAGTCAATGATGCTATCAAAGTAGACGGAATCTTATACGCACCCGCTAACTTTTTGAGAATGTCCATGTACTTAGAATTATCACGACCAGATGGCGACATCTCTCGCTGGGATAAAATTCTAAAAAGAATTACCTTGTTAAACAAACATTATCCATTGAAAGGCGAACACTGTAGTAAAGTAGAATTTCAACGCAGTCTAGAAGATGTTACCTCTTTAGAGAAAGAAGCTGACAAAAAGAGCAGCCGCAGCAGTAGTAAATCTGAAGTGACAGCGCTTCTTAAAAAAAATAAATCAAAAGAGGCGATTATTTTTGACACATTAAGGAGCACCTTTATTAATCAAAGTGTCGTCTTTTTCGGTGGATATAGTTTATCTTTATATTCGCATTATATGCCCGAAGACCTTCAGCATAAGTTGAAAAAAGTAGCAGATTTTGATGTATTAGCTGAAGACCCTGAGTTCGTAGCCAACATTGTCAAGGAACGCCTAGAGGACGAAGGATTTACCAAGGTGACCATTGTCAAGAGAGATGCAATTGGTGAGATTGTAGCACCTCATTACCAAATTATGATTAAAAAGGATACAGTAGCATTCATTTATAAACCTATAGCGTGCCATAGTTATAATATGGTGAAAATCCACGGAGAAAAGGTGAAGATTGCTACTATTGACACTATTCTAAGTTTTTATTTAGCATTCTTGTATTCAGGACGCAATTACTATGATGTTGAACGCATATTATGCATGGCGCAATATCTCTTTGATGTGCAACAGAAAAACCGACTTATACAAAAAGGCCTGCTAAAACGATTTAGTATCCAGTGTTATGGAAAACAAGACACGTTAGAAACCATACGCGCTGAAAAAGCGGAGAAATTCAAAGAGTTAAAAGATAAGAAAAACTCGGAAGAATACCATAAATGGTTTCTGCGTTACCGTCCCTTGGAAGAAAAAGAAGACCGAGCTAAAGCAAGGAAGGAGAAACAAGGGAAACAAGGGAAACAAGGGAAAAAGACAAAGAAAACAGGCAAGAAAAAACCCGGAAATAAATCCAGACGACTATGGGAACTACTTCCCAAGATTCCTTTATAAACAATACCGCTTAATAAAGGCAATATATAAGCGTTTTATAGGAATTATAGAAGTTAAACATATATGATATTTTTGTAAGCAAAATACAGCATAAACAATATAATATATAATGCGTTCTACAATCCGTCGTATATATACATAATATAAGTATTCTAAAAGTGACCAATCTTCAATGCAACTGCTCATAGATGTGCTGGTTCCTCTCAAGTAATAAAAATGGAGGTCCAATGCACCTGATAATACTCTATGAAAATTGGTTTTTTCATTCTTTATTGAAATAATATTTAACAGTTTTCCATAACCAAACAAATCGAGATACAATGTGATAACTTTTTCTTTCTCCCCGATTTTCGTAGGAAAAATATATGGGTTCATTCCATCTATATATTTTTTTTGATACATTATGCAGCCATCTATCATAAAAGGGACAAAACATGATCTTTTTATTGCGTCAAAGACATCTTGCTTATAACGATATTTACATTTAACAACTCGGTTACCAGATTTCACATTATAATAAGTAATATAAATTCGCCTATTCATTCGTCTAATAGTTTCATCGGTTAATAAAGGTTCCATCAAGGAAAACATCTTTGGAAAAATATCTACGCGATAGGTGGTTTTAAATGTATCCAACAATATTTCGTAAATTGGTTCTGTTAGTTCTACAGCATCCAAGTGATATAATACAGCAGCAATGGAGCCCACACTACATCCGGATAATCTCCTTACTTTGATGGAACCTCGCTGTTCCATTTCTCTAATGAAAAGTAACGCTCCAGCAAGATAGGAACCATTGAACATTCCGCCATCTAAAATGAGGTCCATAGACTGTTTATTCCTATTCCTAGTAGGAATCGAGTCTACTAAATTTTTTATATATGTAGAAATCATTGACAACTATTACTATTACTATGACCTTATAGTTTTTTATGTAAAAGCAAACGTTTTACAAATCCCTCTGGGTCATCCTTATACATAATATAAATATTAATGATTTCAGCCGGAGAGTAAAACTCGTCTTGTAACCCCGAAATTGCTTTGTTAAACAAGGGTTTCTTGTAAAAATGTAAATACATGTCTTGAATCGTCTTTTTCGATGCATTTCCCATTTTTAGCGTAATATCGATTCTTCCAGGACGTATCAAAGCATCATCCAGCTTATCGTAATGATTGCTACTAATCACTAAAATACGTCCAGGTGTTTCTTTAATACCATCAATCATATTCAATATATCATCTAAATGAATAGGATCCTCTTCCAATGCCTTTACTAAGACAAGATTACTATTATTATTACTATTATTATTATTACTATTATTAGATCCATTCGTTTCATTAGAAACAACAGATGATTCAACCCCATGTTTCTTAGAACTTGATGACCTTGTTTTACTCTTAAAAGTCCGTTTTAATATAATATCACCAGCACAATCAATATCTTCAATCACAATAATTTTCTCGGAAAATGGAATACTATTTTTCTTATTATTAGAATTATACTGCGTTTCATTCCAAAAATCATATAACTGTCTTCTGGTCTTCAACAATTGTAAAGAAAGAACAATAATATGGCGGTCTGTTAAATTGGCAAGTGCTTTCAAAAAAGAAGTTTTACCTGTGCCTGGAGGGCCTGACAACCCGATGCCAAGTGTGTAAGGGATGCCCATAGTATCATACCAACCTTTGTTATTCAAGAAGAACCGAATTTTATCTAAAATTACTTCTTTTCCATCAAAAAACATATTGGTAAATGTCCTATTAGATTGAAACAGGCTTTCTGACCAGCAATCATGGATACTATTTATTGCCTTTGTAGTCTGCAAACTATACAAGAATCGGTTAGGCTTTCTCTCTAACTCAATAGATAGCAAATATTCCTTTGTTAATCGGTCAATATATTCCATAATAGCAACAATAGGCGTATGATAAGAATACAATGAAATACAAATATCCTCTATTTTCACATTGGATTTCGACTTCTTTTCTTCACCTAAATCATTGGCGTCACTTTTGAACTGAACCATAGCATAAATCTGCAAGTCTTTGTTAAAAAGAAACGGGCGTTTTTGAGAGACAACTACCAAGTCTAAGTCTTCTGTTGGTATAATAATATTGCCATTATCATCATACTTGTAACGGGAATTCGTAATCATATTGCAAATCTCTTTTATTTCACGAATACTGCTGTTTGAATCCATAGTCTTAATCAAATAATCCCATACAGCCTTGAATCTGTTACTAAATATGAGGGAAATAGAGCTGTTAGTATTGTAAGGGGACGATGCCGAAATTTTCTGCCCTTCAATATGTAGCACATTCTTTTTACAAAACATGTCACGAATATTAATTGACCAAGATGAATAATCTTGGCCTTCTATATAAAACGCTAGTCGTTTAACCAGGTAGCCAATCGTGCCGAGAATAAATGTCGATATTAGAGCGTCGATAACAACATTGTCTGTTTTAATCTTTGAAAATAAAGCATGGTTCGTGGCATGGTTAAATACATTTAACAGATCCATATACTATAGATACTTGGCACCATCATTTTATATAGGTTTTTATAAAGACATTTATCTGGTATTATTATCCAAAAAAGATTAAAAATGGTTGAAATGTGTAACAATCTTGTAGAGCAAATAGTATAAAAGACCGAATAAAATAGATGTAAACAGATAGCCATTAATGTTATAATTTCCGTCATTTAAGCACAAGATGGGGAAATGTTGAAACAATGTTTTTTTAACAATGGGCAACTGGAATAAGAAGTATAGCACAGAGAGAAGAAGGGGGATTTGTATCTCATCATAGAGCTGGTCTAAATTACTATTATACTGTTCTTTTCTCTCATAGTCGCGAATAATATCATCATTCTCGTCATAGTCTTTGATATAATCTTGGTTATCAGTATGCGGAACATAGTTGGGTTGTATTTGTGGGTCGGAAACCATAGCATCAACATCTCTGGGAATGTCCCTAGAGGCTAATTGCGTAGCACCCGAAGAACTGGCTTGTTGTAATCCATTGACAATTTGATTAATGGTCGTTTGGTCTAAAGTCATCCCTCCTCCTTGCAGCTGCCCTTGACCTTGCCCCATGGATGATTCCGTAGCCGTCATCGATATATTTCCGCCGATGGTGCCGCCATTAGTAGGATTTGTTGGCAATTCGTTGATACTCGTAGACATGAATAAATAGTATTCTATAAGAAGAGGGTTTTTTAGCAAGAATTACGAATTTTATAAAAGAAAAATATATAAAAATATTATATATTTTTTACCACTCAGTGTAAAACCGAGATAAAAGGTTAAAATGGGACAACCTGTTTCGCCGAATCGCACGCTTTGGAAACACTGGTGTATTTGTAACATTTATCGTGAAACTTATACACCTTGTTATCAATCTGGTCTAAAGGAGGGGCTTTGAATATCAAACAATTCTTATCCTTGCAAACTGTTCTAAATATAGTGGCCAATCCAAATCCTAAAATGGCGGATAAAATGTATCGTCCATTTGTAGTATGTAATAGTTTTGACATGGATGAACTCGCTTTCATTCTATATAATCTTAGAATAGATTATTATTATTCTGTATTAAATCATTTTGATCCGGTGCTGATTGAACAGGAATTGTTTTTATCTGGGCTTCATCTGAAGGACATTTGACTTTATCCGCTTTATAAACAAAGCAATTGTCAGCTTGGTCTTTGTAATAGACAGAACCCGCATTATCAGGTGTCGGGTACACATATACAACCTTCATATCAGGTCCCATTGCGTAGACGAAAAGTAAGCCAATGGCTAAACTAATGATAAATACGGGGAGAGAAATAAATTTGCCTAGAAACATTCCTTTATACTATACTACTATTATTATTCTTCTTATTATTATTATTACACCGATATTCTATGAGTCCTCGATATCAGGAACTGCTTCTACTTGAAATGTAGGTGCTACCTTGTTTTTACTAATTTTTCTCTCTTTGCCTACTACCATGGAAACAACCTTTTGCCCATTTTCCACAAGGTCCACTTCTATTTCTTCCTGAAAATAAGGCTTCACTATTAAATGATAAGTGTTATCATCAGGGTTAAATTCGACCCCTCTATAAGAACATTCTACCCGATTTTCATGCCCCGGCTCACAAAACCCAACTCCTTCTTTCGTCTTGTATAATTCTTTCAACTTAGGCAGCATATCATTTACATATATTTCCACCGCATCGTGAGCAAATTGCGTGTTTTTCTCTGATTCATATTGCGCCATTAATTCTTTCACAGATTCTATATGGACATATAATTCGTCCTGAATCTTTTTTTGTTTCTCGCCCTGTTCTTTGTTTGCCGTTATATTGATTAGTGATGATAACATAAACTCATATAACCCGACACTCTGTGCCATGTTTGTTTTAACCTCTTCAAACTTTTCCACTGCTTCTTCAGGAGTAATATATCCAAAAAGTAAATCATTTTTATCATTGATGATGTCTTTCTTGTATCCTGCTATGGTCTCTTCACTGTCACTAACCTCATCGGGTAGATTATAGATTATTCCTAAATTGATATCTACTTTCAAAGAACATGGATTCGCCCTGTCGCCACACATGATGGTTAGATGTCGTCCATCTTCCATTTTTATAGGAGGGTCTGAGAAAAGTGTGCCAACTGGCTTTCCACAACTGATGCATTTTCTCTTTATTTTTTTCAGTTCCCGCCTTTTTTCCTTATCACTTAAACCTTTCAAGTCATTCAACTTTTTCTTCTTTTGTCTCATATATTTGCTTTCATAATCAGTCTTATATTTATAATATAGTTGAAGTGCGTCTAAAAAAGTCTTCTTTTTTTCATCGCTCATATTATTCTTATTCTATACGATAGTATAATATAATATTATTTCACTTTATACTTCTAGTTATGAGACTACATCTATACTTGCAAAATAAATAATGGAATCCGACTAGTTCAAAGACGGTGTGAAGAGAGAAGCCGATGAGGAACACGGATAGCAATCGATGTTTTAGAAAATAAGGAACAAAGGTATACAATGCAGAGCCCACTAAATAAAAGAGTCCACCTTCACCTATACATTCTATAAGTATCATTAGATTTGTTCTATTGGATACCTTTTTACTAGTTTCGCTAGTTTCACAATTGATGCAAGCATCGCCGTTATTACAGTAATAGGTATGAAGACCCAACACATCTCCCGCCAAATGTTTTAAGAATCCTAAACAAAAGAGAAACCATTTTCCTTCTTCATTCACTACTGAAGAGAGAAGCAAATATAAGAATTGTGTATATAAGCCGACGAATATCGCCTCTAATAAGTAATTCATATTGTTCTTCTTCTTATAATTTATATTATTAATATTAATATTTATAAAAATGTTTATAAAAATATTGGATTTAATACCTCCTATTAGCAGCATTGTCCAAATCACTACCCCATTCAGGTAAGCCAGTTATTAGCTCCTGGTGCGCTCTCCTTTTGGAATCCTGATAATTCTTTATTTTAGACAAAATATATTGCTGTTTCTCTCTGTCTTTTTGTAGCTTTTCAGCGGGGGTTAGTTTTCCCTTGTATTTGAATAGTAATAAAGTGCCTAAGATAAATGTAAATAACAGAAATAACCCAATATTAAGAGCCGTATTATAATATTTTTCTTTAAATGAGTGACATTCTTGTAATGACTTTGTTAAAAAATATTTGACACCGGGTTCTGTTAAAATAGGTTTGTCCATAGTATTTACTGTTACATTTCCAAATTAAATTATACATAATACTTATAGAAGAGAAACAATGGATGGTTCTATTATAGCAATTATTTTATTTATCGTCATCACGATTATCTATTATGCCGGAATAAAACCTAAGTTGACCACAGCGATTTTAGAAGACCCTAAACTATATTCTACTTATGCCATGTCTTTATACGGCACTCTATTCGTCTATTTTTTAGCAGCAGTATTGAGTCAGTTTGGTCTAAATATATCTGTCTTAATCGCTACTTGTGGCGGCAGTGTCTTACATAATATTAATTCAGCTGCTTATATCACATTGGTGCCATGGGTCTTCATCTTTGGAGCTCTAATCGGTGTCATTGTTACTTTCCCCGGATTTAAATCGGCCTTTTCAAATGTAATAGGTTATTTCGTCGTTTCTAATACTGCGAATAAATTGCTTACAGAATTGCTGAAGAACCAAGAGGTCGAATCTGCTATTGATGGTGATGTCAATGCTGCTAAAAACAGAGAGGCGTATCAATCCGCTGCTGACGCTATTATCAAATTATTTGGAAATACATCGATTCTTATTAATCAAATCGTTCCCGAGAATTTTGAGGAATACTGGAATATGTTGACACCTTTAATGAAGGAAGGTGCAGGAACTCCAGAGATGAAGCAAAAATTATTGGATACAGTAGCACTGAGAGATAATATAGGCGAGGCCATGTGGTATGTATATGCTTCGATTCTCATTATTTCTATAACACAGTTCCAGATGGCTGCAAATGGATGTCAACAGGATATTGCTATGATGCAAGCAAAGCATGATGATTTTGTCAAGAATGAAGATGCACGAATTGCTCAGGACAACAAAATAAAGAGCCAAACTTACACGATTACGTAAATTATTATTTTCCTGGTTTAAAAATAAATTTATTAAAAATTGAAATATAAAATAAGCAATCACCCAAAAATAACAAGTATAATTTATGAATCAAGTCCAAGTTCATACAAGCGATTTATCATTACATTATCGGTTTAGTTACCAGATAATTGTAATTATAAAAGTGATAGTCATCGGATTTATATTATTAGGATTATTACTAAAAATAAAAAGGCAAATAAAAAATTATATAGATACTATCAATTTATTAGAGTATAAGTTGAACGAAATAAATAAAAAATATGATACAATATATAGTGAAAACAATACAAATACAAGTGAGTTAACTTGTAAAATAACAACCTGCAATGAACACATACGCGATTTAGAATATAATTTGTATCAAGTAAATAATACTATTGCGTTAAATGATAAATTAATAGAAAATGCGTGTTCTAGTTTGCATTCGCAAATTAGTAATAATCGTATATTAATCGGTTATAGAATATATTCTAACGAGACCCATGATTTCCTTGTGCCTGTTTTTGAACCAATAGATGCTTCTACTATATTTGACCAACATACATGTGATTGGTTTATAGTAAATCAGTTAAAATATTTTAAAAATATTAAAAAAATTAACCTTATGACTGCAGTAAATAAAATGTTTATATTTGGTAACCCCGAATTAAATAAACTTTCGGGAAGGTCCAGTTATGAACATAGTTTGTATGATGTCGCACGAATGGTTCAAGAAAATAATCCAAACTATTTTATGGTTTGGCAAGATGTATTTTGTTATACAGGTGACGGTTTCTGTTTATTTAAGCAACCATACAACGTGCAAATGTATGCCAAAAATCGTGTAAAAAAATTATATGAACAACTTTTAGAAATGGATATTGAATTGACTATGCCGGATGAATTACGCGATTATTGCTTGTGACCTTTTTGCAAGATAATACTGATAAATAGTCAGTGAGTTCATTATTTAAATATGCAAAGATGTTATTTTTGTTTTATTATTATTATTTTGTAAATAATAATATAATATAAAGATGTCCAAACTTAAAAAAAACTCCTGGAAAGAATCTTTGCCACATTTGGGAGACATTATAGCCATCCCCTGTTTTTTCCTCATCTTTCTCTATTATTTGAGACTGCCTAACAAAACCCTAATAGAATATCTAATTATGTTATTCAATTTAGTAACATGTATTTGTGATATTTTATTTACTTATTTGTATTATTATGATA
>Ga0136644_10000705_pt1 | contig 26685 bp, 22 predicted proteins | sample C_130820_EF_Meta_FD_94780 | JGI IMG/M metagenome (GOLD analysis project Ga0136644, IMG submission 94780) | Freshwater microbial communities from Lake Croche, Canada to study carbon cycling - C_130820_EF_MetaG (v2) (version 2) | ecosystem: Environmental > Aquatic > Freshwater > Lake | place...
AATACGGCAATTTCCCGCAATTCAGCGATTACGCATTGGGTGCCAAGGCCTTCAAGGCTGCGGTCGAGGATTGCGGGATCGACAAGAACCGGATTGACGGTTTGGTGTGCTGCCGCGTGCCGTTTTATGCGCGCATGGGGGAGGTGCTCGGTCTCAATCCGCGCTGGACCCTGCAAATGCCGCCGCATGGCCGCATGTCCGGCATGGCGATCATCGAGGCGATGCTGGCAATCGAAACGGGGGCGGCCGATTATGTCGCGTTGATCTATACCAATATCGGGCGCTCGCGCCGCGTCAATTACGGGGGCGACGAAGCGGCCAGCCTTTGGGATCCGTGGGGCTTCACCTCGCCCGGTGCGGCCCATGCCATGATGTTCCAGATGCATCAGAACCGCTATGGCACCACGACCCGCCAATTGGCCGAAGTTTCGGTGGCATTCCGCCAGCACGCTTTGCTCAATCCCGATGCAGTCATGAAAAAGCCGATGACGATCGACGATCACGAGGAGGCCCGCCCGATCGTCGAGCCGTTACGCCTGCTCGATTATTGCCTGATCAATGACGGGGCTGTCTGCGTGATCATGACCAGCGCCGAGCGCGCCAAGGATTTGAAAAAGCCGCCGGTGCTGATTTCCGGTGTCGGCGCGCGCGATGCATTCAGCCAGTCCAGCATTTCCAATTTCGATGAAAATTTCTGGTATGCCGAGGCCCGCGATACCGCAGCCCAAGTCTACCGGATGGCGGGTGTCGGCCCGGACGATATCGACGGATTGATGTGCTACGACAATTTCAGCCCGACCGTGTTGTTCTCGCTGGAGGGTTTCGGCTTTTGCGGGCGCGGCGAGAGCGGTCCCTATGTCGAAGGCGGCACGCTCAGCCTGCACGGTGCCTTGCCCACCAATACCGACGGCGGGCATCTGTCCAATTCCTATATGCAAGGCTGGGCGCTCAATGTCGAAGCCGTGCGCCAGTTGCGCGGCGAATGCGGGGCGCGCCAGATCAAGGATTGCAACATCATCCAATATGTTGCCGTGACGCCTTGCACCCGCTCCATCATCTATTCGCGCGCTTGAGGGGAGTGCATCATGACCTATTCAAAACCGCTTCCCCAAGCCGATGATCTGCTGATGCAGCCATTCTGGGAACATTCGCGCGCGCATCGTCTGTCGATCCAGCGGTGCGACGAGTGTGGCGACGGCCATTTTCCGCCCAGCCCCGTCTGCCCGCATTGCCTGTCGGAGGAGCAATCATGGGAGCCGGTCAGCGGACGCGGCACCTTGCTGTCCTGGGTCACATTCCATCGCGCCTATTGGGGCGGGTTCATCCCCGATTTGCCCTATCAATGCTGTCTGGTCCGCTTGGCGGAGGGGCCTCTGATCGTCGCCAATTTTGCCGGGGACAAGCCCGCGCATCTGGCCGAGGGATTGCCCGTTCGGGCGGTGTTTCAGGATATGACCGCGGACTTCACCCTGCCCAAATTCGTCGTCGAATAGGTCAAACAAACCAAGGTCGCTGTTATGAATTCACAAGCCGTGCTGGACCGGTTGGAAGACCAAGCCGACAGGCATACCACCCCTTGCGGGGAGGGCCGGATGGTGTGGCGCGAATGGGGGGCGGGTCCGGCGCTGGTGCTGTTGCATGGCGGTTACGGATCGTGGCGGCACTGGGTGCGCAACATCGACCATTTCAAACAGTTCCGCCGAGTGCTGGTGCCCGATATTCCGGGGCTCGGCGATTCTGATGACGCACCCGATCCGACGCCCGACGGCATCGGACGGGTGATCTCCCAGGGCTTGGGCCAGTTGGTCAAACCGGTCGAGCGGCTCGATATTGTCGGCTTCTCGTTCGGCTCGCTGGTGGGCGCCTATGCGGCGCTGCATTACCGCTCGCCTCTGACTTCGCTGACTCTGGTGGGGGCGGGAGCCTTGGGCCTGCCGCGCACCAATATCATCCTGCATCGCACCGATCACGCGATGGAGGAGAGCGAACGCGCAGCCCTGCACAAGCTCAATCTCGGAATGTTGATGCTTGCCCATCCCGAAAGTATCGATGATCTGGCCGTCACCATCCAGCATATCAATGTCGGCATGGCGCGCGTCAAAAGCCGCCGCTTTGCCAATAGCGAGAACATCACCCATGCACTGCGCCAGTCGCGGCCCGACCAGCTGCATGTGATCTGGGGCGAGCAGGATGCGGTGGCCGCGGGCCAGTTTGACGAGCGTGAAGCCGTGCTGCGTGCGGTCCGTCCCGACCTGACGTTCAAGCTCATCCCCGATGCAGGGCATTGGGTAAGCTATGAGGATGCCCCGGCCTTCAATGCCTATCTTACTGAAATTTTGAGATAATGTCGGGGGTTTGCCGAATCTTGACTTGCTATATTATTTATATGATGCATTATTTTGACAAAGAACATTGGTCAGCACGGATCAACCGGACAAGACCTGTGGGCTTTGCCGGCACTGTCTGAAGTCAAAATCAGTCTGAAGTCAAAAACTGCCTGAAATTCAAAACTGTCCACACCTGCTGTTTCACTCTCGCGCCAGATTGCAATTGTCATGAGCACGCAACCGCTTCGCCCTTACACCGGAATACGCATCATTGATCTGACGCGGGAGCTTGGATCCTATGCGACACGCTTGTTCGCCGATCTCGGTGCCGAAGTCATCAGGGTCGAGAGCAAGCAAGGCCGTGCCGACCGCCAGAAGCCGCCCTGTATGCCAGGTCTTGATTCACACCAGTTCGGCGGTGTGCCCTATGCTTTCCTGAACGCCAATAAAAAGAGCCTGTCGCTGGATCTGGCCTCAACGGCCGGCAAAACCGTGCTGGCGGATCTGATCTCCCATGCCCAGATTGTGGTTTATGAGGCGGGCGGGAAGGCAGATGTCACTCTTGCCGATATTCTGGCTGTGCCGGGTGCGCGGATTGTGACCACGGTCTCGTATTTCGGGCTGACAGGCCCATACAGCCAGTATGTCGGGACGGATTTGATTGCCCAGTCGCTGGGCGGGATCGCGTGGCTGTCTGGAGAACCGGACAAGCCGCCGCTGCAACTGGCCGGGCAGCAAAGTGTGTTTGTCACCTCGCTCTATGCGGCGGCTGCAACGGCGATTGCACTGTGGGATTTCGAGGCTACCGGCCATGGCCATGTGCTCGATGTGTCCGCGCAAGAGGCCATTGCCCATTCCCTTCAAAATGCCATTCAGGTTTATGATCTTGAAAAGCGTATTTCGAGCCGTGGTGGCGAGGGGGTGCGCGATGCCACGGAAGCGGCCTATGCCTGCAAGGATGGCTATGTGTTTCTGGCCGCTCCTTTGTCCCTGCCTGCCTCGTGGAACGGCATCATCCAATGGATGACCGAAGAAGGGTTCGACGGTGTCGCCCGACTGCACGAGCCCGATTGGGCCGACCGCGCAACGCGCTGCAAGGCGGCGATGCGCAGTGAATTCAAGGCATTGTTCGAGCGGTTCATTGCCGGAAAGACCAAGCAGGAGATGCGCGACAATGCGCTCAAGCGCAAGCTGGTCATGGCACCGGTCAGCAAGCTCGCCGATCTGCAAGAGGATCCGCAACTGGTCTATCGCCACTATTTCCAGCAGGTGGCCATGCCCGGTTTCGATCACACGATCGCCTTTCCCGGTGCGCCCTATCGTTTATCCGAACCCTTGTGGCAGATCGAACACGGCGCGCCAGCATTGGGGCAGGACAGCGAGGCCGTGCTGGCCGGACTTGCGGCATCCCAAAACGCTGCGGGAGGGCAGAACTGATGTTTCCGCAATTTCTCAAAGGTATCCGTTTTGCCGATCTGACCTGGGCCGGAGCCGGTCCGTTTTCTACCAAGCTGTTCAGCGATTTCGGAGCCGAGATCATCAAGGTCGAAAGCGGTTCGCGGGTCGATCCGGTGCGGGCGGGCGGGCCGTTCAAGGACGGGGTGGCGGGCATCAACCGGTCTGGCTATTTCGCGTCGCGCAATACGGGCAAAAAAAGTCTGGCGATGAATCTGAAAAGTCAGAAATCACGCGATATACTGTATGATATTATCCGGACATCCGATGTTGTCAGCAATAATTTCGGACCCGGCGCGATGGAGCGGTTGGGCTTGGGCTATGACGAGGTCAAAGCCATCAAACCCGACATCATCTATCTGTCGATGCCGATGTATGGCGAGGATGGGCCGCTGGCCAATTTGCTCGGCGTGGGCATGACCATTTCGGCTGTGACAGGCCTGATGTGGCAGACCGGCTATCAGGGCGAGGGTCCGATCGGACCGGGTACACATTTTCCCGATCATGCTGCCAATCCCTATCATGCCGCCTTTGCCATCATGGCGGCGTTGCGCCACCGCAGGGCAACCGGACGCGGGTTAAAAATCGATCTTTCGCAGGTTGAATCCACCATCAACTGCATGGGCCTGCCGTTTCTCGAATATGCGATGACCGGACAGGAACGCGAGCGGATGGGCAATCGCTCGCCCTTCCATGCCCCCCATAATATTTTTGCCTGTCAGGGCACAGATGACTGGTGCGCGATTGCGGTCGAGACCGACAGCCAATGGCAATCGCTGTGTCGGGTCGCGGGGCTGTCGGAGCTTGCCGACGATCCCGCTCTTGCCGATGCGGCAGGACGCTTGCAGCAGGTCGAGCGGATCGAACAGGCCGTGACGCTCTGGACCCGCCAGCATGGCGCCAAGGATGTGATGGAACGCCTGCAGGCCGTGGGCGTTCCGGCGGGCATGGTCATGAATTCGCGCCATCTGATGGAAGAGGACGAGCAGTTACGCCATCGCGGCTATTGGCAGACACTCGATCATCCCGAAATCGGTGAAAGCCAGTTTACCTCGCCGCCGTTCCTGCTGGATGGCGAGCGCGTCAATCTGAGGCGGCCTCCCTTGTTGGGCGAGCACAGCGAAGACCTGTTGCAACAGTTGCTCGGCTATTCGGCTGCGAAGGTGCAGGCCTTGCGGCAGGAAGGCGTGCTGGAATGACAATCTCTTTGAACAGCCTGCAGCGGGAATGGGAGTGGAACGGATGGCGATAGCGAACAGCTTGAGCAAGGTTGCCGCGGTCATCGGCATCGGTGAAAGCGATTATGTAGGCGACCATGCCCGCGTCAGGGCCGGCGAGCGTCCGCATGACTCCTATGGCTATGCGGCCATTGCCTTCAATAAGGCGCTGAAAGATGCCGGTATCGAGCGCGATGACATCGACGGCCTGATTGTCGGCCCGACCGTGGCCTATGAGCGGATGGGCGAACTGCTCGGCATCAATCCGACATGGGGATCGCAGGCCGATGCCATGCTGTCGGTGATTGAAGCCTGCATGGCCATTCAAACCGGCATGGCCGAGGTGGTGGCGCTTGTCTATGGCAATGACCAGCGTTCGGCGGCCATCCAGTATGGCGGGCCGGAGGCCATGGGCGGCAATATGTTTCTATCCTATATCTACCACGCGCCGTGGGGCTTTACTTCGCAAGGGGCCCTCTATGCCATGATGTTCCAGCGCTTCATGGCCCTGACCGGCTGCACCGAAGCGCAGTTGGGCGAGGTGGCGGTGGCACAGCGTCTGCACGCCAGCCTCAACCCGCATGCTCTGATGAAAAAGCTGATCACGATCGAAGATTACATGGCCTCGCGCTATATCTGCGAGCCGTTGCATCTGTTCGATTACTGCCTGATCAACGATGGCGGTGTGGCCCTCATCATCACCTCGGCCGATTACGCCAAGCGCAAGGCCAGGAAAAAGCCTGTGCTGATCCATGGTGTCGGCCGTTATGATGCCAATAAGGGGGCGACCAGTCTCGAGCCCCGTCTGCTGGATTTCTACCGTCCCGCGCAAGAGCGTTGCGCCGCGCAGGTGTTCAATATGGCAGGGCTCGGCCCGAAGGATATCGATGCCGTGCAGATCTATGACAGCTTCTCCTGTCATGTGCCTTTGGCACTGGAGGGCTATGGCTATTGCGCGACCGGCGATGTCGGCCGCTTCATGGCCGAGGAGGGTATTTCGCTGAAAGGCAAATTGCCCGTCAATACCGGTGGCGGCCATTTGTCCGAAACCTATATGCAGGGCTGGAACCATCAGGTCGAAGCGGTGCGGCAGGTGCGCGGCGAAGGCTTGGGACGCCAGGTCGAAAACTGCCGCTTTGTCCATTACAATTCGGATGTGGCCGGCAAAGCTGTATCCATTATTTACGGATCATAGGGGCAAGCCATGGCCAATTCACAAGCTGTCATCTCACTCTATGACGAACCGATGTGGGAAAGCATCCGTGCCCATGACTGGCAGTTGCAGCAATGCGACGACTGTTCGGAATTCCGTTATCCGCCAGCCGCCAATTGCCCGCATTGCCTGTCTTTGGATTATCACTGGAAGCCGCTCAAAGGGCGCGGCACCATCCTTTCATGGGTGATTTACCACCGCCAATATTTCGATAATTTCCCGCCCCCCTACAATGTCGTGGCCGTGCAGCTCGATGAAGGTCCGATTGTCATGAGCAATCTGGTCGGCCCCGAACCCGTAGGCAACTGGGTGGGGCACAAGGTCGAGATTTGCTATGGCGAGGATGTGGCCATCGGCACCGTGCCCAAAATGCGGCTGATCCAGCCATCATCCTGATCCTGTCGCGCCCCCAACAACCAATCAACAGACAGGGTGTATGATGGAGCACACAGCAGAGCCTCTCAAACCCGGCATGTTGGCCGGACTTCGGGTGGTCGAATTTGCCGACGAGCTTGGCGAATATTGCGGGTTGCTGTTGCAGGGGCTCGGGGCCGAGGTCATCAAGGTCGAGCCGCCGGAAGGCTCGCCGTCGCGCCATATCGGACCGTTTTACGAGGACAGGCCCGATCCCGAACGCTCGCTGTTCTTCTGGGCCTATAATCGCGGCAAGCAATCGGTCACGATCAGTTCACGCGAGGAGATGCTGGCCTTGCTGGCGGGGGCCGATGTGGTGCTCGACAGTCTCAAAGGCGCGGGTCTGAAAGGTTTCGGGCTGGACCACGGTTTGAGCGAGCGTTTCCCCGCTTTGGTGGTCGCCACAATCTCCCCGTTTGGCGATGACGGGCCGTGGAAGGATTACAAAGCCTCCGATCTGATCCATCTCGCTTTGGGCGGGGTGATGATGAATTGCGGCTATGACAGCGCGCCTGATGGCCGCTATGACCTGCCGCCGATTGCCCCGCAATTATGGCATGCCTACCACATTGCCGGAGAGCAACTGGCCTGCGGCATTGTTGCCGCCTTGCTGCATCGCCAGCAGACCGGCGAGGGACAGGAGGTATCTGCCGCTATCCATCAATCGGTGGCCATCAATACCGAGCTGGATTTGATGTCATGGGTGATGCGCCATGCGCCGCTTTACCGCCAGACAGCCCGCCATGCCGCCGAAAAACCGAGCAGAACCCCCAATATCAGCCATACCAAAGACGGACGCTGGGTAATGAGCTGGGGTGTTTCGGCCAAGGACAAAGCCCAGCTGGTGCCGTTTCTTGATGGCTATGGCATGGCAGCCGATCTTGAGCCGCCCGGATCGGATGTCGATCTGTCGGCCCGCTCTATCCCGGGCACAGCTGACCGCGACGAGGAAACCAACCACACGCTCGATGTCGTCCAGCGCTTTGTCAGAGCCTTCTGTTACAAGGATGTGCCGTGGCGCGAGGCGCAAAATGCCGGCCTGTTATGGGCCCCCGTGCGCAAGCCCCATGAAAATGCGACCGATGAGCATTGGCTGTCGCGCCAGACTTTTTCCGATATTCCGCACCCCGAATTGGGCCGCACATTCCGCTATCCGACCAGCAAATGGCTGAGTGATGCAACGGCGTGGCAGCCCGGTTGCCGTGCGCCATTTGTCGGCGAGCACAGCGACACTGTGCTGGCGGGTCTCAAGACCCGAACGCATACCGTGCCAGCCACGGCGAAACCAGCACAAGCCAGCCCGACACTGTCGCCGCATGGCAAAGCGTTTCCGTTGCAAGGCATCCGCATTTTCGATTTCTCGTGGTTTCTCGCATCTGCCGGCGGCACGCGCTTTCTGGCTGCTTTGGGGGCGGAGAGCCTGAAGGTCGAATGGAAAGCCAATCCAGATACCCGCTTGGCGGCGATGGCGCCGGTCGGCGGGCGCCAGGCACGGCAAAAGGCCACGGCCCCGATGCAGGGCGTCACCGATTCAGACATGGGCGGGCAATTCAACAACAAGAATGCCGGCAAGCGCGGGCTGTCGCTCAACATCCGCACCCCGAAAGGCTTGCAGATCGCCAAAGACCTAATCCGCATGTCGGATATTGTCGCCGAGGGCTTTTCGCCCGGCGTGCTGGAGCGTCTGGGGCTCGGCTACGAGGTGCTGAAATCCATCCGGCCCGATATTGTCTATGTCCAGCAATCGGGCATGGGAGCGCGCGGTGTCTATGGCCGCTTCCGCACGGTGGGGCCGGTGGCAGCCTCTTTTGCCGGAACAACCGATATGTCGGGCCTGCCCGAACCGGCCATGCCTGCGGGTTGGGGCTATTCCTATCTGGATTGGGCGGGAGCCTATGGCTTCGCGCTGGCCACTTTGGGCGCGCTCTACCACCGCAACCGGACGGGGCAAGGGCAATGGATCGACTCCTCGCAATGCGAGGCAGGGATATTCCAGACCATGGTGCCGGTGCTGGACTGGTCGGCCAATGACCGGCCATGGCAGCGCATCGGCAACCGTTCGCCCTACAAGCCTGCCGCGCCGCACGGGGCCTATCGCTGCGCGGGTCAAGACAGCTGGCTGGCAGTAGCCTGTTTTACCGAGGCCGAATGGCTGGCTTTGACCGAAGTGTCCGGCCTGAAAACCCTGCGCAATGATGCCCGCTTTGCCACGCTCGCCGCCCGTCTGGCCCATCAGGATGCGCTGGATGCTGCGATCACCGGATGGAGCGTCACGGTAGATGCTTTCGAAGCCATGCATGCCCTGCAGCGGGCCGGAGTGGCGGCGGGCGTGTGCCAGAACGCGGCTGACCGCTACGACAATGATCCGCAATTGTCTGCACTGGCTTGGCTGACAGAGGTCAAAGGCACCAAAATCGGCCAGTGGCCGGTGGTCGAATTTCCGGTGCATCTGTCAAAAACCCCCGCTTATGCCGGCGGGCCGATTGCCCGTGGCGCGCCTTGTTACGGGGAAGACAACCACCTTATCCTGCAAGATATGCTTGGGTTTACCGATAGTGAGATCGCTGATTTGGTTGAACAAGGAATTCTCTGATGTTAAGCCGCTGGACAGGCGGGTATTTACGGGGGGTGAATATTCGGCAGTTCCAGAGCAAACGGCGTGAAACAAGACATAAAGGATCGTCATGGCTTTCCAGACCAAACAGGACCATGTGGCAGAAATTTTGCGCGAGCGGATCATCGCAGGCATCTATGCCCGTGGTGACAAGCTGAAACAGGCCGATATTGCGGCTGAACTGGGCGTCTCCATCACGCCGGTGCGCGAAGCGCTGCAAATGCTGGAGGCCGAAGGCTATGTGCAGGGGCTCGCCCATAAGGGCGTTCTGGTGCCCGAACTGGTGGCCGAGCGCCAGCATGAGATTTTCGATCTGCGCCTCAATCTCGAGCAGGAACTGACGCTGCATGCCATCCGGAATATGACCAAAACCGATCTCAAACTCATTCAATCGATCCAGAAGCAGTTGAACGAGGCGATCCAGCACAAAGACATCAATGCGGTACGGACCGAGAATTACCGCTTCCATTTCAAGCTGTATGAATTGGCGCAGCGTCCGCAGACTCTGAAATTCGTAAGGGTCTTGTGGGCGCAATATCCGTTTACGCGCCAGGATAAAACCTCCTCGCGTCCCGATACGATGCGCAAGGAGCACGAGCATTTTCTGGATCAGCTGGCGGCAGGCAACGAGGCCGGAGCGGTGCAGGCCATGCTCGACCATATCAGGAGCGGCTGGCAGCAATTGCATCTGGATCAATAGTTTTGATCCGGTCCTGCAACCCGCTCCTTGTCAGAACGATTGTGGTTACGGGGAGTGAAAGGGATGCTGATTGCGATCAAAGAGGCCGATTCGCTGGTCCGTGCCGCGCTGAGACGGATCGGCTATACGCCCGACGAAGCCGTGATCATTGCCGATCATGTGATGGGGTGCGAATTGCGTGGCGTGTCGTTCGGCGGTCTGTCACGCGCGCTCTCTCTGATCGACCGCCAACGCCTCAGCCCGCGCCGCCCGACCCTTGTCACACGCGAAACCCCGATTTCCGCCCTGATCGACGGTCAGGACCAGAATGGCTATCTGGTCGCCTATCAGGCGATGCGGATGGGCTTGGACAAGGCCAAAGCCAGCGGGCTAGCCCTGATCGGGGCCAACAACACCTGGTATAGCGGCATGTATGCCCATTATCTCGAGATTGCTGCCAATGAGGGCATGATTGCCATGGTGATGGGCTCGTCGGCACCCCGCGTGGCTCCGCACGGATCAAGCGAGGGCCGCTTCGGCACCAATCCGATCGGCTTCGGCTTTCCTGCGGACGGGCAACCGATCATCCTCGATCTGGGCACCTCGATCACCCCGATTGCCGAAGTGGTGCTGGCGCACCGTCTGGGCAAACCCTTGCCGGAGCATCAGGCCTTTGATGCGCAGGGCCACGAAACCACCGATCCGACGGCCGCATTGTCCGGTGCAATCCGTGTCTGGGGCGGGCACAAGGGCAGCGGTCTGGCACTTGTGGTGCAGATGATGGGCATATTGATGGGCGGCGGGGCCATGCCCGCCGATTACCGCGATTGCGGTTTTGTGTTTCTGGCGGTCAAGCCCGATCTGTTCATGGATCTGGCGGAGTTCAAAACCCGCATCCAAGCCTATGCCGAGGCGGTGCGCGCGGCCCGCCCCCTCAATCCAGACGATCAGGTCCGGATGCCGTTCGACCGCTCGGCGCAGATCCGCACACAGATTGTGGCGCGCGGTACCATCGAGGTCGCCGACACCATTATCGACCAGTTGCAAACCATCGTGCAGAACGGCTGAGACCGCTTCAGCGCGAGGCCAAAATCATATCGGCGGCTTTCTCGGCCACCATCAAAGTGGCAGCCAGCGTGTTGGCCGAAGGCACTTGCGGCATGACCGAGGCATCGACCACCCGCAGGCCTTCCAGCCCGATCACTGACAGGGTTTCGTCCACCACCGCCATCGGATCGCTGGCCACGCCCATCCGGCAGGTGCCGACCATGTGATAGGCCGTGCCGCCGCGTTCGCGGGCATAGGCCAGCCAGTCGGCATCGGTTTTGACATCGGGTCCGGGCAGGACTTCCTCGACCAGATAGGGTTTGAGGGCCGAAGTATGGAGCAATTGGCGAGCGATTTTGAGGGCAGCAACAATCACCTCCTGATCGCGCGGATCGACCAGATAATTCGGCTGTACGGCGGGCAGGGCCTTGGGGTCGGCCGAAGTGATCCGGACCGTGCCGGCGCTTTCGGGCCGCTGCTGGCGTGCGCCACAGGTCATGCCGGGGAAATCATCGAGCTGATAGGTCTTGCCCGGCTTGTAGCTGGCGGGCGTAAACAGCACCTGGATATCACCCCTGTTCAGATCGGGCCGCGATTTCCAGAACACATGCACCAGAGACGGGCTCAGCGCCATGATGCTCGGCAGGCCGACCAGCCAGCGGGCGATTTCCAGCCCCAGCCGCCAGCCTCTCGAGCGCTCGTTGATGGTGGCGGCATTTTTGACCTTTGCGGCAATACGCACCGTGTAATGGTCGCGCAAATTCTGCCCGACACCAGCAAGGTCCTGCACGACAGCAATACCGTGCTGCTTGAGCAAGGAGGGATCACCCACCCCCGACAATTGCAGCAGTTTGGGTGAATTGACCGTGCCCGCGCTGATAATAACCTCGCGCTTTGCCATCACTCGCCGCGCTTCGCCGTCATGGTCATAGGCGACACCCACGGCCCGCTTGCCATCGAACAGGATCGAGGTCGCCTCGGCGCCGATCCGCAAGATCACATTGCCGCGATCCACGGCCGGATAGAGAAAGGCCTGCGCGGTGCTGATGCGGTTGCCCTTTTCGATATAACGCTGGAAATAGCCTGCTCCGTCATGGAATTCGCCATTGTAATCGGGGTTTTCGGGGATGCCGATTTCACCCGCACCCGTGATGAAGGCATCGCACAATGTGCTTTTCCAATCGGGATTGGTGATCGGCAATTCGCCGTCGCGCCCGCGAAAGCGCTCGTCGGCCTTGCCGATACGCCGCTCGGACCGTTTGAAATAGGGCAAGACCTCGCGATAGGACCAGCCTTTGACACCTGTCAGCGCCCAGTCATCGAAATCTTCGGGTTGGCCGCGGCTGTAGACCAGCCCGTTGATCGAACTGGAGCCGCCGACCAGCCGCCCCTGCGGCAAGCCGATTTCGCGGTTGTTGGTGGCTTCCGACGGCACGCTTTTGAAGGGCCATGTGAAGCGGGGATTGTAGAGGGTTTTGACAAAACCGACCGGCACGCGGATCATCGGATGGCTGTCGGATATGCCGGCTTCGAGCACGCAAACGGTTGTGCTGCCATCCGCAGAAAGCCGCTTGGCCAGCACCGACCCCGCCGGACCCGAGCCGACAATCACATAATCAAACTCGTCCACACTCTGTCTCCCCGCCCTTGGTCGCCATGCTGCGACCAGATGAGAGTATAGGGCCAGAGCGATTGATTTTCACAACGGAATCTGGACTGTCCGGCTTATGATTTGAGCCGTGTCACCAGGCTTTTCGCCGCATTGCGGATAAACACCGCATCGGTGGCAAAGCTGATGAAATCGACACCAGCGGCCAGACGGCGGCGGAACTCGTCCTCGTTGCCGGTCAGATAGCCGGCAGGCTTGCCGATGGCTTTGAGGCGGGCAAAACCGTCATCGATGGCGGCTTGCACATCCTTGTGCAGGGGATTGCCGAGATGGCCCATCGAGGCGGCGAGATCGGACGGACCGATAAACACGGCATCGACGCCTTCGACCGCGGCAATCTTTTCAATGTCCTTCAAGGCTTCCAGCGTTTCGATCTGCACGATCACGCAGAGTTCCTGTTCGACAGCCGTGAAATAATCGGTGCTCAAACCGTAATTGGAGGAGCGGGCCGCACCCGACACGCCACGCACGCCTTTGGGCGGAAAACGGGTATGGGACACGGCCAAACGGGCCTCCTCGGCATTCTCGACATAGGGGATCAAAATGGTTTGCGCGCCCTGATCCAGCAAACGTTTGATGGTGACCATGTCGTTCCAGGCAGGGCGCACCAGTGTCGCGACTTCAGGATGGGCAATCGCCCGCATATGGTCGATCACATTGGGCAATTCGACGGGCGAATGTTCGGTGTCGATCAAAATCCAGTCAAACCCGCATCCGGCCAGCATCTCGGTCAGGGCCGGCGAGCCGAGTGTAGCGAAATAGCCGATCTGCTGCTGATGGCCCAAACGGCTTTTGAAAAGATTTTTCGGATGCGTCGACATGTGTGGCTGTGTCCTGTTCTGGAAGAACCCGAAGGTTAGACGGGTTTCATGTAAATTGCCAAGCGTTGTGCGGCCCGTTTCAAATGGTTCTCGGCGGCCTGGCGCGCGCCTTGGGCATCCTTGTCACGGATCGCGTTGAAGATATCGCGGTGTTCGTCCTGTACGGCCATCATGTGTCCGGTCTGCAATTTGGCTGTATTGGCGCGGGCGGTGCGGATGAAATGACGCACGCGCCGGTCCAGAAAGGTCGAGAGATCCATGAAGAACGGGTTCTTGGTGGCTGCCACAATGGCCTGATGGAAGGCCACATCCTCATCCACGCCGGAATCCCCGCGTTCGATCGCCGATTGCATGGCTTCGAGCTGGTTGCCGATGGCGATCAGGTCCTGTTCGGTGCGTCTTTGGGCCGCCAGTTCGGTGGCCGAGGATTCAATGGCCATCAGCAATTCGATCAGGGATTCGATTTCGTGGCGGTCCTTGAAGTCGGCGACATCGAGCCGGAACACGCTGGCGACCCCCGATTCCGCGACAAAGGCCCCCGATCCCTGGCGGGAGGTCACCAGCCCGTCATGTTTGAGCCGGCCGATCGCCTCGCGCACAATCGGGCGGCTGACCCCGTAGGTGGTGGCCAATTGTTGCTCGCTCGGCAGTTTTTCGCCCGGTGCATAATGGCCCTGCGCAATGTCCTGCTCCAGACGCTGGGCCAGCACATCGGCAAGGGAAGGGGCGCGGTCGAGATGGGAGGGAGCACTCATGAACTGTCAACTCGCTATATAGAGGCCGCCATTGATGTGCATGCTTGTCGCCGTGATAAAGGACGCCTCCGCCGAGCACAGAAAGGCAATGGCTGAGGCGACTTCTTCGGGCTGCCCCAGGCGTTTCATCGGGGTCTGGTCGATAAAATGCGAGCCGGTCAGGTTTAACAGGTTCTGCACCATCGGCCCGTCGATCAGGCCGGGAGACACGGCATTGACGCGGATTTTCGGGGCCAGTTCCACCGCCAGCGACCGGCTGAAGGTCAGCACCGCCCCTTTGGCAGCCGCATAATGGGCATGGGCTCGGCTGCCGCGATGTCCGGCCATCGAGGCGATGTTCACAATCGCACTCTGCTCTGCCATGAAGGGGATGGCGGCGCGGCATGTGTAGAACACGCTATCGAGATTGATGGCGATCGCACGCTGCCATTGGGCATCGGGCATGTCGGCGACCAGGGCATCGTCATAAAGCCCCGCCGAGGTCACCAGTGCATGGATCGGTCCGAATGTTTGGTGGCTTGCCTGCAGCACGGCATCCACCTTGGTCGAATCGGTGACATCGAGTGCCAAAGCCAGCACGCGCTCGCCTTCGGGATCAAGCTGGTGCGCAAACGCGCTGACGCTGGCCTGATCGAGATCGGTCAGCACGCAGTTTGCGCCACTGTCGAAAAAGCGCTGGGCAATCGCCCGCCCGATGCTGCCGCAGGCCCCCGTGAGCACCAGTGTCTGTGATGAGAAGTCATAGCGTGCGCGTGTCATGTCATCAGCCATCCGCCAGCCACATCAATGGTCTGACCCGTGACAAAGCTGGCATTGTCCGAGGTCAGATAGAGCATGGTACCGGCCACATCATCGGGGGTGCCGAAACGGCGCATCGGGGTGGCCAGTTTGGCGGCCTCGTTGGCGGCACTGGCGGTGCCGCGCATCAAGGGCGTATCGATCCGGCCCGGGGCAATCGCATTGACGGTGATGCCGTAGGGGCCAACCTCGCCCGCCAGATGTTTGGTAAAGCCGATCAGCCCGGCTTTGGTGGCGGCATAATGGATGCCGACAATATCGCAGAAGGTTTTGCCTGCCACCGAAGAGGTGCTGACAATGCTGCCGCGCTGGCGTGCCACCATGCCGGGCAGGACCGCATGCGAGCAGATGAAGGCCCCGGTGAGATTGACGCCCACCACGCGCTGCCATTCCTCGATATCCATTTCCCAGGTCAGGGCCCGCTTGCCGTCCGGACCGGACTTGGGCGAGATGCCGGCATTGTTGACCAGAATGTCGATGGGCCCCAAGGCGGCCTCGACCTGTTTGACGGCCTTGGCTATGGCCGCAGCATCCGCCACATCGGCCGAAACGCCGATGGCAGCCCGACCTGCCTTGACCGCCTCGTCTGCTGCCAGGCGCGCCAGTTCCGGATCATGGTCGAGATAGGCTACGGCTGCGCCTGCCAGTCCGAGCCGGTCGGCCATGGCGCGGCCGATGCCGCGCCCCGATCCTGTCACAAGGGCCACACGCCCGCTATGGGTGTTCATTTGCGGACCTCGAGCATGATCTTGCCCAGATGGTTGCTGGATTCCATCAAGGCATGGGCCTCGCGGGTCTGTTCCAGCGGGAAGGTCGTGTGGATCACCGTGCGCAACTGGCCGGAGGCATAGAGCGGCCAGACATCGGTGCGCAATTTGTCGGCAATGGCTTTTTTCAAGGCGACAGAGCGCGGACGCAAGGTGGAGCCTGTCATGGTCAGGCGGCGCAGCATCAGTTGCATGAAGTCGAATTCGACACGGCTTGTCTGCAGAAAGGCGATCTGCACCAGACGTCCCTCGAAGGCCAGACTGGCAAGGTTCTGCTGGATATAGGGGCCGCCGACCATATCGAGGACCACATCGACGCCGCGCCCTTCGGTCAGGGCTTTGACTTCGGCAGCATAATCCTGTTTGCGGTAATCGATGGCAAAATCGGCCCCCATTGCCAGGCAGAAATCGCATTTTTCGGCGGAGCCTGCGGTGGCAATCACGCGCGCACCAACATGCTTGGCCAGCTGGATGGCGGTATAGCCGATGCCGCTTGAGCCGCCATGGATCAGGATGGTTTCGCCTTTGGCCAACCGCCCGCGGGTGATGACATTGTCATAGACAGTGAACACATTCTCGGGCAGGCCGGCCGCTTCCAGCAGGCTCAAGCCTGCGGGGACCGGCAGGCAGAGCGGGGCTTCGGCAATACAGTAATCGGCATAGCCGCCACTGATCACCAGCGCGCAGACGGCATCGCCAAGGCTCAGGCCGGTCACGCCCGCGCCGAGCGCGACAATCGTGCCGGAGACTTCGAGGCCGGGCACATCGGTGGCACCGGGGGGCGGTGGATAGCCGCCAGCGCGTTGCAGGCAATCGGGACGGTTGACACCTGCAGCCGCCACTTCGATCAGGACCTGACCCTCTCCGGGCACTGGTACCGGGCCGGTTTCAAGGGTGATGACCTCGGGGCCGCCGGCTCCCGCAAAACGGATCTGGCGCATGGTTGCAGGCAGTGACATGATGGCGTTTCCTTATAGGGCTCATGTTAATGATCTTTGGTGATCGCGGGGATCACCGGAGTTTTGTTGCGGTTGTTGTGGTTGACCCAACAGCCGCTGTTGACGATGGGGCAATTTATCAGTTGCCATCTTGTCAGGCAACTTGGTTATGTGCATTATTTGCCATCGTCGATCGCAGGTCACGAGATAATAGGCATCTGAAGCCGGGCGACTCAAGCCTTGGCTCATCCTTTCGGGAGGACTTTATGAAACTGGTCATGCGTGCGGCCTATGCCGCTGGAATTCTTGCCACGGGACTGGCTCTGTCCACGGGCGCGGTCAATGCCCAAACAAAAATCGGTGCGCTCTATCCGTTCTCCGGCGGTCTCGCTTTGCTGGGCGACGAGAGCTTCCGTGGTCTGGAACTGGCGACCGAAGAGCGCAATGCGGCAGGCGGCGTCAAGGGCCAGCCGTTGCAGATCGTCAAGGGCGACGCGGTTGATCCCAACCAGGCGGTGGGCGAAGCCCGGCGTCTGACCTCGGTCGACAAGGTCACCGTGGTGTTCGGCACCTATTCGTCGTCGCTGTCATTGGCCGCCACACAGGTGACAGAACTGGCCGGCGTGCCCTATTTCGAACTCGGCGCGATCTCCGATCCGATCACCGAGCGCGGCTTCAAGAACCTGTTCCGCACCAATCCGACCGCGCGTGACTTTGCCGCCAGCATGGTGGATTCCATCGGCGAGGCGATTGCCCCCGCGCTGGGCGTCGATGCCAAATCGCTGAAAGTGGCGATCATCCACGAGGATTCGCTCTACGGCCAGACAGTCGCCGGTTACCAGACCAAGCGCGCCCAGGAAAAGGGCGTGAATGTGGTTGAAACCCTGCCATATTCGGCCAAGTCGGTCGATCTGACCCCGGTGATCCTGCGCCTCAAATCGGCCAATGTCGATGTGGTCCTGCAGACCTCCTACCAGAACGACACGGTGCTGTTCTTCCGTCAGGCCAAAGAGCAGGGCTTCAAGCCCAAGGCCGTGATGGGAGCAGGCGGCGGCTATTCCTTGCGTGAAACCATGGAAGCTGTCGGCGCGGCCAATATGGAAGGCGCTTTGAACGTCGACTTCACCCAATACAAGACCAACGTGTCGGCAGCTCCCGGCATCACCGAATTCGTGGCCAAATACAAAGCCAAATACGGCATCGAGCCGCGTTCGGGTCATAGCCTTGCCAATTATGTCGGCGCCAAGATCTTTTTCGATGCCATGGCCTCGGCCAAGGATTTTAGCGCACCGGCCATCCGTGAATCGGTGCTGAAGGTCGATCTGCCGGTCGGGGCAACCGCTTCGGGCTGGGGTGCCAAGTTCAACGAGGCCGGCCAGAACACCCGCGTCTCGCCCTTCGTCATGCAGTGGCAGGGTGGCGAGCTGGTCACAGTGTTCCCCGCCAAGGCAGCTGTCACCAAGATGAAAACCGGCTTGGGCAGCAACTGATCCATCCGATCCCTGGTCCGCCGTATGATCCGATACGGCGGACATTTTTATGAGGGTCCTTGCCAGAATTGACCCGTTTTCAAGCATGAGGGACTGCAGATTATGGATGTCCTGATCCAATTATTGATCAACGGAATCATGCTGGGCAGCATGTACGCGATTATCAGCGTCGGCCTGACATTGATTTTCGGGGTGATCCGGGTCGTCAACTTTGCCCATGGCGAATTGCTGATGATCGGCATGTATGCCGTCTATCTGCTGTGCACCAAATTGGGCTTGCACCCTTATGTGGCCGCTTTTCCGGTGATTGTGCTGCTGTTTTTGGTCGGCGTGCTGATCCAGCGGTTCATCATCCAGCCTTTGCTGGATGCGGACGAGCATATCCAGATTTTTGCAACCGTCGGCCTGTCGACGGCTCTGGTCAATCTGGCGCTGATGGTGTTCGGCGCCGATCTCTATTCGGTCACCAGTCCCGATATCCGTGTCACAGTCAAACTGGGCACCTATAATGTGCTGGTGGGGCAGCTTGTGATGTTGGGTGCGGCGGTGGCTCTGGTGGTGGGCTTGCATGCCTTCATGCAGAACACCGCTTTGGGCCGCGCCATTCGGGCCACCGCGCAAAACCGCAATGCGGCTTTGCTGATGGGCGTGCGGGTCAACCAGATCTATATCATCTCCTTCGGCTTGGGCGCCGCATGTGTCGGTCTGGCGAGCGCGCTGGTCTCGCCTTTGTTTCCGGCGACACCGACGGTCGGCACCTATTTCGTGCTGACGGCTTTTGTGGTGGTGGTCCTGGGCGGGATGCGCAGCATGTATGGCGCGTTCTGGGGGGCGATGATCATCGGTCTCGTCGACAGCCTGTCGGCCTATTACATCGCGCCGGATCTGAAGGAAGTGGTTTATTTCGCGATCTTCATCCTGATTCTGATTTTCAAGCCGACCGGTCTGTTCGGCTTTGGCCGCGGGACGGAGTGATCTCATGTCGGAACAATCGATGATGGAAGTGCAACGCGGTTCCTTGGTGCAGATGCTCGCCTTCCAGCTGTCACGGCCGCAGGTCTATTGCTCGCTGGCTTTGCTGTCGCTTCTGGTGCTCGTGCCCGCTCTGTCGGGATCGGCTTTCCTGATCCATATCTTTGTGACCATCTGCGTGTTTGCGGCGCTGTCGACCGCTTGGAATATCGTCGGCGGCTATGCCGGACAGCTGTCGCTGGGGCATATGATGTTTTACGGCATCGGGGCCTATACGACCTCGCTGCTGGTTACCCATTTCGGCCTGACTCCGTGGATCGGCATGTGGATCGGTGCGGTATTGGCGGCTCTGGTGGGGGCGGCGGTCGGTTATCCGTGCTTCCGGTTGCGCGGCCCGTTCTTCTCGCTTTCCACCATTGCCTTTCTCGAAGTGATCCGGCTGTTGTCGATCCATTTCGTCGGGCTGACGGGCGGATCGGCAGGGTTGATCGTGCCGCTCAAGCTCGGTTGGGCCTGGATGGTGTTTTCCGAAAAGGTCAATTACCTCTATATCGCTTTCTCGCTGTTGCTGCTCTGCCTCGGCGTCTCACTGGCGATCAGGCAATCACGGCTCGGCTTCTATCTCACCGCCGTGCGCGAGCGCGAGGATGCGGCTCTGGCGGCCGGCATCAACAATTCCCAGGTCAAGCTCAAAGCGGTGATGGTGTCGGCGATGCTGACGGCCCTGATCGGGGCGTTCCACGCCATGTATCTGACCTTTCTGGAGCCTGCGACGATGTTTTCGCTCGGCACTTCCATCGAGGTGGCGATGTTCTCGCTGATCGGCGGGTTGGGTACGGTGGCCGGTCCCTTGCTGGGCACGGTGTTGGTGGTGCCCTTGGCCGAACTGGCGCGGGGCTGGCTCGGGGCATCGGCCAGCGGCTTGCACGGTGTTGTCTATGGCACCGTGCTGGTGCTGATTACCCTGACGCTTCCGGCGGGACTGGTTGGCACTTTCGGGCCGAAAGTCAGCCGGATGATTGCCCGCTTGCCCGGTGGCAACCGGCGTCTGGCCGACCGGATCACTCCCTCCTTGCGCCAGATCAGCGGCACCAAGGGCGAGGATCTGATCAAGACCGTGGATCTGGTCATGCGGTTTGGCGGCTTGCTGGCCACCGACCATGTCAGCTTCAGCCTCAAGCGCGGCGAAATTCTGGGAATTATCGGTCCCAACGGTGCAGGCAAGACCACTCTGTTCAACCAGATTTCCGGCTTCCTGCAGCCGAGTTCGGGAACGATCGCGGTGCTTGATGCCGAGGGCGTTTATGTGTCGCCAACAGCCCCCGATGCCTTTGCGCGGCAGGGGATCGGCCGGACGTTCCAGATTGTCCAGCCGTTCGGCCGCCTGTCGGTGATCGAAAACATCATGATCGGCGCTTTCCTGCGCCATCCGCATGTGGATGATGCCCGTGCGGTAGCCTTGCGGGTGGCCCAGACGGTCGGTCTGCTCGACCAGAAGGACGTCGAGGCCCGCAACCTGCCGATCGGGGCCCTGAAGCGGCTTGAAGTGGCGCGCACGCTGGCCAGCGAACCCTCCATCCTGCTGCTCGACGAGGTGATGGCCGGCCAGAACCAGACCGATACGATGGGCATGGTGGAACTGATCCGCGCTATCCGTAACACCGGCGTGACCATCATCGCCATCGAACACAACATGCAGGCGATCATGAGCCTGTCGGACCGGATTATCGTCATCGATTCGGGTCGCGTGATTGCCGAGGGCGATCCGCAGGAGGTGGTCAGAAATCGCAAGGTCATTGAAGCCTATCTCGGAGAGGATTTCGTCGATGCTCAAGGTTTCTGAGATCAGGGCCGGATATGGCCAGACGGTGATTTTGCAGGACATGTCGATCCAGGTCGGCTCGGGCGAAATCGTCACCATCATCGGCTCCAACGGCGCCGGCAAATCCACCCTGTTGCGCACCATTTCAGGACTGGTGAAACCGACAGCCGGACGCATCACCTTTGACGGCGTCGACATCACCGACAAGGAACCGGCCGATATTGTCGGCATGGGTCTGGTGCAGGTGCCCGAAGCGCGGCAGCTGTTTCCGGTCATGACGGTGCGCGACAATATCCTGATGGGCGGCTATCACCCCAATCTGCGCCAAGGGTTGGCCGCGCGGCTCGATACGGTGCTCGATATCTTCCCCCGCGTGCGTGAAAGGGTGGACCAGATGGCGGGCTCGCTCTCGGGCGGCGAGCAGCAGATGGTGGCGATCGCACGCGGGCTGATGGCCTCGCCAAGGCTTCTGATGCTGGATGAACCCTCGCTCGGTCTGGCTCCGATCATTGTCGGGCAGATGTTCGATATTGTCGAAAAAATCAGGAGCATGGGCACAACGGTTCTGCTGGTCGAACAGAAGGCATTCCACGCGTTGAAAATCGCCGAACGGGCCTATGTGATCGAGAACGGCACGATCGTGCGCGAGAATACGGGTGTCGGCATGTTGTCCGACCCGCATGTCAAAACGGCCTATCTGGGCATTTAAGGGTGATGAGTATGGTTGAGGTCACAGGCCGCACGCGGATTTGGGGGATTCTGGCTGACCCGATTGCCCATGTCAAAACCCCGCAAATGATCAATGCGGTGGCAAGCGAGCGTGGAGTCGACGGGTTGATGATCCCGTTCCATGTCACCCCGGACGATCTGCCCGCTTTGGTCAAAGGCCTCAAGGGCATGAAAAGTCTGGGCGGCTTTGTGGTCACCGTGCCGCACAAGGCGGCGATTGTCGATCTGCTCGACGAGGTCAGCCCCTCGGCTCGGCTGATCGGTGCGGCCAATTGCGTCCGGCGCGAGGCCGACGGCCGTCTGGTCGGCGAGATGCTGGATGGGGTGGGTTTTGTCACCGGATTGCGGCAGGCTGGGATCGAGCCCAAGGGCCTGTCGGCCTATCTGGCCGGCGCGGGTGGCGCGGCCAATGCCATTGCCTTTGCGCTGGTTGAAGCCGGTGTGACCCGTCTCACCATTGCCAACCGCACCAGTGCCAAAGTGGAAGATCTCATCCGCCGCCTTTTGTCAGCCTATCCCGATGCCGATCTGCGGATCGGGGGGCGCGATCCTGCGGGCCATGATCTGGTGGTCAACGGCACCTCGCTGGGTTTGAAAGCAGGGGATGCCTTACCCTTTGATGCCGGGCTGCTGGTGTCGAGCCAGATTGTCGCGGAAGTGATTATGGATCCCGAGGAAACCGCCGTGATGGCCGCGGCCCGTGCTGTGGGCTGCCGGGTGCATCCGGGCAAGCCAATGCTGGCTTCCATGCGCTATCTGCTGGCCGATTTCATGGGTGTGCAATGAGCGGACAGGCCGATCTGGAGGGCCAACATGTTCTGGTCACCGGAGGCTGTTCCGGCCTCGGACTGGCCATGGCCCTTGCCTTCCGGCGCGCCGGCGCGCGCGTGGCGGTGTTCGACCGTACGATCCCCGAAGGGTTTGCAGCAGCGCATCCCGATCTGGTGCTCATTGCCGGTGATGTGACCGATCCCGCCAGCGTGCATGAGGGATTTGCAAAGGCGCAAGCGGCTTTGGGACGGCTTGATGCGGTGATCGCCAATGCCGGTGTGTCGCAAAACAAGCCGACGCTCGATCTCGATTTCGAGGAATGGCGGCGGGTGATGTCGATCAATCTCGACGGCGCGTTTCTGACCTGCCACGCAGCCGGACGCCTGATGGCGGCCAGCGGCGGCGGTTCGATCATTCTGACGGCCTCGATGTATGGCGTGGTCGCCGCACCCGAACGGCTCGGCTATTGCGTGTCGAAAAGCGGCACGGTGATGATGGCCAAGGCTTTGGCGATCGAATGGGCAAAGCTGGGGATCCGCGTCAATGCGATTGCTCCGGGCTATGTGCGCACGCCGTTTGTCGAGGAACTGGTGGAACTCGGACGCCTCGATCTCGAAAAACTCGAAAAGCGGACCCCGATGGGCCGTCTGATCACCCCAGAAGAAGTAGCCGATGCCGCCTGTTTCCTGATCTCGGATGCAGCGCGCGCCATCACCGGACAAGTCATCGGCATTGATGGCGGCTGGACCGCTTACGGATATCTTTGAGGATTACCATGCCGAAACAGACCAGTCTTGCTCCCATGGCGCCATGGATCGAAATCAAAACCACACCGGCCGATTGGAAAAAGGCCGATCCGGCTTTGCTGGGGGCGATGCTGTCGCAACTCCATATCATTCGCGCTTTCGAGGAAAAGGTGCTGGAACTGGCCGGCGAGGGGCTGGTGCATGGTCCAGCCCATTCCTCGATCGGGCAGGAGGGCGGGGCGGTCGGCTCCATCATCGGTTTGCGGCCCACTGATCAGGTCAACGGCTCGCATCGCGGCCACCACCAGTTTCTGGCCAAGGCCCTGACCTATCTGGCTCCCGATCTGACCCCGATGAGCGAGCTCGATGATCCGCTCAACGACATGCTCTACCGCTCGCTGGCCGAGATCATGGGGCTGGAGCCCGGTTACGGCCACGGGCGTGGCGGCTCGATGCATCTGCGCTGGGCCGATGCCGGAGCGCTCGGCACCAATGCCATTGTCGGCGGCGGTGTGCCGTTGGCGGCCGGGGCGGCGATGGCCCATAAGCATGCGGGTACGGATGATGTGGCTGTGACCTATTTCGGCGACGGCGCGGTCAATATCGGGGCGACGCTGGAGACGATGAATCTGGCGGCCGCCTGGTCCCTGCCGATCATGTTCTTTATCGAGAACAACGGCTATGCGGTGGCGACCCGCGTTGATGAAGCGACACGGGAAACGCGGCTGTCCGCGCGCGGTCTCGGCTTCGGGATCCCATCATGGAAAGTCGATGGCATGGACCCGCTGGCGGTGCATTTTGCCATGCAGGCCGCGCTGAAAGTGATGCGCAGTGGCGGCGGGCCGACGGTGATCGAGGCCGATGTCTACCGCTTCTTCCACCAGAACGGTCCCTTGCCCGGTTCTGCGTTCGGCTATCGCCCGAAGGCCGAGGAGGAGGAATGGAAGGCGCGCGATCCGCTGGAATGTGTCGCGCGGGAAATGATCGCCCGCGATCTGATCCGGCGGTCCGATGTCGATGCCCTGCGCCAGCGTTGCTGCGACGCCATGGCCCGCCACACCGACCGGCTGGTCGAACCCGATGGCAACAAGCGCAAGATCCGGGCCGCGATGTGGCCCGACAAGGCCTTTGTCGATGTCGGTATCCGCGGCTCCCTGCCTGATCTGGCCTCGCGCAAGGCCTGCGAATTCGAGACCCATGGCGGGGCGATGCGCCCGTCCAAATTTGTCGACGCCATTGCCGATTGCCTGCATCTGCGCTTTTCCAAGGATGAGGGGTTGATGGTGTTCGGCGAGGATGTGCATCGTTTGAAAGGCGGCACCAACGGGGCCACCCGCGGTTTGGCCGCGGCCTATCCGGGCCGTGTCATGGGTACGCCGATCAGCGAAGCGGCCTTTACGGGTGTGGCTTGCGGTCTGGCCATGGATGGCCGGTTCAGGCCGATCATCGAATTCATGTATCCCGATTTCATGTGGGTCGCCGCGGATGCGGTGTTCAACCAGATCGGCAAGGCCCGCCACATGTTCGGTGGCACAACCGATGTGCCGCTGGTCCTGCGCACCAAGATTGCCATGGGCACAGGTTACGGCTCGCAACATTCGCTTGATCCCGCCGGAATTTTCGCCACTTCTGCGGGCTGGCGGATCATCGCGCCCTCTACGCCGTTCGATTATATCGGCTTGATGAATGCGGCACTGGCCGGTGAGGATCCGGTACTGGTGATCGAACATGTCGATCTCTACCAGCGCGACGGCCTGATCCCCGAAGATCTCGATTATGTGATCCCGCTGGGCCGTGCCAAGCGGGTGCGCGAGGGGCAGGCCATGACGGTGCTGACCTACTCTGCCATGGTCCACCGCGTGCAGGAAGCCGTCGAGGCACTGGGTGTGGATGCCGAGATCATTGACCTGCGCACGCTCGATTTCGCCGGTTTCGATTGGGAGACCGTCGGCACCAGCATCCGCAAAACCCATAATGTGCTGGTCGTCGAACAGGGGTCCGAAGGCACCAGCTATGGCGGCCGACTGGCCGACAAGATCCAGCGCGACTATTTCGACTGGCTCGACCAGCCGGTCCAGCGTGTCCATGGCAAGGTGGCTTCTCCCACCATTTCCAAAGTACTCGAACGCGCCGCATTCGCTTCGATGTCCGAGGCGGCCCACGGCATTGCCAACGTCATGGCGGACAAGGGCGAGCCGCTCGATCCTTCCGTGCTGGCAAGGATACCGGCATGAGTGATGTTCTGGCAGGCCTGCATGCGATTGTCGGTGACAAGGGTCTGCTGACCGACCCTGCCGAGATGGGCGCCTATGCGATCGACTGGCGCAAGCTGTTTCCGGGCAAGCCGCTGGCCGTGGCGCGGCCTTCCTCCACATTCGAGGTCAGTGCGGTGATGGCCTATTGCCACCGCAATCACATCGCCGTAGTGCCGCAAGGCGGCAATACCGGCATGGCGGGCGGGGGTGTGCCCGATACCAGCGGGCGCGAACTGGTGCTGTCGCTGGCGCGCATGAACCGCTTGCGCGGCCTTGATCCGGTCGGCATGACGCTTGAAGCGGAATCCGGCGTGGTGTTGCAGACGGCCCAGGAAGCAGCTGTCGCCGTCAACCGTCTGTTGCCGATCAGTCTGGCGGCAGAAGGATCAGCCACGATTGGCGGGGTTATTTCCACCAATGCGGGCGGCGTCAATGTACTGCGCTACGGCATGGCCCGCTCGATGGTGCTGGGGTTGGAAGTGGTGTTGCCTGACGGGCGGGTGGTGGATGGCCTGCGCCAGTTGCGCAAGGACAATGCCGGCTATGACTGGAAGCAGATCTTTATCGGCACCGAAGGTACGCTCGGTATCGTGACAGCCGCCGTCCTGCGGCTGATGCCGAGGCCGACCCACCGTCTGACTGCATTGGTCAGCGTGCCCGATCCGCAAGCCGCACTGGATTTTCTGGTGCTGGCGCAGGACGCGCTTGGCGATACGATTTCCGCGTTCGAGCTGATTTCAGGGTTTTCAATCGGACTGGTGCAGCGGCATTTCGGCCTGTCCTGTCCGGTGGCTGCGGATGAATGGTATGTGCTGATCGAGGCCGGTGCGACCCTCTCGGGTCTTCGCGATGCGGTGGAAACGGCCTTCGAGCAAGCACTCGGCCAGGGATGCGTACTCGATGGCACAATTGCCGAAAGTGGCCAGCAGGCCGCCGATCTGTGGATGCTGCGCGAGCGCGTCACCGAATCCGAGGCCAAGGAAAGCAAAAGCGTCAAGCATGACGTGTCGATCCCCATTCCCTCGATCCCGCAATTCCTGATCGAGGCTGGGCAGGCATTGGATCGCCATGCCCCCGGCACGAGGGTGAACTGTTTCGGCCATCTGGGCGATGGCAATCTGCATTATAACATCCTGATCGACGGCCAAGATCCGCATGACATCAACCGCATCGTGCATGATGTGGT
>Ga0136644_10000709_pt1 | contig 26648 bp, 29 predicted proteins | sample C_130820_EF_Meta_FD_94780 | JGI IMG/M metagenome (GOLD analysis project Ga0136644, IMG submission 94780) | Freshwater microbial communities from Lake Croche, Canada to study carbon cycling - C_130820_EF_MetaG (v2) (version 2) | ecosystem: Environmental > Aquatic > Freshwater > Lake | place...
TATTTTGAAAATTACTAAAAAATCTCAAAATTTTTTTCTTTTTTTAAAATTCTTTTTATGACCTTTTTTTAATAATTCTAAAGCCCCGTGAACTAGGATAATTTTTTTTTTGTCTTTTTTTTTTTTGAAATAATGTCACTTAAATCTTTTAAATTAAAAAATTTTTTACTCATAAAATATTTTTTAGTTCTATTTTAAATACTTAAACCAATCCTTTGTAGCAACTTTTATATTCTTTGGCGTCCATAAAGGGGCTGATTTCCAATAATCAATATTTTGAAGGAGTATATTAATGCCTTTTTTAATAGAAATTTTTGGTTTCCATTGTAAATATTTTTTTATTTTCTTAATATCTGCATGGGTAATATCAGGCTCGCCTGGTCTTTTAGGAATAAATACATATTTTCCTTTTAATAAATTCACTATGTCCAAAACAGAAACTGGGCTTCCGCTTCCAACATTAAATATTTCGCCATAAATTTTTGACTTTGCTGCCCTGACGATTGCATCAACAACATCGCTAACATACAAAAAATCTCTTAATTGATTTCCGTCTTCAACAACAGTGTATGGTTTTTGCTTTATTTTTTGCGACAAAAAAACACCGAACATTGCTCCATAGTTGCTTGATGTTCTAGATCTTGTTCCATAAACATTAAAAAGTCTCAATGATATAGATTTGACTTTATAAACTTTGGACCAATGCAGAATAAGTTCTTCCCCCATTCTTTTAGTTAAGGCATAGGGATGTCTCATATCAATATTTTCTTTTTCATTTGTTGGATAATTTTTTGGTATTCCATAACAAGATGAAGACGCTGTATAGACAATTTTTTTTATCTTATAATCTTTTGATAATTTAAGAACATTTAAAGTACCAACAACATTTGAGTGAAAATATTTTGTAGGATTGTTAATGCTTGGCACCAAATCTGCTAAAGCAGCCAAGTGAAAAACATAATCAGCTTTTTTAAAATAAATTTTCCAATCACCAATTTTAGATAAATCACATTTAATAAATCTTATTTTATTTAAATTATGTCTAATATTTTCAATTCTACCAGTGCTTAAATTATCTAATACTATAACTTTATGTTTTAATTTTACTAAACGATCTACTAAATGACTTCCAATAAAACCAGCGCCACCAGTAACAATTGATATCATATAAAATCAATATTTAGAAAAAATTTTTTGTACTGACATATTCCAAAAAATATTATTGCTCAAAACTTTTAAAATTTTCTTAGAAGAGTCTCCCTTTCCAAAAAATAAATCTTTTTTAAATTTTTTGTTTTTGTTTTTTTTAATTATAGATAAAATATTTTTTTTTTTAAATTGGACATTACTAATACTTTCCAAGCTAGCTCTGCCAAATTGTCTCGTTCCAACATTAATAGAAGGTACACCAAAAAATGGTGCTTCTTTAATTCCAGAACTAGAATTTCCGATAATAAACATACTATTTTGCAAAGCCCTCAAAAAATATTCAAATCTCATTGAAGGTAATATTTTAAACTTATTATTTTTAACTAATAACTTCTCAATCATATTGTGGACGATATAACTTCCTGGATCATTATTTGGCAAAATAACGACATAATTTAAATTACTTTTAATTAGTGCTTCGAAATATTCTTTAGAGTTATTATAAAAATTTTTAAGATCTGTGGTAACTGGATGTAAAATTGAAATTGAATAATTATCAAAATATATACCATATCTTTTTTTAACTTCATTCATTGGGGGCAATTTTTCTTCATTCATAACATCCAGGTCTGGACTACCTACAACATGAACTGAATTAAGATTTTCACCCATTCTCAAAAGTCTATTTTTTGCTTGTAAATTTGATACAAAATGCACATGACTAAGTTTAGAGATTGCATGTCTAATATGCTCATCTATTGTCCCTGATAATTCTCCACCTTCTATATGTCCTACTAAGTAATTATTAAAAGATCCAGAAATAGCCCCCGCTAAAGCTTCCGCTCTGTCTCCGTGAATAATTATTAGATCTGGCTTTATACTTTTAATAATAGGCGAAAAGAGTCTAATGCTATTAGAAACAACAAGATCTAAAGAGCTGTCATAAGATTGATTGGTGCATTTAAAATATTTAATATTTTTTAAATTTTTTATAACATGTTTATAAGTTGATCCGTATTTTTTAAGAATATGCATTCCAGTAATAATCACTTGAATATTAAACCTTTTACTTAAAATTTTTATTACCGATTGAATTTTTCCAAAATCAGCTCTAGTTCCTGTAATAAATAAAATCTTTTTTTTCAAAAAATATCCTTTTTTTTAATTTGTAAATTAGATCCTATATCTCTTAAAGTTTTTTTTCCTATTAATGAATAAATTGAATTAGCATGAAAATCCCCGGTCGCAGGTCTTTTTGTAGTTAAATCTTTCATACTTAGTTTAGAGCCAGCTTTTATTTTCTTTTTAGATACAACAGAATGAAAAGCAAATCTCCTTGTAACATTCTCAGATTTTAAAATGGGCTTATATTTTTTAAAAGCATCGAATATTTCATTAGAAGCTTTTAGTAAGATTTTTAATTCATCTTTATCCATGGAACATATTACATCTGGGCCTTTCTTTTTTTTGTTAATAACAAAATGTTTCTCTATAATGTTAGCTCCTAATGACATTGCGGCTATTGACATATTTGTTCCTATTGAATGATCTGAATAACCAACTACAGCTTTCTTAAATAATCTAATAATATCTAATAATCTTTTCATTCTTATAAACTTGTAAGGAGTTGGATATAAATTAACACAATGCAATAAAGCATATTTAATATTATATTTTTCAAAAATTTTTACAGTTTTGGATACAGCCTTCAAATCATTCATCCCAGTACTACAAATAATTGGTTTTTTAAAAGAAGCGATATACTCAACTAGAGGTAGGTTGTTACATTCTCCTGAACCTATTTTAAAAATCTTAGTTTTATTATCATTTAACCATTTTGCTGCAGCAAAAGAAAAGGGAGTAGCAATATAAATTAATTTTTTCTTTTCTATATAATCTTTTAAAGACTTTTCATCTTTTAGTGTTAAAGAATTTTTTTTTATAACTTCATAAATACTTAAATTAGAATTTCCGGGCTTTATTTTTTTTGCCTCTAAGCTCATTTCTTCATCGGGAATATGTATTTGAGCCTTTACCGCCTCAGCTCCACTTTGGTATGCGCAATCAACAATTTTTTTAGCTAATTTAAGAGATCCAAAATGATTGATGCCTATTTCAGCAATAATTAATGGCTTTTTTCCTTTTCCAATAATTCTATTTCCAACCTTAATCATTTTATTTTTTATTTTTAATAAAATTGAGAATATTCCTAGATAAAGAATACTCATCTAGATTATGAGATTTTAAAACCTCATCAACTGTACCACAATTTGGAAATTCTTTTATGCCAAATTTTTTAATTCTAAAATTTTTTATCAAATTCATTTCTATTAATGAACTCATCATTAAATCTGCCAATCCCCCAACCGTGGAATGGTCTTCTATAAAGAATAAATTTTTTTGATACTTTAAAATATTTTTTAACCATAGCTTATCAAAAGTATTTATGTTTGGCATGTTGATTATTTTTAACCTTAAATTTTTATTTTTTAATATTTCTCTAGTCTTGATGGATTGATTAAGCATTATGCTCCCATATGAAAATATAACTCCATCTTTTCCTTCCTTAATTGTTGTGCCCCTTCCAATTTTAAACTCGTAATTCTTGGGCAAATCCAAACTATCTTTTGGGGAGGGTCCTAAATTAAGTCTAATCGCAGAACTTTCTTTCTCTTGATAAACACAATATTTTAAAATTTCTTTTACTTCTTTATAGTCATAAGGATGAAAAATTCTGATATTTGGAATAGCCGATAGTAAAGAAATATCTCTCAAACTTTGATGTGATTTTCCAGCTCCAGCAGGTATGAGGCCGCTGTAGAGACAAATATAGATAATTTTTTTATTCTCAGTTGCATTATTATAAATCTGCTCATTTGCTCTTGCTATCAAAAATGAAGCAAAAGAGTTAACAACAGGCAATAAACCCATCAAAGCTATACCTCCTGCCATTGAAACCATATCTTGCTCGGCTATGCCATTTTGAATAAATTGTGCTGGGTATTTTTTTTCAAATGATCTCAAATTAGCATCATCGCCAAGATCAGCGTCTAACAAAATAATATCTTTTCTTTTTTTTGCTATTTTTTCTAGAGCCTCAGAAAATGAATATGTAATCCATTTTTTTTTATTATTATGCATTATACTTTTTAATGAAATTCCACTGTTTTATTAACAATTTTTTTATTATCCTTAATATTCAAAAACAAAGGATAAGAAATTTTATATTTTTTGAATCTAGTTTTAATCTTTTGTATAATTTCTTTTTGGGCTAATAAAAAATTTTTATCATCAGGGGCTCCCGCGTGCCAATTATAAATTTTTTGTTTCTGCATAACTTTTGTATGCTCCATAAACGAAACCCCTTTTCCTTTAATCGTATCTAGTATTAAAAACTTTGGCTTATTATTAATTTTCTTTAATCTATCAAATGCTTTGCTAATATTTTTAAAATTATGACCATTGCATCTTGTAACAAACCATCCAAAACTTTTTATCTTTTTCTTTAACTCACCAAGACAGATAACATCTTTTACATACTGGCTGCTTTGAATTTTATTGTGATCCATAATAACAATTAAATCATTTAAAGATTGATGACTTGTAGTTTGTAGGGACTCGAATATTTGTCCTTCTTGAAATTCCCCATCACCAGTCAAGACTATAACTTGCCCTTTTTTTTTTAAGTATTTTTTAGCCCACAAAATACCTTTTGCTTTAGATATGCCCATTCCAAGAGATCCTGTGTTTGCCTCCACTCCTTTTATTCTTATATCTGGGTGACCATCAAGACCTTTGAATCTTCTTAATCTAAGCATCTGCTGCGTACTTAGTATGCCTAAAGAATATAAAACAGAATATAAAGCAGGAACATCATGCCCTTTAGATGAAAAAAAAATATTTCGAGATTTGTCTTTAAGATTTTTATTTTTAATCTGAAAATGTTTTAACCAAACAAAAATATCTAAGGCGCTAAAACTAGAGCCAATATGACCAGATCCTGCTAATTTAATAATTGCCAAAGTATTTAATCTGCATAAAATAGATAATAATTCTGCTTTTACAAAATTGTTTATATTTAACTTAACAATCTTATTTAATTCTTTATAAGGTGCAAAAAAAATTTTTATTTCATCCATAAGTTATTTATTTCCTTTTCCAAAAATTTTTATTAAATTCAGGAATAATTTTAATTTTCTTCATAAAATAGAAAAATTTTCCAGAAGGACCCGATTCTTTAAGAGTTGATAAATACTCCACTGTAGGAATAGCCAAATAAGTTGATAGTTTATTTTTTGGAAACATTTCAGTTTTAATTGGTCCGGGACTCATAGTATTTACTTTTATATTATACTGGGTAATTTCATTAGCTAAACTCTTAGCTATAGTATTTAAAGCAGCTTTTGATGCGCTGTATGCTGAATATGATGAGAAACAATTAACTGACCCGCCAGAAGAAATATTAATTATTCTACCATAATTGTTATATTTCATAGATCTAATGCACTCTTTTATAAAAAGAAAAGGAGCAAAAGTATTAGTAGCAAAAGTTCTTAAAATATTTTGATAATTAATATCTTGGATAGTCTCAGGAATTACTACTCCTGCATTATTAACAAGGATATCAATTCTACCAAATTTATTATTTACTTGCTGAACAAATTTTTTAATTTCTTTTGGTTTAGAAACATCAACTTTTTTATAAAAAACATTTTTAGAATATTTAAATTTTTTTTTTAATCTATCAACTCTTCTTGCGCATAAGGCTATTATCGCTCCATCTTTCAAAAATTTTTTAGCTATTTCAAATCCTAACCCTGAACTTGCACCAGTGACAATTGCAACTTTATTGTGCAAACTATTATTTTTTTTATTTTTTACCAAGCAGTCCAACCACCATCTATTATTAAATTGGCTCCGGTCATGTATTTGGAGGCTTCGCTACAAAGAAAAACTATAGCCCCATTATAATCTGAGACCTCAGCCATTCTTCCTAGTGGCACTTTCTTAATATATCTATTAACAAATACTTTTTCTTGCCCATCATATATTCCTCCTGGGGTTAAAGTATTAGCTCTAATTTTATACTTACCATGCGTTGTCGCTATATACCTCGCAAGACCTAATAAGCCACTTTTAGTAGAGCTATAAACTGCAGGTGTAGTTAATGGATCGTCAGAATTGTAAATATTATTTTTTGCTTTAAGATCTTTATAAATTTCAAGGTCTGGTCCGACAAGTCCATAAGTTGATAAAACAAATATTAAATTACCAGCAATATTCTCTTTTTTGAAATACTTAATTGCTATCTGCGAACTCAAAAATGCTCCTGAAAGATTGGCTTTTACTACTTCATTCCAAGTTTTATATTTATAACTCTCAAATTTTTTATAGTAATCTTTAGGTTTGCTATAAACATTATATATTAATGTATGAATCTTTATTTTTTTTTTTAAAATTTCTGAAAAAGCTTTATTTAATGAAGATTCTGAAGTTACGTCACATTTAATATAACTTATATTATTAGATTTTTTAAAATTAGGAGATTTTTTTATATCTAATATAAAAACTTTTGCACTAAATGCGCTTAGAGAATCTGCAAAATTCAAACCTATTAATCCCATACCTCCTAGTATTAAGATATTTTTATTTTTTAAAGAGAAAATATTTTCTTGCTTAAATTTATTCATTGTAAATAATATCTTAATTTAAATAGGTCTTCTTTAGTATCAATATCAAAAGATCTTTGAATTGATGTTTTGTATACAATCGTTTTTTTAGGAATTCTTTTCTTTTCTACAAAAAGTGCCTTTCTAGAATAGATCCATACAATGCAATTAATATGAAGCACTTCTGGCGCTTCTTGCGTAGACCCTACTTCTTTTTTACTCTTTAATTTATTTATAATCTTAAAAAATTTTTTATTTTTTTTAGATCTTTCCAATAAATTAAAATAAGGATTGTATTTTGTCTCATTTGCAGAAATAAGCAAATCAGGTCTTTTTCTTTTAAATAAATTAATAGCTGCTAATATATCATTCTTATTTCTCAAAGGCGCTGTAGGATCAAGTAATACCAATTTATCTATTTTTGTATTAAATTTTTTTTCAAAATAAATAACTGCATTTTGCATTACTGGAAGCATAGGTGTTTTGTCTAATGCGAGATTTTTATTTCTATGAAGTTTAATCAATTTTTTATTATTTTTAGCAATTGATAATATTTTCTTACTATCGCTGGACAAAATTACATAATCTATTTCGGATAATTCTATTCCTAAATCTACTGCTTTCTGAATAATTGGTATTCCTTTTATTTTAATAAAATTTTTATTTTTTAATCTTTTAGAATTTTTTCTTGCCGCAACTAATGCTATTGTCAGTAATTTATTATTATATTTATTCATTCTATGAAATAATAGATGACCCGTTTTCGGTAACTAAAAATTTAAAAAGACTTATCTTTTTTTTTTTTAATTTGTTGATCGAAGATTGATTTGCAAGAATTAAAATAAAACCACCATTGCCGGCTCCTAATAACTTAGCTCCATAAATTCCGGTTTTAGAAATTAGTTTGTATAATTTGTCAATTTTTTTATTAGAGATAAACTTTGATAATTTTTTTTTAATTGTCCAAGATTTATTAATAATTTCACCTAAACTAACCATATCTATTTTATTATTATTAATTGTTTTATAAAATTTATTAGTTAAATTATTTAACTGTAATAAATATTTAACATTTTTAATTTTATTTTTTTTTTGATCATAAAGAACAGTTGTGGCGCTTCTGCTTTGCTTAGTCCAAACTAAATATAATGATCTAAAAAATAATTTATTTTTTTGTAAAATGCTTCTAATAGTTATTTTATCTTTTTTGTATCTAATTAATTTAAACCCTCCGAATGCTGAAATATAATGATCTTGTTTTCCTAAAGTATCTTTTGTAATTTTTTTTTCTATTCTATAAGCGATTTCCGCAACTTTTCTTCTTGATAATTTTCTATTAATTAACTTTGTTAATGCGTTTAATAGTCCAACTGTAAAAGAACTGGAGGAACCCAATCCGGTATTAGCAGGGAAGTCCGAAAATGTATTGATATAGAGTGGTTTTTTAATTTTTAAAAACTTCAAAACATTTTTTATTCGTAAATTTTTTATTTTTTCAATTGAATTTACCTGTTCTGTTACAGAGTAATTTAATCTGTATTTATAGCCAAAATCATTATGATATTTTACTGTTACATATATATATTTATCTATTGCGCAACTTACTGTCCCTCCGGAATATTTTTTATAAAAATAAGGGATATCAGTTCCACCGCCTACGAACGATACCCTTAGGGGTGTTTTAGTAATAACAACTTTTTGATGAATCATTTTTTAAAAAACTAAAATTTTTAAGAATAAATTTATACTTAAATTTCTGTAATTTGTTTAATCTTTTTTTTCCTATATAAATGCATCGACAACAAGCTCTATATGCCGCTTCTATATCCCTTGTGTCGTCTCCTATATAAATTGTTTTATCAAGAAAGAATTTATATTTTTTTGAAGCCTTAATAAACATTCCTGGATTTGGTTTCCTGTCGTAATGATCTTCATTAAAATGATGCTTGCTAACAAAAAAATCTGCAATATTAATGTTATTTTTATTAAAAATTTTTTTTATTTTATTATGAATTTTTTTTAAATTATTAACTTTTACATCTCCTGTAGATATCCCCGCTTGATTTGTAATGCATAAAATGTTTTTTTTTTTTAAAATATTTTTATATTTATTTAAAAATATTTTATTTATTTTCAATTCATTTAAATTTCTAACATATCGATGTTTTTTATTATTTAAATTTATAACGCCATCTCTATCTAATAAAATTATTTTTTTATTTAAAAAAAATTTTTTTGATAGAATTAATCTTTTACGATTAGATATACTTTGATAACCTTCATTCTTGATAAGAAAATTTACTTTATTTTTTTTAACTTGGTCTTGAATCAAATAATTAAATTCTTTGTTAATATTATATTTTTTATTTAAAATAATTTTTTTTTTCATAATCATGTATCCAATTTCAACATAATTGAAATTACGATTTCTACATTTTGAGTAATTTATTATTTTATTTCTTTTTTCATTAATTAAAATATTTCCTTTTATTTTTTTACATAAGGAAATAACTAGATCAAAACTCTTTAGTTTACTCTCTAGTAATCTAATGTTTAATGATGAATAATTATCTGAATATAAAACCAAAAATTTATTCCTTAAAAGATTTTTAGAATTGTAGATTCTTTTTAAAGTTTCGACATTTGGAGGATCATAGTGATATCTAATTTTTACCCCTAATTTTTTACCATTTTTAAAATAATTTTTAATTGCTAGATATTTATAACCACATAATAATAAAATATTTTTGATTCCGTTATTTTTGCACTGCTGTATCAAATGATACAAGAATGGTTTGTCATCAATAACTACCATTGGTTTTGGAATGTCCTTTGTTAAAGGCATTAACCTTCTTCCATATCCTCCACAAAAAATTACCGCTTGATTTATCATTCTTATTTCCTAAATAATCTTATTAATTTTTTCATTAAAATTTTAACTCTATGATTTAAAATTCTTAAGGCTTTTAAAATATACATTTGCGTCTATCGATTCCTCCTCCGGAGCCCAATTTGCCATCTTCTTCCAAGTTAATGGGTCATACTTTCCAATCATTGTTTCATAAATAATAGTAAAATTACTTCTCATAACATATGTATGCCATTGCAATGCAGGGACGTAAACTCTTTGTCCTGGTTTGTTTAGCAAATATGTTTTTATTATTGAGCCTTTATTATCAAAAAAAAAGAGTTCAAAACTCCCTTCAATTAAATGCATCTTTTCTATCATGTAATTAAATGGGTGCAGATGAGGTCTCATATATGAATCGCTGCAAATAAAATTAAATACTTGATTAAATTCGTCTCCCTGATTATGGATAATTAAAGGATGCCTTCGTCTTTTGGAGTTTACTGCTTCATTAAAACATTTTTTCTTAAGGTTTAATAATAAATTGGGAATTTTATAATTATAATCAAAATTTAAATTTTCCATTTGAGAAAATCATCTACTAACTTTTTTTTATATAAATATTCTAAGTATTGAAGTCTATAAAATTTTTTGTTATAAAAAATTTTCTTATTTAACCTCAATTCTTTTAGTTCTTTAATCATTTTTTGTATTCCACGTTCAACGGTATATTTACAATAATAGTTAATAAAAAATTTTTTCATTTTATTAAATGAAACTTTATAAGTTCTGGTATCTTTTCCATTCTTAATTTTTCTATCCGCAATTAAATTTCTACTATTTAAATTCTTGTTTTCTTTTAAAATAATAATTCGACTACCTTTCACAGCATTTTTTATTTTTTTAGCAATATCAATGACTTTAATATTATTATCATCCCTCCCAATATTTAGTATTAAAATCTTACCATCATTTTTTTTATATTTTATAGCAGTCTCAATTGCTGAGCAGGCATCCTCTATATATAAATGCGGTCTCCAAGCCTCTCCATTAGAATTTAAAATAATTTTTTTAGTAGTGATTGCCATGCCAACTAACATATTAATTACAACATCAAATCTCATGCGTTTAGATACTCCAAAAATAGTAGCAAATCGCAAACAGATAGGAGAAAATTTTTTATCGGTAATTTTTTGTAAATCTTGCTCAATTTGTAATTTGTTTAATGAATATCCTGTTTGTGGATTAGTATGAGAGCTCTCGGTTAATAATGAGCTAGTATTTGATGCACCATAAACTGAACAACTAGAAGCAAATATAAATTTTATCCCTAATATCTTTGCTTTTTTAGCTAATTCAAATGTATATTTTCTTGTAGGATCATAAATTGATTTTGAAGAAAAATTATTTAATGGGTCGTTTGAAATACCAGCTAAATGAACAATAACGTCTATATTTTTAAGATCTAATTTAGTAATATTTCTTACATCTTTATAAAATGTTTTTTCTTTTTGATTTTTGTACAAATAACAATCTTTAAAAAAACCAATATCAAATTCCGACACCTCATAATTTTTTTTCTTCAAATAGTGGACTAAAAAACTACCTAAGTACCCGCTAGATCCAGTAATTAAAATTTTTTTCATAATAAATGTATAATTTAAATTTATTTAAATTTTATTAAAATGGTGGTAATTTATTCCTGCGTCATATAATTTTTGATTGTTTTATACAAACCAGAATTTACACTTTCAAACTCAAAACTACCAAAATATTTTTTTAACTTGTCTGTATTAGCAAAAAAATTAAGTATGGGTTTGTCTAAATTTGTTTTAATTTTTCTTGTGCGATTACAATGATTATTAAAAAAACTTTCAATAATACAAGACAGTTCTATTACTTCAGTTGCAACTCCAGTGCCTACATTGTAAACGCCAGATGGAATATTGGATTGTACCATAAATATTAAAATTTTAACGACATCATCGATAAATATAAAATCATTTTTATTATTAGGTGATTCTATATTCAACTCTTTATTATTTAAAAATGAATCAATTAACGTTGGAATAAGTGAGGTTTTTTTTTGATTAGGACCGTAAACGTAAAATAATCTTGCCCAATTGAATATTATTTTATGTTGTTCAGTTTTATTTAGCAATCCATCAAATAGTTTTTTTTTATAAATAGAAAAAGATTTTAGGGGATTGACTTTTATATCCTCAGAGCATTGTCCAAAAAAATTTCCATCATCATATTCCCAGCAAGTTCCAGGAACAATAATTTTTTTACAGTCAGTATTCTCAATTACGAAATTAAGAAAATTTATAGAATTATTGTAATTTATCTTTGATATTTCCTCAGAATAATCCGGTATACCTTGCCAAGCTAAATGAAGAATAACTTCAGGATTAAAATTAATTATTTCAATTTTTTTTTCTATAAAATTATTTAAATCTACTTTTAATCTTTTTATTTTTAAATTATTTAAAAAAGAAATATTTCTATTTAATAGCAATACTTCGTGATTAAGTTCTATTAATTTTTTTAAAACAGGATTGCCAATAAATCCTGTGCCACCTGTCAGAATAATTCTCATTGATAAATTAAAGAATTTTTATTTTTTTGTAATTATTATAATTTAAATCTTTTCTTGAAATTACTCTAGGCTTGGTTGGCCAAGAAATTTTAAAAAATGGATCATCAAATCTAATGCCCCTTCCAAATTTTGGTTTATAATATTTGGACATATAATATAAAATTTTAGTATTAGGCGTTAATGTTAAGTATGCATTGGCAAAGCCCGCTGGCACATGTATTGATTGACAATTCTTATCGGATAATTTTATTTTAAAAATTTTTAAATATGTCTTTGATTTTTTTCTTAAATCAATACAAACGTTTAATATTTCTCCAGCAATGCAGGAAATAATCTTATCTTCCTTGAAGGGTTTTTGCTGATAATGAAATCCACGTAAAGTGTATTTTTTCTTATTAAAAGAAATATTTATTTGCTTGATATAAAATTTTATTTTTTTTAACTCATTATTACAAAAATCTCTAAAAAAATATCCTCTTTTATCTATAAACGGTTTTTTAATAATAATAAATAATCTATGAAATTTAGTTGATTTAATTAACATTTAATAATTTTTATCCGAGGTAACACTATAACTAAATCACCACAAAATTTTATTTTTTTTAAAAATTTTATAATTTCGTCTTTAAAATTCCAAGCTAAAATAATAATACAATCTATACTTTTAATAATTTTAATTTTTGGCTTTTGAATCTGGATGTTGGATCCTGATGTAAAAAGATTCTGTTTCATATCATTTTTGTCAAACACAAAGTTCAAATGTTTGTTATTAATCTTACAGTAATTTAACAGTGTAGAGCTTCTTGCTGATGCTCCATATCCTGCTAGTTTTTTATTTTTTTTCATAAAATTTTTTATTAGCTTTACTAGCTTAACTTTATGATTATCACACTTTTTTCTAAAATCTTTCCAATAATCATAAGAATTAATCTTTTGTTTTTTTTCGTTATTAATTAATTTTTGTAAATTCTTGCTAGTTGGTATTTTATTTTTTGAAGCAACAACAACTAAAGAGCCTCCACTTATAGGACTTTTAAAGACGTCAACAGCATACAATTCATGTTTTTTTAAAAGATTAATCATAGTTAGTAATGTAAAATAAAAAATATGCTCATGATAAATATAATCATAATGCAAATTTTTATTTAGATTGTCGGCATAATGAAATTCTATATATGCCTTTCCATCATATGCTAAAACTTTTGAAATTCCAGCTATGACACTATGAATATTTTCAACATGCGGAATAACGTTTCTACAAACAACAATGTCAGGTACAAAATATTTTTTTTTTATAAAATTGGAAGTTTTACTGTTAAAAAATTTAGGTAAAGTTTTTATTTTTTTTGCATTAGCTATTTTTGCTAAATTTTTAGCTGGATCAACTCCTAATATTTTAAATTTATTTCTTTTGAATTCTTCTAAAAAAAAGCCATCATTACTAGCAACTTCTAATAGTTTTCTTTTATTAAATGGGTGGTGGTTTTTTATTTTTTTTACAAAATAACTTCTATATTTTTTTACTTTGTCAGAAGTTCTAGTAACCCATAAATATCTAGTAAAGAGATAACTTGGTTTTATTGTTGCGCTTAATTGCAAAGTAAAACAATCGGAGCATCTCAACAAATTCAACGGGACTCTTTTTTGCTTGACTATTTTTTTTTGAAAAGAATTAGCTGGAGGCTGATCTCCAAGATTTAATATTGAGGAAATGTTAGCTCCATTGCAAATTCTACATTTTTTAATTAATTTAAACATTGTATTTTTTATTTAGTTGATTTTTTTAACTAAAAAAATCTAAGCTCATGATTGATTTTTTTATTACGAATTAAATCAGATTACAAGTAGCGATAAAATTATTTATGTTCCTTAGATAAAAAACTCATAATACTAAAATCAATTAAAAAAAATAAATTCATAATCACCCGAATATCCTGATTTTTCAAAAATCCATTCCCAAGATCCTGTATCAACTAAAGTTTCTGCTGTTAAAGCCCAGCATTGCAGATTAAATTGCTCTTCTTCATTTTTATAAGATTCTACACATACAAATTTTGATTTTCCAATTCTTTCAATTTCTTGAAGGCATTGATAAAGTTTTTTTAATTTTAAATTATGCAACGTATTAATTGATATTACTAAATCAAAAAATTTATTTGCATAATCTAATTTATTATTAATGTCATAAATTTTAATATTTTTTTTTATCTCTTCTTTGGCATTATTTTTTGCATATCTTGAATTATCAATTCCATAAATTTGAGCTTTTTTAAGAATTTTTTTTATTTCAAACAACAGATAACCTTTTCCGCAACCTATGTCTAAAATCTTAGATTTTTCATTTAAAGAATAATCTTTTATTAATTTTTTAGCCAAAACAGAGTGGTATCCTTTAATATACTTATATCCTCCATAACCATACTTTCTATCGCCATCCCAGTAATCATAATCATACTTTTTTGACACCCTCATACATTCTACTTTGTTATTATTCATCCTTTCTAAATAATTTCTTGATGTTTTTTTATGATTAAAAGTTACATAATTTTTTAATTTACCTAAATTATTTTTTAAATTTTCAATATTTAAAGTTTGTATCTTTAATAAAAAAAAATTTTCAATTTTTATAAAATCATTTTTATTATTTGCTGATAAACTCTCAACAACAAAATGAAGTTGTTTTTTTCTTTTGATAATGGAGTTGTACACTTGGTGTCGATCTTTTTTCTTAATTGGTAACTGAAATAAACTATAAAAAATTATACCGTCGTAATTTTTTAAATTATGTATTAACTCAGAAAGTATATAAGAACTCTCCTCTACGGCATATTCAGTAGCGCTCATTAAAAAAGTGATATTATTTTTTACACAATAGTCTCTTATAACTATATTTTGTATATGCTGAGGAACTCTTTCGCCTAAAAAGGGTCTGCTAAAAATATAACCTTTAAGTTTCATCGTTTATTGAATGGATATTCAAAGTTCATTCCAATTTCACTTATCGCTCTTGTAGTTATGGGTAAAAAAAATTCACCTACTTTTTTATCTCCATAAGGCGAAAAAAAATTTTTAAATCTACAGTTCATCGACCATCTAGTTTCTTTTTCGATATTAACAATATTTCCATGTGGCAAGGCTTGATTAAAAATTAAAAATTGTCCGTAATTCACATTTAACCATCGAACTTTATTTTTAACTAATTTAAATATATCTTCACTGCTCGAATATTTTTTTTTTTGCATTATTTTTTCAAAATTTGCATAATCCTTTTGTTCAAGAATATACATAGATTTCGTTCTGTAACAATTTACAAGCGGAACCCATAAATTGATTTCATAAGGAGAATCTCCTGACCAAACGTCTGAATGAATGGGTAGTAATGAACTGTTATCATTTGGAAATTGAATGCTCAAATTTATATTTTTTTGCATCATTAATTCATTTCCAGCTAGAATATACAAAGCTTCTCTTGCGATATTAAAATAGTGATATCTTAGAAATTTATCTTTGTTTATTTTGTTAATTATACCAAGTCTAAAATTATTTAATTCTTCTATAGAAATTTTTTCATGTATTTTATTTAAATTTACAAGTTTTTTTTTTACTTGTTGATTTATGGCATTAGATATTAGCAATGATATATATTTTAATGAAGACATACTCTCAACTTTAGAAATAATAAACCCTTTTTCTAGAAAGGTTTTATTTTTTTTTTTTTCTTTTTTGTTTAAGAAATTCATTTTTAAATTATTTATACTTATAGTATTATTTTATATACAACGTCTATCCATAATAAATATAAGCCAAGAGTATTAATTTATAATTTCTAACTAAAATTTTTTTTGAATTGTCTTATCGTTCTTAAGGCTTATAAAATTGGGTCCTTTTTTTTTATAACTTTGATATATAAACTTTTCGGTTTCATCGCCATTTCTTGGAAAGTAGGATTCTATGTTTTGGAATAGACTCATTAATTTTTTATCGTTAATTTCACTATGAGTGGGGCCTAAGTGCGGATAATCAGCAAATCCAATCAGTTTTACATTAACGTTTTGTTGATCGATATCTAATTTTATTTGCTCAAATGGCCTTTCAATAAGAAATGGTGTGATAGTATAAACCCAAGGCTTCAAACCCTCCAGAGCAAGTCCAGAAGCAACGCCAATTAAACTTTGCTCACAAATCCCTAGGTTAAAAAATCTTTTTGGATGTTCTTTTCTGAAATCATCAAAAATACCATATCCAATATCTCCAACTAATAAGATAATTTTTTTATCTTTTCTTGCAATTTCATTAATAACTTTGCCAAATCTTCTTCTCATAGACCAAGCCGTTTTTTACCTATCTTTATTTCATTGCCTACTAATTTTCTTGCATGCCAAACAGGATCATTTTCAAATTCTTTTATACCTTTGCCCTTTATAGTATTAATGATGATTACAGTGGGTCTTTTTTGAATATTTTTTTTTTTTAAAAAAGAAATTATTGATTTAAATGAATGACCATTTTTTATATTAACGCAATTCCAATTAAATGATTTAAATTTTTTAACCAAGTCATGAAGAGGCAGAGCATCCTCTATTCTCGATAAAGCTTGAATTTTATTATAATCTACAAGCAATATAAGATTATCAAGCTTGTGCTTTGAAGCAATAAGCAAAGATTCCCAGGTTGTGCCTTCTTGGCATTCACCATCACTTAGCATTACATAAATTTTACCTTTTATTTTTTTTATTTTTCTTGCAAAAGCCATGCCAGTAGCGATAGGCAATCCATGACCTAAACTTCCTGTTGTACAATGTATTCCATTCTTTGGATCAATCTCCAAATGAGTTGTAAGCTCAGGATTGAACCCTTTTTCTTTTAGCAACAAACATAATGGAAATGATGAATGGGACTTACTTAATATGAATTTATCATTTTTTTTTAAAATAATTTCATAGAGCGAAATAAGTGTTTCTATCATTGAAAAACTACCCCCCAAATGGGCCTCTCCCTTTTCTATAAAAGCTAAAAAAGTATCTTGCCGAAGTTTTTTCGCTTTTTTTTCTAATTCATTATAATTCATATTAATAATTTAATTAATTATTTATTTTAGATTAATAGATTGCATTTTTTTAATATTAAAATAATTTTCATTTGTTAAACAGTCTGCCAGTAATTTTTTTTCAAATACATATTTTAGATCTTCTATTGCATTCAAAATACTAAAATTTGCGACAAAACCCAATTCGTCTTGAATTTTTTTTGAAGAAATATGATAAGATCTATTATCATTAGTGGGTAGTTTCTTTATTTGAACATCGGTACCAATAACTTTTTGAACTTCATAAGCTAGTTGATTTACAGAAAGATTTTCAAAACCAATATTAAAAATTTTTCCATTAATTTTTTCATTGTCTTCATTAATAAATAATTCATACGCCCTAACCATATCCTGGATATGAATGTTGGGCCTTAATTGATCTCCGCCAAATATGGTAATTTCTCTATTATGATAAGCAAGATTGGTTAATATATTAACTACTAAATCAAGTCTTTGTCTTGGAGAATAACCACAAACAGTTGCCGGTCTAAGTGTCACTGTTACAAAGTCGTTAGATTTATATTTAAATAGAATTTTTTCACAATCAGCTTTAAATTTAGAATAATCTGTTAGTGGCTCTAAAGGCATATTTTCGTTAACATTTTTTTCTATTTTAACTCCATAAACAGAGGAGGATGAAGCATAAATAAATTTTTTTACACCTAAATTTTTTGATATCTCCACTAACGGTGTAAAAGCATCTAGATTAATTTCTTTTCCAAGAGTTGGATTTAATTCAAAACTTGGGTCATTCGAAATACAAGCTAAGTGTATAACGATTTCATTTCCTGTAATTGTTTTCTTTAGTAATTCGGTATTACGAATATCTCCCCTTATGATATTAAGATTTTTGTCTTTTTTAAGAGTATCGCCATAAAGCATTAAATCAAAAACAGTTATTGCATGACCTTTTTTTATTAGATATGGAGTTAAAACAGAGCCCACATATCCAGCTCCGCCAGTGATAAAAATTTTTTTCATTTAATACATATTTTTGCTATTTGTTCTTGGCTTACTAGTCTCAACCCTCCATCCACAGGTATAATTGTTCCAGTTATAAAAGTAGATTTGTCAGATGTAAGAAACTCAACAAGATCTGCAATATCTTGTGCATCACCCATTCTTCCTAGGGGAGTAATTTTTTCTATGAGTTTTCGATCAACATTATTTTTTTTCAAGAAATAACTTTTATTTTCTGGTTTAAATATTTTTGTAGGTTGAATGCAATTAATTCTTATTTTTTTTTTACCTAAAGTGCATGCATAATATTTAACCAAAGTATCAAGAGCACCTCTTGTGTAGTGATAAGTTGCGTTTTGATCATGCACTATTGTTGTGCTTGCTATTGAACTAAGTACAACGATAGAAGAATTTTTAAAAAAATTATTACCAAAAATTTTTATTATATTATTTGTAGCTTCAACCATGACCTGAAATTCTTCATGAGAATTTAGACCACGATATCTATGTGAAAAAATTAAATTATTAATTTTTTTATTTTTAAATGTTTTCTTTATTTTCTCTAGTCCTTCAAGGGTGTTTATATCAGCAGAGATAGAATTCTTATTATTAATTCTTGATCTTGAAATACTAAAAATATTATCTCCTCTTTTTTTAAGAGTATTAAATATAACAAGACCAATACCTTTGTGCCCACCAATAATTAAAGAGGTTTTTTTCATTTTATAATTTTAAATTTTGGTAAAGGTATTGCAAACTTAATTTTATTGTTAAATATTTTTATATTTCTTTTTATTATCAATTTAGCGTATCTCCATGCGAATATGATAATATAATCCAAATTTAATTTTTTTATACGTTTTGGGTCCAAAACTTTAATTGATGTTCCGGGCAAATAACGGCCAAATCTTCTTTTTTCATTATCAAAAATATAGTGAATTTTCTTCGTGAGCATAAAATCATATACTAATGTAGTTGTTCCAACCGAAGCTCCAAAACCAGCAATTGTTTTTCCCCGACGCTTAATCTCATCAATTAATTGGTTGATTTTAATACTGTTATATTTATTAGTTTTTTGAATTATTTTAAATTTTTTTTCAACGTTAGTTAAAATGCTTTTTTCTTTTTTAATTAAATTATTAATTTTTTTTGAGGTAGATATTTTTTCTTTTTTAAAAACAAATCTTAACGATCCTCCTTTCACGGATAAGAATTTTGCTTCTATTAAATTTAAATTGAATTTTTCAGAGAATTTTTTAAAAGATTCTATTGAGAAATAAGAAAGATGTTCGTGATAAATATTATCTATTAGATTATTTTTGATTATTCCGTACAAAGCAAAGGTTTCTATTATAAAGAAACCTTTTTCAGAAATTATATTTTCAATTCCACGAAATACATCTTCAAGATCATCAATGTTTGCTATTACATTATTCGCTACAATTACATCAAACTTTCCATGATTCTTTTTTATTTGATTTGATAAATTATGGTTAAAAAGTCCTTTAATTATTTTAATACTATTATCTTTAAATAAATGAACTGCAGGATCTACACCAAGCAAGTAGGAACATTTATTTTTAAAAAATTTTAATAACGTTCCATCATTGCTTCCAATTTCTAAAATTTTAGATTTTTTTGAAACTATTTTTTTTTTTTTTAACGTATTTCCAAGTTCATAGAAATGTTCAGATAAACCCGAGGACGTATTAGTGACATATAAATAATCTCCATAAACTTTATTGGGATTTATGACATTTGACAACTGAACAAATTTACATCTTTTGCAAATATTAAGCCTAAGATCGTATAATCTATTTTTTTTTATTTTTTTTGTGTAATCATCGCCTATTGGGGTTTTTTTAAGTCGATAAACAGTTTTTAGATTTCTTGAATGACACAGACGACAAGTTTTTTTATTATATGACTGATATTTGCCCATTCTAAAATTTAGATTTACGATCTCTTTGATGAAATTCTATAATATTGCCTTCTAAATCATTTACAAAAAACTGAAGGATACCATCTGTTCTTCCTCTAATTATTTTTGTTTGATTATTATTTTTAAAAATATTTTTAAATTTTTTAATATTCTTAACTTCAAAACATATATGTCTAAAATGATTATTTACGTAATGAAAATTAATTTTTTTTTTAGTTACAAAAAATTCAACAAATGTATTATCGTTCGCAGATAAAAAATAACCATATGTTTTTTTATTGTTATTTTTGAATTCGTGAATTATTTTTAATTTAAGTTTTTTAACATAAAATTTTTTTACTTTTAATAATGAATTTGTAAATAAAGAAACATGAGATAAATTTTTAATCATTTTTAATATGCTGCGATGTTTCTCTATTAAAAAATCTAGGTAGAGTTTTTATTTTTTTTATATTAGCAATTTTTACAATATTTTTTGCTGGATCGACACCTAAAATTTTAAATTTTTGTCTTTTAAATTCCTCTAAAAAAAAACCGTCATTACTAGCAATCTCTAATAATTTTCTTTTATTATGTTGATGAAAACTTTTAATTTTTTTTACAAAATAATTTCTATACTTTTTTACCTCTTCAGAGGTTCCTGTAACCCATAAATATTTTGAGAAAAGATAACTTGGCTTTACCGTTGCGCTTAGTTGCAAAGTAAAACAATCAGAGCATCTTAATAAATTTAGAGGAACTGCTTTTTGACGGATAATCTTTTTTTGAAAAGAATTAGCCAGAGATTGATTTCCGAGATTTAGTATAGATAAAATATTATCACTATTACAAATTCTACAATTTTTTATTAATTTAAACATGATATTTTTTATTTATTATATTTTTCTCTTAAATAAATCTAAGTTGGTGATTAATTTTTTTATTAAAAATTAAATTAGAAAGACATGAAAGTCTATTAGTATAAACGCCTCTAAATTGTGCCTGATCAAAATTTATTTCTTTAAAGAAATTCAATAATTCTAATGCTCCCTTTTCTAAATTCCATTGAGGTTTATAATAATCTTTTAATTCTGTTAAAATTTTTTTAAAACTCACTTTGTATGTTCTAGAATCTTTTAGATGCTCACCTGTAAATACTAATCTCGAATTGGGAATTATCTTATGAATAACTTCTGCTAAATCTTTTACAGTGTAGTTGCCATTTGCTATCCCAACATTAAAAGCTTTTCCTGAAATTAATTCTGTTGGAGCATGCAATCCTGCTAATATCGCCAAACATACATCTCTGACATGAACAACCGGTCTCCAAGGGCTTCCATCACTCATAATTTCAATTTTTCCGGTCGTATAAGCGCTTGCGACTAGATTATTAAAAACAATATCACACCGTAATCTTGAACTAACGCCATAAACTGTTGAGGGTCTAAAAGTAATAACAGTAAAATCTTTTGAGTTAAGTTTATTTAACTCTAATTCAGCTTTCCATTTTGTTTTAGCATATTCTGTTATTGGATTTTTATCACTCTTGTATTCATCAAGTTCATTTTCTGTGTTGGAAATTCCGTACATGCTTTGTGATGAAATATAGACAAATCTTTTAACACCTGATTCTTTAGCAATATTTGCTAATTTCATGGTGGCAATATAGTTAATTTCATTTGTTATTTTAGGATCAAATTCACCTAATGGATCATTAGACAGTGCGCTTAAATGCACAACGCAATCTGAATTATTTAAATCTTTTTTTTCAATATCTCTCAAGTCTTTAATAATTTGTTTAAAATTATCATTAGTTTTTAATAAATTACAATTTTTAAAATAACCAATGTCGTAACCAATAAAATCTATATTTTTTTCTAATAAAATATCAGTAAGAACACTTCCTATATAACCAAGATTTCCTGTAACAAAAACTTTCATATATTTTTTATTAAATAAATATTACTATATGCAATATATATATTTATTAAATGAAAAAAAATTTCTTACAATTAGTTACTCAAAAAATAAATGAAATTGATGATAATAAAATCAAACTTTCAATAAAACTTATTTTAAAAAAGAAAAAAAATAATAAAATAATTTTAGCAGGCAATGGTGCTAGCGCAACTATTTCCAGTCATGTTGCGGTAGATTTTACAAAAGCAGCTGGGATTAGGGCTATTAATTTTAATGAGGCTGGGCTTTTAACATGTTTTTCAAATGATTATGGTTATGAAAACTGGTTAAAAAAAGCTTTAGCGTTTCATTCCATTCCTGGGGACGTGCTTATATTAATTAGCTCAAGCGGAAATTCTAAAAATATAATAAATGCAGCTAAAATTTCAAAAAAATTAAAATTAAATTTAATAACACTTTCTGGATTCTCTAAAAGAAATCAACTTCAAAATAAAGGCTCAGTTAACTTTCACGTCGACTCTAATAATTACAATGTAATTGAAAGTGTTCATTTAATAATATTGCTTCAAATTATAGAAAACTTAATAAAAATGCCAAAAAAAAATCTTAAGATCTTTTAATAAACTAAGTTTAAGTAAAAATAAAAATTATGATTAGACAAGAAAAAAATACTGTAAAAGTATCCAAATTTATAATTAATTTTTTCAAATCTAAAAATATTAAAACATTTTTTGTTTTTCAGGGAGGGGCGATTATGAATTTAATTAACGAAATAGGAAACGATAAAAATCTTAACTATGTAATCCCTCATCATGAACAAGCGCTATCTATGCAGGTTGATACTTTTGCAAGATTAAATGGATACGGAGTTGGAATGGTCACTAGCGGACCAGGTGCCACAAATATACTTACCGGATTATGTTCTGCATACTACGATTCTATTCCTTGTTTTTTCATAACAGGTCAAGTGGGTCAAATACATTTAAAAAAAAATAAACAATACAGGCAATTCGGATTTCAAGAAACAGATGTCGTAAGCATTTTTAAATCTGTTACCAAATACGCAAAGCAGATTACAAATGCCTCTAATATTAAATATGAATTAGAGAAAGCTTTTCACATATCTAATCACGGAAGACCTGGACCAGTTTTACTAGATATACCTTTTAACATTCAAATAAAAAAAATTAACCCTTTAAAACTTAGGAGTTTTAAATTTATAAAAAATAATGAAAAATTAAAATCAGAATTAGTTAAATTAAAAAGATTAGAACTTCTTATTAAAAAAAGTGAAAAACCTCTATTATTAATCGGTGGTGGCATAAAAACACCTGATATCAGCAAACAATTTCTTACTATGATTGAAAAGTATAAACTGCCTTTCGTAACAACTTGGAAGTCACAGGATTTTGCATCAAGTGATCATGTACTTAACATTGGTTCAATAGGTAAAAATGGTCACAGATCAGCCAATTATGCAAGTGAAGCCGCCGACTTAATTATAACTCTAGGTCAACGATTTGCTGTTAAAAATATTTTTGGTAACTTTGCTAAAAATGCTAAAATTGTCGCAATAGATATAGATAAACAAGAGTTAAAATCGCCACTTACAAAGGTCAAATTCGGAATAAACTTATCATTAAATAATTTTTTACTGAATTTTAGACCAAATTTAAATCTAAACTCAGATAAATTAATCAATTGGAGAAATGAGCTATCAAATATTAAAAATAAATTATATGAAATAACAATACTCAATAAAGATAAAAATTTAATAAATCCTTTTTTATTCATAAGGAGAATTTCTCACAGTGTGAGTAAAAATTATATATTGCACATTGATATTGGTGCCCATCAAACGTGGTTTTTTCAGTCATTCTTATCAAAAAATGGTCAAAAAATTATAAACCATTGTGGTCATGGTGCCATGGGACACGCCATTTGTTCTGCTGTTGCAGGTTATTATTCAAAATTTAAGAAATACAAACATATTGTTTTTATTGGCGATGGTGGCTTTATGATGAATGTCCAAGAACTGAATTACATTCGGGCAAAAAAATTACCTATTAAAATTGTTGTTTTAAATAATAGTTCATTAGGAAATACTTTTTTAGGAACTTTAAAAACTTTTAAAAAAACTTATGGTAATGACGAGTCTACTGGATATGCCCCTCCTAATATCAAAAATATATCCAAAGGTTTTAAAATAAAATATTTTTCAATTTCAAATAATTTTGAAATTGATGAAAAGATAAGAAAATTTCTTCAAGAAAAAAATTCTGCCATTTTAGATGTTAAAATTTCTAAGTATCAAGATACCGCAGAACTAGACCAAATAAAAAGTCTTGAAAAAATTATTTATCGATAAGAAATATTTAGCGTTTTTAACTTAGATCTTTGGAGTCGCTTTTCTCTTTTAACCAACTTATACCTTTTTCAATAGATATTGGAAAATGTGGTTGGGATATTTTTAATAATCTTGAATAGTGTTTAAGCATTTTTTTATTGTTAATAAAAAAAGCTAAAACCGAAAGAAAGAAACAAGCTCTATAAAAAGATCTCCAGTCAGATTCTTGAGACTGCGTTATTTTTAATAAGTATAATTTTGCTAATTTAAATTCTCTTAAAACTAAAAACCATTTAGCAATTTCAATATTTTGTTTATCTTTTTTGGCTCTAAATATGTTTGCGACAATTGCTTTCTGCGAATTATTATTTACGATTTTGTTTAAAAATTTGTTACTTGTATTTTTTGTTGGATTTTTTATTGCATATTTTATTTCATTAATTTTTTTTTTATTATATTTGCTTGGAAAAAAATTTCCTAGACGTTCACTATTACTAACCAATGCAAGCATCATATCTTTTGGCAACAACTCAAAACAAAATATTTTTTCGTGAATTTTAGCTTGGTCAAGCCATTTCTCTTTTTTAATGCTCATCCTAGCCATAATTAATGTTTCTTTTACACCTCTCAATTTTTGAAATTCCTTTTTATAGGCCAATTTATCTGGCTTATTAATTTGCATAACTTGAGCTCCGAAAGATTCTAATGACATTTTTATCAATCTTTCTTCTGGAACATTAACTATTGGCTCGTGAGAAGTGCTTCCATCAAAATAAGGAGTCTCATATTTAAAAGCGGAAATCGCCCAGTCTTGTTTGTTTATATAAGCAATATCTTTTAAATTTAACAAATTTAAAATATTTTTTTGATATTTTTTATCGGGTTTGTTTATAATCATACTATCTAGGATAATTATATCACCAGATATTTTACATATATTTTTTATGGAAAGTATAGTGGAAGAAACATGATGGAGCACACCTAAACATAACACAATATCAAACTTTTCATTTAACTTTTTATGAAAATTATTTATATCTGTTTTTATAAAAATTATTTTAGATTTTTTTTTTTCGTAAAATTTTCTTGCTATAATTCCTTTTTGTATATTTTTTTCTCTAGGCTCAATACCGACTACTTTTTTGAAATTAAATCTTTTATTCAAATTGTAAATTATCCAACCGTCATAACATCCTATATCTAATATAGTTTTATTTTTTAATTCATTTCTAGAAAAAGTTTTTAATAAATTTTCAGATATTTTTTTTAAAAGATATTCTGATCTTTTGTGAAATAAATTAATATTTTTATTTTTTTTTGACTGCTTCCATATGCCGTGATCATAAGGGCCGTGCGCATTTAAATATTCAGAATTTTTAAGAATCATTATATATCTTGTGCTAATTGAATTATATTTCCGTCATTGTCCTTAACATAACAATGAAGAGCTCTTTTGCTATTAGGAGTATTATTTTTTTTTATTTTAATTATTTTTCCTATTAACTTTCCTGAGTTTTTTTCTATTAACTTTAATTGTTTTTTAATATTTTGTACGGTGAAACAAATATGGTGGAACCCTTTAAATAGTCTTGTTAAATTTCTTTTTAACCCCGCCCCCTCCCCCACAACCTCTAATAACTCGAGTCTGTTTTCATGAGTAAAATGAACATGAACAGACTTCACAAAAATATTTTTTTTAAACAGTATATCTATTAGTGGACCACTCTCCATTGATAATGGGCTGACATACTGAGGTGAAAAAGTCTTATAAAAATTTAATGATTTTTCTAAATTTTTTACTGTTAAACAATAATGTCTTAGGTTTATTATTTTGTTATTAAATTTAGTATTTCTACTCATAAAATATATTTAATTCTTTATATTAAGAATTAATAAGATATTCATATTAAGAATTAATAAGATATTCAATTTTTTTTTAAAAAAAAGCATACTGAAATCTATAATTGCAGGCGGTAAAAAAAAATATAACTTATTTTTTATAATGACTAACATTATAATTTGTATCAAAAAAATTTTTCAGTGCATAAATCAAGCCAATTGAGCTATTAGTAACGGTAAGCTTAACGTGTTACCACGCTTCCACACCCGTCCTATCAACGTCGTAGTCTACGACGGCTCTATAGGAAGA
>Ga0136644_10000710_pt1 | contig 26635 bp, 39 predicted proteins | sample C_130820_EF_Meta_FD_94780 | JGI IMG/M metagenome (GOLD analysis project Ga0136644, IMG submission 94780) | Freshwater microbial communities from Lake Croche, Canada to study carbon cycling - C_130820_EF_MetaG (v2) (version 2) | ecosystem: Environmental > Aquatic > Freshwater > Lake | place...
ACTCTCCCTAACCTAATTCCTTATGTATATTTTAGAATAGAAATAGAATTCTAACCAAATCCTTATCTTGGGATAGTTTTATTAAGGATTCGTCAAGGTCGTTCCAGAATTGTCTTCGTTGAAAACGGATAGATGTTTAAATATTCTAATAGTATAATAATAAAAGATGGAACGTCTAACATTTCAGCAAGTAGTTGATGATAAGAAGATTTCTTGGGCGGATCGTATTAAGGACATCAAAAATCTACGAGATTGGAGTGCTGATAAGAATGAAGTTAAATTATGTGGAAACAAATATTTATACCATTACCAGATGGAGAATTTGTGTAAGACAAAAGTTCATAAGGATGGATCTTTGTATGATAAGATGAATGATGATGTTGAATATGCTAAACTATATGCTAAAACAATAAAACTAAATAGAACAGGAAATCTTGCTAATAGATTGTTTGAAGCTGAAAGATTTAACGGAGCAGTTGTATTCTTCAAATCATCAACCGCCAAATTCTTGTATAAGAAATATGGTGCTACAAAGGTATTAGATTTTACTGCAGGATGGGGTGGTCGAATGTTAGGAGCATATGCGTTAGGAATTGATTATACAGGAATAGATACAAATACAAATTTGAAACCTGCTTATGATTCTATGATTGATGAACTTGGCGAACTAAATAATAAACCAAAACTAAATATGATCTGGGAATCTTGTTTGAATGTAGATTTCTCTAAACTTGATTATGATTTTGTCTTGACTTCACCACCATACATCAATTTGGAAGTATATGAGAATATGACTCCATTTGCCAATAACAAAGCATTCTACGAACAATTCTTAATTCCTATGATTGATAAATCTTTGAAACATATTAAAAAGGGTGGTAAAGTTGCGATTAACATTTCCCCTAAAATGTATGCTGATCTACTTAAACACGGATATAGACGTTGTGATGAAGAATTTGATTTGCTACAACAGAAAAGATTGAATAAGGACAAACAGGATAAAATTTACGTTTGGGAATAAAACTTTCATTTCTATACAATAAATAAATGGAAACCCCAACTGGAAAAACTTTTATTACGAATGATGAAGTTACAGAAATCCTTGAACTCTTTGAAATGCAAGATAATCAAGAACTTTCCAACAGGGAACGTTTTTTGATTTTGAAAACTATTGTAGTTGATAAGGGGTTTGATCCAAGTATAGCAGATTTTATTGATTTTAAATATTGTTTGCTAAATAATTCTCGGTCGAATAGCAATCTTAAATGTATTGAAGCATAATAAAAATGGAATACAAAGCTGAAAATTTTATAGTTGATGTTGTTGTTGAGAAGGGAAAGAAACTCTTTTCAAGAGAAGACATTATAGAATTTTTATTTGAAGAAGGTTATTTAACTCATAATGGAAGTGGATTTGAAATTGATTTGCTTGAAGATGTAATGGATGAACTTGATTGGGAAAGAATCCTAAAATGTATAGATGATAATAGCGATTGGGAAACAGAATCAATTATGACTGAATAATAATAAGATGATACGACGAAAAATAGGTTATAAATTTATTCCAAAACCTAAACAAGAATTTATACCTGATCCAGAATCAACTTATTCTCTTTCAAATCTTCGAACAATAAATATTCCATCTGGAAACCCAAAAAACTATAATGCTTGTTTATTGGATAATAGATTGTTTTTTAGATCAGTTAGAGTTATTGGAAAGGATTGTATTATGACCTGTTTATTAGATGATTTCAAATTTGTAGAAGGAACATTAAAAACAATTTCATTAACATCTTCATTTGGAAATCTTCACGTAGAAGATCCAAGAGTAATTCGTCATAAAGACCATTATTTTTTAGCATATACAGATGGATATAAAATGGCAGTTGCTAAATTAGATTTGGATTGTAATACATTATATTCACATTACCTTGATAAACCTGCTGAAATAAAATTTGAAGGTGGTGATGGTAGAGAAAAGAATTGGTTGCCTATTTCAATCAAAGAACAAATCTATTTTTGGTATGGAGATAATCCAAGAACATTTTTAATCTATGAAGATCTAGGAACTAAATTAAATTATGTTTCCGTATTAAGAACTAATCAAAAAGTTAAATCTAATTTTGGTAATATTCGTGGCGGTTGCTGTCCTATTGAATATAAAGATGGAACACAAATTTGGTTCTTTCATACATTCTATAATAAAAAGTATAGGATTGGTGCTTATATAACAAAAGGATTTCAAGTTATTGCTATAACTCCAAAACCTTTACTATCAGGTAATCATATTGTATTTCCTTGTGGTGCTATAAAAAAAGATAATGATTATTATATTTCTATGGGAATTCAAGATAAACATATAGGGATCTTAAAAGTTTTACAGAACATAATTTTCACTACCATTTAATCTCGTGAAAGGATTTGTAGCGGATTTAAGAATAGCAAAAAGATTAGAACCTGCGTTTGTTATAGAAGGATTATGTTTCTTATGAGTATTAAAATATTCATTTCTCCAAGTGTTTATTTTAGTTGAAACATCATTAATTTTTAATAGACGATTAGGTTTAATTTCATAAAGATCATAACCATACATATTTAGAGAATGTAACATATTAACTTGGTCTGTATCAACTTCATCTTGAATTATATAAGTTAGTTCAAACATAATATAAGAAATCTTTTTATTTTCTAGTAAAGATTTAGCGGACTTCATAGCATCAGGTTCATACCCTTCAACATCAATTTTTAGAAACAAACATTCATCACATACATCTTTAATTGCGATAGTTTTTACTAGTTCAGTTTTGTTTTCATCTTTAAGACCTTCATAGGCAGACCATCCATCAAATTCAACATCATTTTTAGTTGAAGAAACAAATAACTCGTGATGAGTAAGTTTATCCATAGAAAAATTATTTAACTTCATAGTTTCCATAAAATAAGGTGTATGAATTGTATTAGGTTCAAATGCGATCACAGGACATCCTTTACTTAACGCAACAAAACTAAAATAACCTGTATTAGCTCCAACATCCACAACTAATCCTTTTTTCATATTCAAGATTTTAGATAGAATTTTAGTTTCTTCTTCCGCCCAAACTTTATTTTTTAAAATATAAGATTGAACGTTTCCACCAGCATACGAATTATGTAATTCAGGTTTAGGAATACACATTTGGAATTTTATGTCTTCGAATAAAACTGGAACATTCATTTTATATTTATAGGTATAAATGATTGTAGCATCTTTAACTACACTTCCAAATCGTATAACGAGAATTAAACCAACTTTGGATTCTATTGTGAATCAAGTAGATTCTATTGAAATCAACATTCCTTACAAATGTAAAAGAACTAATGAAGATTATAAAATTCCTGAATGGTTAGAAACATACCCTAAACTTACAATCTTTCGTGAAGAAGACATAGGACCTTTAACTAAAATTGTTCCTACCTTAAAAAGACATCAATTTGAATATATTATTTCTATTGATGATGATGTGAATTATACTCCAACAATAGTTCAAGATCTTAAACGTGCTTGTGGAACAGAACAAGTTAGTTCGTCAAGTGGAATATTAATTAATAACAAATCTTATACACAATCTAAATCCTGTAATGTATCTGCGTTAGAAGGATTTGCTGGTATAATGTATCCACCAAGAATCTATAAAAATTTTGAATATTTTGAAAAGACAAATACAAATATAGATTGTTATTTGAGTGATGATGTTATATTATCAAATTGGTTAGTAAATCAAGGATTAAGATTATATATGGTGACTTGTCCTGTTCCTAAACAATTTGCGTTTGGATTAATTGATGGTAAAGCACTTCATTCCCAGAACAATATGAAACAAAGGTATATTCGTGTAGTTAATTGGTTAAAAGAAAATAAGATGTTATATATCAGGATCTACAATAATTATAATCGTCATTAATTAATAAATGAAAGCCATACCCTTTTGGATAGGAGTTTCGATTGTTGCAGGAAGTCATACTTGGATGCTTGTAAATCCGCCGATGTGTTCTAAAAAGATGCAGATGCATTCTTATCTAAATCTTGGAGCATCTGGATTAATTATTTATGGTGCACTTTAACGTGGGTAGCAAGTTGTCTTCAAATAAAATTCAATTACAATTGTAACATTCTTTTGATCCGCAACCTGAATAATTTTACCATTTTGATCTATCACACGAATATCGAATTGTTCGATATCACGTGGAATACGCAGGTATTCGAGAGTAGGGTTTCTTGTATTCTCATATACTATTGATGTTGAATTCACACCATTCGAAACGTTAGGAACAAACCACCAGAACGCTGTTCCTTTATTTGTCATCATATCATTACCAAATTTATCACTTTGGATACATACATATTCATATGACGTTAAATTTAATCCACCATCCATATCACTTTGAATAAATGAACTAGATAATCCTGTATCAAATTCCAAAGGAGCATAATATCTATCAAGATCAAGAAATCCTAGTAAGAATGCTGTTCCAGTATATTGAACGTTTCCATTACTGAATCGAATAGCCCAGTTAGAAACAGATGTATTTGAGATTACAATTTTTCCATTAGACAAAAGTTCTACGTAAAAAGAACCACCATCAGGAACTACATTATCATTCAATAAAGTTTGAAGTGTTGATGTTAAATATGTATCGTTATAATATCCAACAGGAATTTGAATTAGTTTATTAGAAAGGTATTCCTTTTCTACGATCCAGTTAGTCAAATCTTTGGTATTTGTATAATTAGAACACGTATATTCACCAATAGGAGTTCCTACAACAATACAAGTTTTAGTAGCAACATCATATTCTAATCCATTAATAGGTTCAAGTTCAGGGAAATTTGAAGCATTTGTAGAACTATTAAAAGGAACTAATGTTATTTGTGTAATATCATTTGTGGTTGAAGTTGAATAGCATAATGAACTACCACCCATAATCCAAGTTGGATAAACGTTATCAAGAATACCAGTAAATTTAATTAGTTTGACTTGTGAAGGAACACCTACATTTCCATTAGGATTTTCAACCAAAGAAGTAAGTTTTGTAGGTGTTGGGAATGTAGCACCTATTTCTGCTGTATCTGTTGATTTGATTTGATAAATAGTTCCAGCAGAATTACCAAATACAAATGTAGCACTTGGACTTCCAACAGCATAATCCATAGCAGTAATAGTTCCTAGAAAAGTTCCTGATGAATCTTTATCAACTACACTCCACTTTGTTGTGTAAGTATCTAGATCAGCAATTAGTAATCCTTCATCAGTTCCTAAAATAATTTTATTATCAGCATTAATATTCATACTAAATCCACCAAAATCATAAGAAGAATCACTATCAACACTTTTATCAACAAGTAAAGGATTCCAAGTTAATCCATCATCAGTAGAAGTCCATAATGGGTATGTTGTAGCAACATTAGGAGTTAATTTTTCTTGTGATGGTGCACCAATAGTAGTAAATTCAACATCAGTTAATACACCAAGCATAGTTCCAAGTGGATTTCCTGCAATTGAAGTAGCAATTACAGATGTATCTGTGGATGTATTCATCCAATAAGCAGTTCCAGAATCTTGCTGTTGTAGAGAAATCTTGAATCCTACATTTTTAGCATATGATCCGCCATAAACAGGTTGAAACCATAATTGTAGAACTTCACCACCATTATACTGAAAATCTCCAATAGTAATTGAATTTGATTCAATATAATCTACTGGAACTGGACTACCTGATGCTGTAAGAAATCCTGAATTGGAAATTAATGTTCCATCCATACGTCTAATAAACCATCTATATGCTTGGTTTGATCCTGAATCTCCACGAGTCATTCTGTAATTCCAAGTAAATACAGCATTAGCACTACCATTAGCAGGTAAAGTTACACTACCAACTAATTTTTCATCAGGAGCACTATTAATATGGGAAAACGTAGAAGGATTTGTATATTCAAAATTGAAATAAGGATTTGATGTTAATGTTAATTTCCCTGATGCAGTTGGAGTTCCTGAAAGAGCAGATGCAATCGCAACATTTACAGCATCAACAAGAGCAGATTTCGAATAAACGTCGTGGGGGATCACAGCAGTAGTAGGTGTTGAATTAAGTGTTAATGTAAGTGTATCATTTGTTCCATCAATTTCAAATTTATTTTTTACTCCGTTTGTTCCATCTTCACCTAACATAAACCAAGTTGGAACACTATTAGCAAGTCCCCAACCAATAGCATTCACAGAATTGGATGGCATACCAATACCAATAGGGACATAATCAAATGTTACACCACCATCAATACTACGAAGAAGTTGTGATGGAAGACCACTACTCATTAGATCACCACCAACAATTATAGTTCCTAGACCTCCATTTGTAGTATCAGTATAACCAATACATTTCAATTCACTAATATTTCCAGTTTCACTAAAAGGAATATTATTAGGTTGAATAGCAGACCAAAGAATTGGTGAAGGATATGTTGGAATTTCAGCAGTTAGTAAAGCATTACCACCTTTTCCAAGACCAAATAACTGCGTATTTCCATCACCATCTACAATTATTTTTACAGCATTACCTCTAAAAGCAAAATCAGTATAAACATCTCCACCTGATCCTGAACCAGAAGAATCTGTTAAAGGATTGTTTTTAAGTTGATTTAGAACAAATTTATTATTTTCACTTGTGACGTTGAATACACCATTCTCTACAATAGCGTGTTGTAAATTAACGTGCACTACATCTCGCAATTGCATAGGTAACTTGTATAGAAAATCAGTAGTAGTTCCTGATGTTCTATCTTGTGATTTCACTACGAACGTTCTGCGTTGGAAGTTCATTCTTATTTATAAATTAGGTAATATTTGAAATTTAACGACCACCAGATTCTACACGGAAACTATGATTTCCATTTGCGATTGTAAGGTGTGCGTAGGAGAAGGAAACAGAAGTTACCATCTTTCCTGCAGGAGTAGAAGAAGGTTGCCAGTTACCATCAGATGCATTATTAGTAGTAGAAATGTGATCTATAATGGGAATCTTTCCAGAATAAGTAGGTGGAGTAGGAGTTAGTTGGAGCTGTTCGAGTGCAGTAAAAGGGAATGCACCATAGATACAAGCATCTTCAAGGGTCTTTTGGAGAGCAGATGAAAAGGGTAGAAGAGTTGAGTATTGAGGTCCATAACCATCAACATTCTGGGCGGAATCACTATTTCTAGGAACGTTCGCAAGAATGGGTGGATCAAATTGCTTTGCAGCGATTACAGATGCTACATAATCAGTAGGTAGGATTTCCGTAAGTTTGCGTCCAAGTGCATCAAGAAGCTGAATTGTTGAGAACTCATACTTCAATCCCTTTTCACCATTCTGGGGTGCAGCATCAGTAAAGCATACTGAAAGACCAGCAGAACGATTACGGAATGAACGTAGATATAGGGGAATCATATTAGCAGGAACAAGGTTAGTTAGAATATCCTGTTGGCGTTCCTCTACGATACAAGTGTAATCTACAATTCCAGTTCTGTGTGCGTTTTCTAGTTCAGCAGTTACAGAAGGATCAACAGATTCCTCTTCGAATACCATTTGCATTTGACCTACTGCAGCAACAGAAGGATCACCAAGAGCATTCTGGGTTAGACGAGTATTAGCACCTTCATCACCAGAAGAACCACTATCACGAACAAAATAAGCAACAGACGTAGGGAAATAGAATCTGTAACGGATCTTGGAGTTTAGACCACGAACAAAAGGACGCATACCTCTCATCGTAATTTGATCCACAGGAAGGAAATAAGAACCAGAAGCAGATTCAGGTAGCATATCTTTGGGAGTATAGTTTTGACTGACGTTTAGAAGAGGAGCATAATTCTCAACTTCATTTAGGGAACGCCAATTCACAAGATCCTCGAAGTGTTGCTGATCGTATTGAGTAGAAATTAAATCCCCACCAACGTAAATTTCAATACGAGAAATCCAAAAAGGTGTGGGTGGCATAAAAGGTCCAGACCAACCACCTGCAATTCCTGCAGAGGTAGGTGCAGATACAGGTGCAGTTCCACCACCTAAAAACGCTGCACCACGAAGACCCTGAAATTGAAGAGAGCAACCTTTTAGAATTCCCATATTCTGCGGAACTTCGAATTCTACAAAGGTTTCACTACCCTGCCAAACTCCTACTGGTGGCTGCAAGGGATTCACGTAGTAGAAGTTAGGACGATCACTTACAGCAGGACAGGACTGATGTTTGGGTTTATATACTCCACGCTGACCTGCACGTCCAAAATTAGCAAGTTTGGAATGGGACATTTGTTATAATCTTGCAAATAGAAAATAAAATTTCCCAGAATCATTTTTCCTAAACTTACAAATCTGGATTTTGATGACGAACTTATAAATTTTGACTTGTTAAAGTATAAATGGGTAAATTTCCACGTGTTCCAGATCCTCCACGTTTGCCTCGTGTTCCTGAACCTCCACACGTTTCTAAACCTCCACAAGTGCACGATCCTCGAATCCCTGATAAACCCCCATCTATGGCAAGTAGATTTGGTGGTGGATTAGTTGCAGGTGCAGGTGCACTTGGGGGATTAGTTGCTTCGAATCCCTTACGTGCTTTGGGTGGACTTGGTGGATTAGTTGCAGGTGGAGAACTTCTTGCTTATTTTAAAGATCATCCTGAAATGATGTATGTGGTTGCAGGAGTAGGAACTTTCGTCGCAGTCAAATGGATTTTACGTTGAAACTTTTTTTGAGACGTTAAATATAAATGCCAAAAGTTTCTCCTGAAATGAAGGAACAGATGAAGCAAGATCATAAGAAAATGTCTATTAAGCAGATGATAGACAAGTATGGAGTTTCCAAAGCTACAATTCATCGTGCGGTTGGTAAAGAAAGTTTTAGTATGAAAGAGTCAGTAGCATCTGTAAATATTCCAACAACAGAAGATACATCTGGATTTTTTGCTGATGTTCTAGATGGTAAGGTTAAGAATGTAGAACCTACAAAACAAAATAGTCCTCTACCTGTATTTGATGAAGAGAAATCAAGAAATCAGGAACGTGCTATGGAAAAACTAGCAGATCATCTTTTTAGTGATGAACCTGTAATTCCCAAACCTAAACAACCAAAGGGAATTGTTGAAACTTTAATTAATCCTCCAAAGAACGAAATAGATACATCAATTCAGGATAAGAATGCTTTAATTCAACGTATAATTTTAAATGTGGATAATTTCCTTCCACTATTTAAGTTCATAGATAATAAGGAATCATTTATTAAAGGACTTCCTAACAAATCTATTCCTGATCTTAAAAGTTTATTGGATATGATGGAAACTACACGAACAACAATTAATCTTGCTACACAAATCAAATCTACTTTCTTTATTGCTTCTCGTGGAGTTGAAATTGCTGGTGCACGATTTCTACGTTTAAGAACAGAAGGATTAACTGATGCTTTACTTCAACAACGTGAAGAACTAGATATGATCTTTCGTGAAATTGCGATTGATTACGCACCTATGTTTAAAGTTACTACAAGACCAGAATTACGACTTGGTATTCTTTTTGCTACAACATTAGTTCAAACTGATAATTCAAATCGTATCAGGGATATTATGTCTCATAGACAAGCACCAGAAAATCCAGAAAAAAAGTATGATGACCTTTAATCCTCACCGCCCTCAAATTTATTTTCTAGATAATGCATAAAAATGCCTATGCGACACATTCCTATTTCTGTATCTACTGGTGCAGCGGTTTTTGGTGCACAATATTTATCTGCTGTTGCGAACAAGGTTACAACTATTCCTATGAGCGTTCAGGTTGGTAATGCTGGTGCAGTTGCAGGTATTACTCTTGCTGTGGATACTCTTTCTCCTGCTGATCTTGGAATTCTCTGGCGTTCTCTACTTGTTGGTGGTGTAACTGCTGGTGCAATGTCCGTTCTTCGTGGAGATAAGACCCCTTTACAGATGGGAGTTTGGTTTGGAGTTGCAGGTGGTTCTCATTTCCTATCCCATCTTGCACTCGATATGATCCACGTAGAAAGCGATTAAAAATCTAATCTAATTGATAAATGGGACTAAATGAAGTATTACTTGCAGGTGTAGTAGTTGGTGGGGGATATTTGCTCTACGAACACGAACAAACCCTTACTTCTCCAAGTAATTCAGGAACAGCAGAAACTCCATCAGGAACAACAGAAACACAAACAGAAACACAAACTCCATCAGGTCCATCTAAATTAAGTGTTCTTCAAACTCTTGGAGAAACTATTGGAATTGTTGCAGGAATAGAAATTCTAAAAAGTAGGTTAGAGAGAAAATCTGTTGATCCTAGAACTGATGTTGAAAAGGAAAGAAATGTTAAAAGAGTTGATGATCCAGTAGAAAGAAAACCTGTTGGACCACGTGAAACTCCACACACAACAGCAGAAGAAAATAGATTAAGAGGTGTAGAATCAAAAGCACGTGCGGAAGCCAAAGCATTAGAAGAATCTAAAAGGTTACAACAAGCAGAAGAAATTGCGAAAGCATCTCGTATTGCACGTAATAGTGAAAAAGCAACTAAACTTGCAAAACTATCTAAACTTGCGAAAGGAACTCCTTGGGGATTAATTTTTACTGCTGTAACTATGACTTTATCAGCAACATTAGATCTTGACCCAGAAGATTTTAACCCTTGTGATTCTGGTGAATTTGATATGAATTCTTTACCTACGTGGGCTCAATTAATTATAGGTCAAGTTCCTATTCTTGGTGATCTTTTCAGTATGATGGGTGGATTAATTTGTGCGTCAAATAAATGTGGAGATGGTCTAGAACCTTCTGCTGGACTTTGTTATACACCTTGCAAAAGTGAATTTAAAAGTGATGGTGCTATGATTTGCTGGAAACAATATACTGGATTTCCTAGTGGAACAATTACATCAGTAACAAAGAAAATTACACCAAATACAGGAAAACCAGTTTCAACTTGTAATGCGGATCAAGATAAGGATGGTGCACTTTGTTATCCAAAATGTCCTGCTGGAATGCACGGAGTAGGTCCAGTATGTTGGGCGGATACAACTAACGTAGGAGTAGGAACAGCAGTTCAATTAGAATCTTGCCCTGCAGGATGGAATACTGAACTTTTAACCTGCAGAGAACCTTTGCACTGGGATGGATGTTGTAGTAGATTTTTAGGTGGTTGTGTAGGATGTTTAAGGGGTGGTGCAATTCGTGGAAGATTAAATAATGGTGGAACGTGTCCTGCTGGAAAAGAAAGAATTGATGGATTATGTTATTCTGGATGTCCTGCAGGTCAATCCCACGTTGCAGGAATGCCATATTTATGTAAAGCAAATGTCCCATTAAGTCAAGGTCGTGGTGTTGGAACTCCTATGCATTGTAAAGATGGAGAAAAAGGTATTGCTGGGTTATGCTATGATCCTTGCGAAGCTGGATCAACTATGCAATCTCTTGGATTATGTAGTCAAAATTGTCCTGCTGGAACAACTGATTTTGGAGTTGGATGCACGAGAGAAAGTTATAATCGTGGTGTAGGAACTCCTGCTATTAGAATGCATTTGAAATCAAGACGTATTTTTCGTAATGTATTCAAGAGAACAGAAGACGCTTTTAATTCTACCAAAGAGTTAGGATCAGCAATAGGAAATGAACTTAAAAACTTGTAATTAGCATAAATGAGTTCTATACATAGTTTTCCTATAATGACTACTGGATCATACTTTCGTCCTAAACCTGTTTTATACCCAATAAAAATTGTTCCGTTTTGTCCTGTAAAACACGTGAATAATCCACCTACTCCAAAACCTAAAAATAACGAGTTAAAGTAATGGAAGACGATAAAGAAATTAATTGGTCTTCGCAACTGGAAGATATTGTAGCACAAGAAGGTGAAAAATGTAGGGGTCTTGCTTGGATTCATCAACACGCTGAAACAAATAATTCATCTAAAAATAATTATATACAAATTCCTGTTATAGTTTTATCAACTCTTTGTGGGACTGCTTCTGTTGGATCATCAAGTTTATTTGCTGGAAGTTCATATGCACCAACTATAATTGGACTAGTAAGTATTGGTGTTGGAATTCTTAATACGTTAGGAAACTTTTTTAATTATGCTAAAAAGAGTGAAGCACATAGAATAGCATATTTACATTATTCAAAACTCTTTACACAAATTAATGTTGAATTAGCATTACCAAGAGCAGAAAGAAGTTCTCCCCAACTGGTCTTGAAAAATTTAAGGGATACGATGGAAAGGTTAGCAGAAACTACGCCATCAGTTCCACAAGAAATTATTATTGAATTCAATAAGAAATTTGATGAATATAAAGGTAAAATCAGTATTCCAGCAGAGTGCAACGGATTATCTAAAATTCAAATATACCGAGAAGAAATCCATTTGAATACACCAACAGAATCCAAAGTAAAAGTAACTCTTGTTAAATAATAAATGAAGTTGTTAGAAATTGAACGTTATGCTATTTCTGGTAGTTTGCTATACGCAACCTATATTACTATAACTTGTCCTTGTGATCCGTTATTAGTATGCCATAAAACTCAATTTCTATTATCTGTTGGTCTTCCATTAGGTTATATAGTATTCAAAACTATTTCACACCAATAATACATTCACAAAACATCATAAAATAACGTCCAATCTTATTTTTAATTTCAGCATCTTCAATACTTAATTCATTACAAAGTCGTGTTGTAGCAATATCTAACGTATTTGTAATGTATAATGGAGCTAAATAAGTTTTTGTTAATTCAGGGACATCATCAGGATTAAATTTGACTACGAGGTCTCTGTGTTCCTGTGAAACAATATAGGGTTCAAGAAGTTTCAAAAGATTCTTTGCTTTTTCTTTCACGAGACATTCCAGTTTCTTTTCGTCGCAACAACTCATTTATGATACTCGCAATAAAATAAAAATTCTAATATTTTTGCATATATAATGGATATACGTGACTTTGCTGATGAACTTAAAATTCCTTGCAGTATTGCGGTTGCTAGTATGAGGAATTCAGGTAAGAGTGTGCTTATAGATCAACTAATTAAAAGATTAATGGAAACTAAAAAAGTAGATTCTGTTATTGTATTTAGTAATACTGCACACCTGAATGATGATTACCCTTCTGTCCCTAAAAGATTAAAGAGAACATTTGACGAAAGTGAATTACATAGGTTAATGGAACACCAAAAGGAAACCAAGAAAGGAGAACGTAAAGAAGTTTTAGTAGTGTTTGATGATTTACTTGGTGATAAAACTGCTAAAAATAGTGACCTAATTATGTCTTGTTATTCACTTGGAAGACATATTAATATTCATCCCATCCTTATCTGTCAAGTTCAAAATCACGTATTAACCCCAACAACCAAAGCCAATAGTGATTATATTTTTATGTCGAGATTGAATAGATTTCAGTTAGGTAATATTTGGGAATCGATCCCATATATGGATAAGAATGTGTTTATAAAATTTGTTGAAGATCAAAATAAAAATTATCAATTCATCGTAGCAGATATGACTTCGCAGTCGAATGACCCTTGCGATTTTCTCAAAATTGTGAAAGCAAACCATATTCCTAAAAAATTATCTAATAATAATGCAAACCAAGATGAGTAGCAGAAAAGTCAAACTTGCGAGTTCGCATCCTGATTCCATTATGGAAAGTTCCAAGTCCGCCACTCTACCTACGAATGGTGCAGACAAGTATTACGCATATAAACTTCGTGAAGAGAAGATGACAAAACTTGCAGCTGCAGGTGGTTATTTTACTGCTGCAGATGCAGAAGCACTTGGAGGTGTAAGTGATCTAGAAAAGTTGGAACTAAAATGTCTTGCACGTCTTTCTCTACTAGGGGATCAATCCCCTGAACTCCTTTCTTATTATTCTATTACTTCTACTTCTACTCGTGAAGAGTGTGCGTCTAAACTTGCAAAGAAACAATATCGTAAGCAACTTGTTGAAGGTGCACTTTCCAAACTTCTCCCTTCAAGTGAAGCCACAACTCTTATTGATGCATCCCAGACCGCTACTCGAACTGCCATCGATCAGGGTAATGGTTTTGGACTCTAAATTTTTATAAACAACATTTCAAAATCAGGTAATTAAACAATTATCAAAATTTTGGAAAAAATATTACGTAAGTATAAATGGCAACTATTAATCATCGCCAACTTTGGGAAGGTGCAATTGACGATGATAGTGATTATAGTAGTGATAGTGATTTTGGAGAACTAAAAGATGACGCAGTATATACTGATGAAGAAGATTACGAATTTGATTGGATGAAGAAAGAGGATATGAACCCTAATGGTCTAAATATGGAAAAGGATTTAGTTTCCATAGGATCTAGCGATGATGAAGATTTCCACGTGAATACTGCTGCAGGAATGGGACGTGGTAGAGGATTTGTTATGGATGATGAAAAGTCATATGATAGTGATTCTTCTTATGAAATTGCAGGTGGTAGAGGTCCAGTTCCTACTATTGCAGGTCTTCGTAAAAATGAATTCGAGCATTATGTTCCAGTTCAAGGTGAATCTGGTAGATTAGCGGAAAATGAAGAACTTGATGATGCTGATTTACTAGAAGGTGCAGAAGAGATCTTACATAAAGAAGATGTTGAAAAGGAATTTGCTAAATCTGGTGCACGTAAAGGATCAGTCAAAGGTGAAAAGGTATTAGAAGAATTAAAAGCAAAAGGAGTTGGTAGTGAAAAGTATAAGAATGTAGTTCGTGAAGCACTCAAACGTGCACAGGTAAAGGGAAACTACAAAGAGATTAAAGAAATTGAAGGAATGAATCAAGCAGTTGTAGAGAAAGCAGATAAACTAAAAGAAATTGGAAAGAAAGTTGAAAAGTTAAGAGAAAAGGGACAGAAGAAAGCAGTTGTAAAAGCATTACAGGAAGAATCACAAATTCGTGAAACATTACGAGAACTTGAAGAGGACGATGCTGATGATCTTGATGCTGATGAATTTGCGGAACAACAGAAAGCAGAAGATCAAAGTGTTGAAAAAGGTGTCCCCCATCCAAAATTAGAACAAGTAAAACAGGAACAAAAAGCACTTCTAAAAGCAGAACCAGTAAATAATGAAATGCATAAACAACGTCTATATGGTATTACAACCAAACCAAAGATTATTGAATTTCTAAAACTAAATGGAACTAAAATGACTGATAAACAATTACAGAAACTTAATAAGGAATCTTTGGATGTTGAACGTAAATTACTTGTTTCTAATATTGGAAGAGAAGGTGGAAAGATCCGTTATTTTTCAAAGGGAGAACCTGATGAAGCGTCAGTTGAACGTGTTGCTAAACAATTGAAATCTTCTATAATGGCAGAAGCCAAATCACACGAAGGTAAAATTGGTGGTAAAGACGCACAATTACTCTTTTTAGGAATGCAAAGTGTTCGTGTTCCACCAAACGCAAAAGTAAGAGAGATTAAAAAATTATTTCACGATGCTGTAAGACATTTGTTAAGTGAAGGTGGAGATCTTGGTGATCCTGTTGCACCACCAGAACCACCTGCACGTGCATCAGCATCAGCAAGTTCGAAACGTGGATCAAAGAAACCAGCATTCGTAGTAGAAAGTGAAAGTGATGGTGAATATTAAGAAGTAATATATAAATGAACGTCTGGGTATATTCAGGAATCGCACTAATTAGTTATGGAGTATATGTCTATTGGTATGCTAAAAGAATCTTACCAACAGATACATCAAAATACGATGATTTATAAAAACTTCTTATAATTATAAATGACTGAACCTTTATCTCCATTCGCATCTTGGTTAAGAGACAAACTCCGTAGAGGTGAAGTAGAAGTTCCTGAATATAAACCAGAATTAACTTCTGCTGAAAAAAAGAAATTAAAACGTGATGAAATGGCTGCACGTGCATACGAAAGAGAACTTGAAGGTAAAGAAGCCAAATTAGAAGCAGATGCACGACGAAGAGAAAGAGCTGAATTGCTACACAGAGAAAAACAATTAGAATTACAATTAGCAAGATTAGAAAGAGAACGTGCAGAAGTTCGTGAAATGGCATTAGGTTTAATGTCTCCTATTGGTGCGGAAGGTGGTATAAGACACGCAGAAGATTTACCTGTGGCTGCACCTACACCTTCATCTGCTAAACGTGGAATACCTGCTTTACGTGGAATACCAGAACAATTACGATTTGCTAATGAATTTCAAGAATCTGGTAGTCCCCAACCTGTTCGTAAAGCACCAACAGGTTATAGAAATGCTGGTTTGGATGGAGGATCTGTATATGTAGCACATCACGATACTAGTGTTCGTGATAAACCTGTTGCACGTGGATTAGCAAGTGGATCAGTTCCAGTAGTTCCAACAGGAAAAGCAGGTGCAACATCTACCGCTGCACGTTTAAGAGCAGAACATTCACGTGGAATTGTTGGAGGTCCTAAACCTGCGATTGGTGGAAGAATGATTCATTCTGTTGATTTAGTTAAACCTGCAAGTGGAGGTAAAAAATAATTAACATCATAATTATAAATGAAACACAGATATCCTTATGAACGAAAACTGGGAATGGAAGCAGTTGCAGTTGGAGTAGGTTTAATTCCTGTGTATTTGATTACAGAAAAAGTAGTTAAACAATTTAAGGCAAGTGAATTCACAACAAAAGTTTGGACGTTATTTCTTTCTGGAATGTATTTTCATTTGTTAGCAGAAGGAACTGGTGTAAATAAATGGTATTTGAGTAATAGTGCTGCAGAACTTAAAATGAAACTTAATGATCCTATACCTGTGGAAGATAGAACTAACGATCAAAAACCTATGCATATGTGTAGAGGAAATTGTGGATGGTATGAAACACAAGGACTTTTCCCACACGAAATCTTCCACGCCTAAATATAAATATGAAGTTGCTTGAAATTTTAGCACTTGGAACTCTTGGATTTCTTGGTTGGAAATTATGGAAGGGTCGTGAAGATCCACCTGTTATCTCCAAAGCAGAAAAGAAAGAAGAACTAGAAGAAGCGTGGAGAAATAGTGATTTGTTTGGTTCGAATTGTCCTATCACAACGTAATATTACCATAATTATAAATGGATAGAGATTACGATTGTGGAAATAATGATTGTTCTACACTTGCTTTTCGTAATGCTGGATTAGATGTAAAACCTGTTTCAAATGGTCGAAAGGGAACACAAATTAGAAGAATGGTTAAAACTTTTTTTAAAGATCCTGAACCTGAAATTGATAAACCTACTATTCAACAAATTGATGAAACATTAGCAAAATTGCGTAGAGAACATAAGAATGGTTTTATTAGTCAAGACGATCACGTAATTTCAATTACATATGAAGATGGAGAATTATATTGGAATGATTCTAATAACCCAAGAAAAAGAATTTTAGTTCAACATAAACCTTTTGAAGAGCAAGGAATTCTTTATAGAAGATATTATCCAAAACTAGCAATCTATCCAAACGCACGTGTAAAAGAATTTGAATCAATCCAAGTTATTCCAAATGAATTAAGAACTGATGTTCCTAAATTTTTACTTAAAACTTATTTACGAGATCCAGAAGACGTATTACATCGTAGAGTTGAATATACAGATGCAGAAAAAGAACACGACCTTTACGAAATACAACAAGAAAGAGCAAAACATAAACCAGAAGCAGAAATTAGTATTCCTTTACGATCAAGAGAAGTTGATATTGCTGAACCTGTAAAAAATTGTGGTTCTAGTTGTGCTATAATGAAAAAAGGTGGTAAAGTTCGTGGTAAGAAAAATTCAGCAGTTCCAATTATAGCACACGAAGGAGAATTAATTGTTCCTAAAAAGAACGTTTCTGCTGTATTAAAAACTTCTGCTTGGAAAAATCACGTTAATGAAATCGCAAAGGAGAAAGGAATTTCATTTGAAGATGCTAAAAAATATGCTTTGGGTAATTATACAATTGTAAAGAAACAGAAACAGAAACCTACCAAATCTATGTTAAGTGATAGTGAAAGTGATTGGTAGGTTAAAAACGGAAATGATTTAATTGTATCTGTATATATATAAAACAAGATGGAGTCAAGGTCATATGGAGAATTAAAAGCACTTGCGAAGGAACGTAAGATCAAGAAGTATTATGTAATGACGAAAGCTGAATTGCTTACGATCTTAAATATGGAAGAATTACCAAGACAATATGCTTTGGAGAAGAAGACCTATAAGGAACTTCTAAAAGAAGCACGTGATAGGAATATACCTAGATCTTGGACTAAAACTCGTAATGAATTAGTTGAATTATTGTATCCTACTAACGTGGAGAATTAATACGTAAAGCAATTAATTGTTTCTCTGCTTTCTCTTTCGTCATAGGTTCTTTGGAAAACTTTTTTTTAGATAGAACATTAATTACATAATATAGGGGTTGATTCCTGACTTTCTGCAGTTTGTAGGGCATCCTTATTCTCTATAAATATTCTTTCTCTTTTATGGTTACCACAACTTTCACAAACGTGGATCTTGTCGTAATAAGGTAATGGATTATTAGGATTAGTTTTTGCTGTATGTTTATTACGTGCACGACCTTTTGCTTTCATTTCTGCCATATTTTCTTGATGTGTTCCTGCTTTCAAATGATTAGGATTCACACATAAAGGTGTATCACACTTATGAAGAACAAATTTATCTGTTATATCAATCCCACTTAATTTTAAAGCAATTCTGTGTGTTCCATATTCTTTACCATTCAATCTAAATTTTCCATATCCTTTACCATCAATTCTACCTAACCAAAACCAGCAATCATTTTCTAGACCTTTTCTAACTTTATTCCAAAATCTATTTTCAGTTGAGGTCGTTTCCATATTTATTATAATCTTTTAAAAAGAATTAGGTGTTTTTACTTTTCAAGATAAATTACCTATTATTAAATACAAATGGAAAGACACAACCAACACGGACTTGGAACAGATGCCATAAGAATGATGAATCGTGTTGAAGTTCAACCTGCAGAACAACATAAAACAGGACAATTAAATCCTGCTGTATGGAATTTGATGCAACCTAATACTTGGACTCGTTGGTTTAGTGGTGAAACTGCTAATAAGAAACGTAAGTTAGAAGAAATTTCCCACGTAGATCACGAACAACAAGAAAGAGAACAGATTGATCGTAATAAACCTGTATTTGGTGCTTTTGGTGGAAAGATTACTCCTATGACGTTCAATCATTCAACTTCAAATGTATTTGAAAGACGTTTGACTGGACCACACGAAAGTAATGTTTCAAATGTAAGAAGTAAATGGTTTTAGAGTTCAGTTGTAGAAAGAGTAAAAGTTACACTAATTTTAGGGACACAACCCATAATACCAGTCCAAGTAACACCATTCCATACAAGTGTAGCAGTTTCTAGTGGTTGAAGAGTATATTTAGTTGATCCTCCATATGTTAGATGAATATGATGATTTGATGTTGCAGAAGTATTTGTTAAAACATAAAACTTTCCAGCAGTTTCACCAGCAGGTAATACTAATGTTGAAAATGTAGAATTATTACCTAAAAGACGAACAATTGTTCCATCTGCACCATCAGTCCAAACAGACGCATTATCAGTAGTATGTTCTGTAACACTTAACGCAATTGTAGGTGTAGCAGTTACATTTGTAACACTCGATATAGATAAATTTTCAATAGCAGTTACACGTCCATCAATCCCAGAAACAGATGCTCCTAGACCTTCAACAGCAGTAATACGTCCATCAAATCCACTTACAGAAGAAGAAAGAGTATCTACCTGACTTTTAACAATAGAAATAGCTGAACTCATTTTATTATAGGCAATAGAAATATTTGTGTTACACAAATTTTTAATCAAACTAAATTGACCTTTTAATTCCTGTATGGAACGCAATAAGAAGTTAAAAGACATTTATATTATTACAAGTTCTTTCTTATAATATAAATGTCGAGGGAATACCTTAACGGAGTTTTAACTGATAAATTTAATGATGAAGCATTACGATGGGCGTTATTAATGACTGCTGTGGAAAGTATTGGTGATGCTTCATTAAAATATTCAGCAAGAACTAATAATAATACTGCATATTGGGTAGGACAAGGTGCATATACTACCCAAGCACATATAATTTCATTAGCATTAAAAAATAATAAATTAGGGATCGTGAATGCTTATTGGAATGGAATGACAAATATTACAAATGGACTTATAGGTATGGCGATGGGAGAAACTTATACTTCTTATCAAATTGCTGGAATAGGATTAATTACTGCTGGAATTTTACTTTTATAATTTAAAAATCAGGACACTTATATTCTCCTGTTTCTTTCATATTCTTGGCAAATAACCAAATATATAACGCTAATGAAGATCCAGCAGAAATAAACCCTTTTGCTCCACGAAGATTATTTACAATAGGATCAGCAATAACTACATCAACAGGTAAGTTAGGTAATAAATTATTAGCAACGTGTAGAGGATTGACTATATTTATACCTCCAATTGGAAGTGAAATTGCTAAATTTGGAGTTGGATGTTGAGGAATACCTGTAACACTTAATCCTACTGCAGTTTGGACTACTCCAAATACACCATTACCTAGAAAAGACCACCAGAACATAGTAAATTGTCTTGATCCATAATTATTATCATAATTTACAATTGGATTTGTAGATGAACGATTACTTTGAGAAACTCTTTCTCCTTTGGCATTAAAACCAGAATCACAAGTAAAAATTGGATTTCTATATGGTCCTGTTTGCATTCTTGAAGTTTCTAAATTAAAATCTAATACAGCTCTGTTTAGACGAACCATACCAATTTCATACGCAAATAAACCTCCGTGCTGTATTGCTTTTCTTATAGGTTGTGTATAATTTCCAGATCTTAATGCTTGGACTACGTCGATACCAAGCATTAATGAATTCTTCGCAAGTAAAAAGGTTAGAATATCACTATCCTTATTCAAACCTGATTCGTTCCAATCAATTGACATTTATATTATTGCTTTGAAAATTTAACCAAATCGTTGGGGATTCTTTGCCATTACTTCATCAAATTTTTCTTTACCATAAACTCTAATATAACGTTCGATTGCTTCACGTTTTCTTTCTTCTTGTTCTTCTTTCTTTTTACGCAATCTTTCCATACGAAGTTGGTAATCATTTGTAGTTTCATCTTCGTGTTTTTCAGGTGCGTTTTCGTATAACCACAAACGTTCAAATTCTTCTTCTTTTCTTTGACGTTCTTTTTGTCTTTCTTCTTCTTCTTTACGTTTCTTTAATGTTGCTTTGGATGGGTTTGCTTCACGATGAAGACGGATACGTTCTTTCTCTTTTTCTGCTTCTTCTTTCAAACGTCTTTTTTCTTCATTTTGAACTTTATTTACTTTCTTCTTTTCTTCTTCTTCTTTTAGTGTTGCCAAATGTTCCAAGAAAGTTTTTGAATGGAAATCTACATCGATCATCGTATCACCAAATTCACCAAGTCCATATTCAGTAATTTGTTTATAATAAGTTCTTTCGGTATTTTTACTAGCAACATATCTATGAATTTCCCAATCTGCGTTAGCGAATACTTCTGTTGGATTTAACACAATTGAAAGATGAACGTTACGAATTGGATTCAAACGTTCTTTATTTACTTTATCCATAAATTTCTTACGTGATTCGATAATACTTTTAAATTGAGAATTGAATGGAACTTCCAAATTATCATTCAAGTAATCAATAATTTTTTGCGAGTTATGATCGTTATAAGAAATTATAATATCATATTGACGTGCAGGTTTCCATTCTTTTATATATTTAATTTCTGCTTCTTTTTCTTTGATTGATTTTTTTACAAGTTCATTATGTTGTGTGTTTTTGCGGTATTCAGGATTTTTATAATTATCATCCTTCATTTGTGTTCTTAAACTTTCAATCTGTTTTGTTAAATAATCAATTGAAGTTTCACCTTTCTGGATCATCCATTCAGGTCGTCTTGCGTAATTATATGTTGTATATGATATCTGTTTTGGTAGATTCTGTTGAATTTCACGAACTACATTCAAATATTTTTCATAACTTTCGTGATTCCAATATGTATTGAACTCAATTTTATAACCAGTTTCCTTTTGAGCTTCTACTTCATCCATAGTTTTCTTTGGTAGAGTTTTATAATCATTATCACTTGCGATCGTATCAGGATCTACTGCCTTACGTAGTTTGCGTCTAGGTTTGACTTCCATTACTTTACTTACGTCAGTAGTGTTTGAACCCTTATCCGTTTTTGACCCAGACGTTTCCATATTCATTTTATTACTATGCATTACTTTATTTTTGGACGAATCCGTTTTTGATGTAGATGATTCTGGAACGACCTTGACCTTCTTTTTTTTATTGGTTGGTAAATTTTGAATAAATTTGGATGGTTTAGAAACTTTTTTAGGATCAAAAACAGCGTTAGGTTTTAGGTATCCTGTCTTCTCTTTTAATTTTGCTAACAAAAGACGAACATATCCATTAGGATTTCCTGATTGTTCTTCATCATCACTCATTTATATTAATGAACGTTGTTTTTCTGCTTTATCAAAAAACTCTTCATTCATTTCTATACCTATACTTTTCAATCCTAATTTTTTAGCTTCAAAGCAAGATGTAAAACTTCCAGCAGTAGGATCTAAAATAGTTCCTTCTGTGGGACAATATCTTTTTAATAACCATTCATAAAGTTCAGCAGGTTTTTGAGTAGGATGATTACCTTTACCTTTTTTATTAGCAATTTCAATTACAGATTTTACACAACGCTTTCCTTCATTTGATTCTTTTTCTGTATAACCAAATGGTTGGCAAGTATTAAAATTTTTAGGTCTTGATCCTATATTTGTATTAGGAAAATTACCTTCAATATCAATACGTTTATAATAAGCACCTTTCTTTGAAAAAATATAAATTAGTTCGTGTGATCGTAATGGTTGTTTATTAGCACATAAGAATCCAACTCCATTTCCTTTATTCCATACAAGGTCATATCGAAACCAACTAGGGTTTGAAGCAATTAATTCAGCACCGAATCTTGTATTACAAAACATTATTACAGGTGTATGTTCGTCTTTTGCTAATCTTTTAACTTGTTCCCAAAACTTTACTAAATCTATTTTGATGTCCCAAGAACATCCAGCAATTACGCCACCTGTATAAACTGCGGTATTATGAGTTTCAACTCCATCAACAAACCTTTTTAATTGACGTTTCTTTTTTTCCTTTCCTGCACCACCAGTCAAACAACCATAAGGTAAATCACATACAAAACAATCTATTGATTTGGAAGGTAGAGTTTTCATAACTTCCAAACAATCACCTTTGATAAATTCCATTTGTGTTATACTGGATAAAATTAGAATTAATATTCAAACCACCAATTTTTCTTCTTCAAGAAATCAATTGTCTGGTCTTTACTGATTACATAACTATATACAGATGATTTTACTTTTTCAATACAACCATCATCTATATAAATTTTCATATCACGTCCAAATCTCGTTTCATTCAAATCAAATTTGTTCTTGATAAACAAAGACATATTACTAAATAATTCGTGTGCTTTAATTGTTGATGTAAAATTTGTTTGGATAAGATCTTGTAAATAACGTGCGTGATAAGGTGTAAAACTTGATTTGACTTCTTTGTAATATTCTGTGATTACACGATCTCTTGTTGGACTAAAATTTGTTATATCTAAATTTAGAAGATGATGTAAATATGCTTGTTTAGTTTCTTTCTTATCTAATTCATCATACGTAGCATTCCAGAAATCAGCATCTCCACGTTTTTCACTTGACGCTTTGATAAGAACAAATCTTCTATCTGTTTCGCTGATTACAACTGGGACATCTTCATTTGTAGTCATAACATAATTTCTAAAATCATCAAGAGAAACTGAATCTTGACCTTTCTTGGTAAAGTTTTCTACTTCTTTTGTGATTAATGATTTCCAATCTTTTGTATGTGCTTTATTAACGCTAAATGAACCTTCTTCAATTTTTACTAACAACGCTTTTTCAGTTCCAGAATTAAAGTTATGTAAAATATTATTTTCTGGTGCTGATGTGTTAAAGAAATATGCTGATCCTAGAATTGAACCTACAAAATTAAATATTGTGTCTTTACCAACACCTTCTTCACCAGAAACTACAATACAAGTTTTTGTTTTGATAAATGGTTTTTGAATTATATGTGCGAACCACTTTTCCAAGTATTCAACTGCTTTTGGGTCATTACCACAAACCATTAACAAAAGTTTAGAAACAGCTTCAAACTTACCTTGTTTTGGTTCAGTTTTAAATCCTGTAAAGATATTGAATAAATCATCAGGGACTTCTTTTTTAGGTGAATAAACTAATTTCTTATATGTTCTAATTTCAGGATCAATAACCCATTTCTTAATAAAACTTTCACCATTTTGTAGAAGTAGATTCTGTCTTTGATGGATTAAATCTTTGGCGGTCAAAGTATAAATCTTGTCTTCTTCAATCCAACCATACAAAGAAGGTTGTAATAGTTTAAAATATGTCTTTTCAAATTCATTCTTCATAGCATCATAATCATCTTCTTGGTTTTCTCTTACAAATGAAGTTTTCATAGGTTTTACAATTAATTTCACATCATAACCAGTTTCTTGTTTAATGTCTTTTTCAATTTCAGGAATCAAATGTTTAGGAAAACTTGTTTCCTTATCTTTCTTACGAATCAATCCACCATCGTGCATTAGAACATCCATAGATCTTCCGTGTTTAGAAATAGATTTATCCATCGCCATCAAACATATACGTTCTTCTGTTTGAAGAATATATGCCATCGCTTTTCCTAGATGATTTGGTTGTTGTCTTACAAATCGCAACTTCTCGAAATTCTTATCCCAAATATTACCTTGAATTCTACGTATTTCTTCTGTGAAATCAGTTTCAAACCAAGTAGTTAGTCCTGATGGAGAACCACCAAATAATATAGAAACAATTTTCTGTTTAGATTCCCAACGTTGAATTCCTAATACATCTTCTAGTTCAGTAAGTAATTCTTCACGATCATCAATATACTTTGTTAAATTAGTGCAGACAAATCCATTCTTTTCACAATATTGTTTTAGTAAAGTTGGTTGAGCGTTTATCATATCCAAATCCCAATAGAATTCTTGTGCTATGGCAGATCTAATATCCTTTTGAAGATTTTGAAGACCTAATCCACGAAGAGAACAAAACCTACCTAGAAATTCGTGCTTACAATTCTTTCCAAGTTTATATGTGATGTCTAATTCATTTCCTTTCACTCTTTCTTTAATCATTCGTTTCAACTTCTCTTTTTCTTCTTTTAAGATCTGGGGATGTGCTGATAATTGTTTAGCAAACTCAACATCAAACAACTCTGTTTTAGATAAGGAAATATCAGGGGAAACCTCCATTTTGGTAGTCATCGTTTCCACTAATGTAGTCATTCTGTTTATTATAATAGTATGAGAATATTTAAATCCCTGTCCGTTTTTAATTAAGACAAAATTGAAGCGACCTCGACCTCTTTGGATTTCTTGGGTCTTCCAACTGGTTTAGGTTCAGGATGATTTCTTCTGTAATAATCCTTACATCTTTGTAGTTGCTTTTCATAATTCTCCATAGCAATCTGTTCCTTTGACTTTTTCTGCTTGACCTCGTCCATTATTTATAATAGTATGAAAGTATTTAAATAGTTGTTAATAATAAATAGAAATGAGAACTTGTTGCGATCACGAATTTGAAGCAAAGTGGTATAGAATTGTATGGAGTGGTAGATTCAAATTACAAAATGAGATTTGTAAATGGTGTGGATTAGTTCGTGAAAAATCATATTCTATACCTCAACAACGTTCGACGTATCCTTCAAAAGAATGGATTAGAGTATAATAATAAAAATGAAGTTCGAATTATTCCATTCTACCCAAGCAGGTAAAAAATACAAAGCTGTATTTACTGATGGAACAAAACATAAAACAATACATTTTGGTGCGTCAGGATATCAGGATCTAACACAACATAAAAATTTAGAAAGAAAAACTGCCTACCTTTCACGTCATAAATCTAATGAATCTTGGAATAATCCACAAACAGCAGGATCATTAAGTAGATGGATTTTATGGGACACAACATCTCTTTCAACTAACGTAGCAAATTTCAAAAGAAGATTCCACCTTGATTAGATAAATAAATCGACGTGCGATTAGATCCTAACAGCGTAATAAATACAATTAGATTTTTTCTTTTTAAGAACTTCATTTGAAGAAGATTTAATTTTACGACCAAACATAGTCATAGTTAATTCAAATGGGTCATCATAAAAAGGTTTTACGTTATTATACAATTCAGTAGCGGTATAGGTGATCCAACCAGATTTCCCATTCTGTTTTTCTTGTTCTATAAATCTATTCAAACACTCCATTCCTTTACTATACTCTAATCTACTATGTCTAAACTTCAACGAAGACAATTCTGGAACGACCTTGACGAATCCTTAATAAAACTATCCCAAGATAAGGATTTGGTTAGAATTCTATTTCTATTCTAAAATATACATAAGGAATTAGGTTAGGGAGAGT
>Ga0136644_10000712_pt1 | contig 26618 bp, 23 predicted proteins | sample C_130820_EF_Meta_FD_94780 | JGI IMG/M metagenome (GOLD analysis project Ga0136644, IMG submission 94780) | Freshwater microbial communities from Lake Croche, Canada to study carbon cycling - C_130820_EF_MetaG (v2) (version 2) | ecosystem: Environmental > Aquatic > Freshwater > Lake | place...
CTAAATGGACTCCGTAGGGAGGAAGTATCCCCCAGGAATTTTTGAATGAAGATTCTGTTGCGGATGGATTTTCATCTGAGAGTTCCATAATTGTGCATGATGTGTTGGAGTTAAGAGACCAAGCGACTGCGGTCGGATTGGTATTTACCACCAGAATTCGGAAGCTGCCTGATCCATTTGTGCTAGCGCAGGCATACACACCAGAAGGCAATCCTGTGACATCGCAGCGTGTCGGGAAGTTCACAACTTGGCTCCACATGGCCATGGCTCTGGCAATTTTCTTGGGCGATCCATCTGAGTAGAATGCGCCGTAATACTCGGGAGCGGTGCTGCTTGGATCTGGGCCCCTGTAAAAGCAGGATTTTTTGATTCCCAGCTTTTGGAATTCACACCATGCGGCAGTTAGTAGTGAGGCTCCTTGGCAGCCAGTGCGCCACGGCAAAGCCGTCGCCTGATCCATCGTTCTGGTATCTGTATTCCATTCTGAAATATGAAGGGGCACGCCGGTGAAACCGTAAGCGTCAAGGCGCCCACGAAGGTAGGCGATCACGCTTGTGAAGCCTGCAACTGTGTTTCCATAGTAGTGGCATGACAGAAAATCCGGGGTCAGGTGTCGGTTTTGGCACGTGCTGAGAAGAGTGTTTATAAAAGCCTGTCCTTGAGGCGTTGTTGTTGCTGATCCAGCAAGACCCGGCCCGCCGATGGTCAGGTTGGGAAACGCACTCTTGAGGCTTTCCAGAGTATCACAAAAAAGCGCTGCAAACTCAGTCGCATTGCCAGACCAAAAATGTGTTGTGTCTGGCTCGTTCCAGATTTCGACACTCTCGATCGCATTTCGACCCCATGTGGAATTATTGGAGTAATGACGAACCACCTCGACAGCAGCATTAACCCAGTTGGCTGAGTTCGAAGGCTTCCGTTGCGCGGCGGGGTAGCCGAAGCTGTTGGAATAGGAATCTCCAAGGCGGAGGTAGCAGTTGAAGCCACCGTCGATGAACTTTTGAAAAATAGCGTCTGTGGCAGTAAAATTTAAGGCGTTCGCAGCTGTCGGTGAAATCGTTTGGTTGGCATACAGAGTGGACATGTCAAAAGGGCCACCAAAATCATGTGTCCGTATGAGATTGACGCCCGCCGTTTGATAGGCGGCAGTCAACTCGGCATTGCTCTGGCTGCCAGATGGGACAGGACCCATGTTGATCCCCATGAGACTTGCCAGCGTTCCCGTGGAATTCACACTGATGGAAAGCATGGGCGCGGTCACCGAGATGCGGAAAAATTTTCTTGGACCAGACGATGTATACACCTGCGAAAGCGTGGTGTTGTTTCCATTCATCCCGGATGAAATCGATGCCCAACCGGCATTCAGGTCATCCGATCCTTCGACTCCATAAACTATCCCATTGCGCGAAAAAAATCCCAAAGTTGCATTATTGCCGCTCACGCTGAGTGTTATAACGGGCTGGGCAGGCTGATCAGCAATAACCAAACCGGGAGTGCAAGAGACAAATAAGAGCGCAAGGCAAGTGAGAGTCGAGGCATATGTCGGGAGACGCAGAGAAACAGCTTTTGAGTTCATGGTTGGGAGATTTTTGGAAGTATTTCGATGTCAAAATAAATTTTTCCCTCTAACCTGCAAATAAGATTTATCTAAATTCATGGCTTTTCCGAATTTGGAGACTCGGCCACACGTCCGCAGTCGTTTTCATAAAACACTTGGCAGGAATCCCCAACAACCACCGAGCCATCCTGCCAGACCGCAGAACACCACCACTGGCAATAGGGCCGAGGGGAAGCGGTTCAGTCCAAAAAACGCTGCAACGGCAAGCACTCCGACGAACCAATCAATTTTCCCGCCGTTAGGCCATAGGGCGTGGTGCGAAAAATCGACAGCGAGATTGAGAATCACGCCAACCACAGAGGCAGTAATGCCAGACAGAGCGGCGGACAGCCACGGCAAGACGAAAATTTTTTCGATATGCGGCCCGCCCACCAAGATGAAAAGAAACGAGGGCAGAAAAGTGACCCATGTCGTCAGCGCGGCGCACAAGACCGCAGCGGTGGCCGGCGGGAGAGATCCCGGATTTTCCCAGCCGCCCACAAATCCGACGAATTGCAGCACCATGATTAACTGCCCGAGTGCAGTCTCCCACGGCATGCAGCTATTTGTTGGGGCCTAGCAAAAGACATCTGGTGGTTGGAAAGAATTAAAAAGCCCCAGTTCGTCGATTCTCGAAAGGACAAAATTCCGTGTTTTCTCCGGAGGCGAGAAGTTGCACAAAACATGGATTCACGAACCGGATGCGGCTAGCCTTGTTTTCGAGCAAGGCCAGTGGCTTCGTCTATGCACTTGTGTTGCTCTCCTTGAACTTACTCCTCTTAATGAAATCCTGCTCGTGGACGAGGATCAATAAGGATGGACGGTGCGCACGCTGATTCGATTCTGGCTGACAGGATCTGTGAAGATCGGTAGCCATGCCCAACCGCACGGATATTAATTCCAAAAGCGTCGATGCGTTGGTGGAGGCTGTCTCTGTAGGATCACTATCCGAACAGAAAACCCAAGAGGTCTGCCAAGAAACCGGAACTTGGTCTGCTCGGTATCCTGATCGACGGGGGGTCCTCTCGAAATTTAAAAATTCACACCCTCTGCAAATGGCGAGGGAGGTCTGTGTCCCGCGAAGACACCGACGCGTGAAGAGGCCGCAAGTTCAAGCCGTAACCAAATTGCGAGCTCGTGTTTTCGTGCCAGAGTGAAAAGTTTTTTTCCGAAGTTCAGAGATAGTCTTGGTAAAACTGGCCAACGATTGGATATGGCCAGTTAGTCTGGGGCAAGAGGATGAGCGATATGGGGCAAGACGCCACTTTCCTCGATCTCGACCTCACGCTCCATACCAAGCAACTCAAGAAGAACCTTCACACGAGATTGGGCGGGAAGCACCTGAGTCACAAGCGCCCTGATTCCACTGAACGCTCCCTTTAGAACCTGCACCTCGGTGCCCACCTCGATCTGCGTGCGGATTTCAACTGTCTCCTCATCTACCACCGCCTCGCGCAGAGCTTTAATAACATCTTCCCCAACAATGGCAGCGACTCCTCCAAACTTGACGATGTGGGAAACGCCATGGCAGGCGCCCAGATGCCGATGCTGATTCCGGTAATTGAAGCGTGCAAACAAATAACCCGGAAACATGGCTTCCGTGACCCGCACCCTACCGCTGCGTCGGGCGCGCTCAAAACGAAGCATGGGACAAAAAACCTCCGCGCCAATATCCCTCAGAATGCTTCGCTTGGCAGCGGATTCCTGTCGCGGCTTGCATTTGATGCAAAACCAATGGATGGCTTCGTTTTCAAAATCGTCCATTAAAGAAGCCCCCAAGACTTACCAAAAACTTTGAGGAACTTCGATCCTATCGCCGGGCTTAAGCCGAATATCCTTCTCAGGGTCTTTCCGAACCTCCCTGACATTAACTATGGTCACTTTCCCATCGCGAAGAAGACGAACTTTCTTCTGGTCAGCAAACTCGGTAAACCCACCTGAAGCACTTATTGCACCGAGAAGGGTGAGATCTGCCGTGAATGGGACTCGTTGCGGCGCTTTGACTTCGCCACCGGTGTTAACAAAACGAGCTGTGTTTGGTATAGTCAGCGTGACGGAGGGGTTCGTGTAAATCTGTTGTGATCTATAGGCAGACTCAATGGATCGCTGCAATTCGGATTGAGTAGTTTGATCAGCATGTATTTTTCCAATGTGTGGAAGATTTACGTAACCATCTCCGTCGATGGTGTATTGACCTGAAACCTGCTGCACTTCCTCTGGAGGCACTCCTCCAAGGCGCAATTCTATTATGTCTCCAGATCTCAGAAGAGCATCTTGTGCAAAGGCGCTTTGAGAAATGATTGCAAGAGTTGATATAATTGCTAAAACAAATTTTTTAGTAGTCACTGTTTTTGTCTTTCGGTTTGACGTGATCATTTGTTTCAGTCGTTGATCCCGTTGGCCTCTTTTGAGGCGATACCACCGGTTTGTGATAATAATTGTAGTAGCTTGTGTAGTATTCGTAAGATTGGCCGTGTCGAACATCGACATTATTAAGAACAACGCCAAGTGTTTTGCCTCCAACATTATCAATTGCCATCTTGACTCGCTGGATCATGCTCTTAGGAAATCTACGATGCTGAACGACGATAATCGTAAGATCAACCTCGCTCGATAAAACGGATGCGTCACTCACCCCCAGAATTGGCGGGGAATCAAAGAACACTACATCAAAACGGTTCTTCGCATCTTGGATCATGTCCAACATTCTTTGGGAGTTTAAAATCCCAACAGCATCGCTCGGAAGTAAACCGCTTGGCATGAAATAGAGATTGTTAAGCTTGGTCTCCTGCACAACATCTTCTAACTCTATATTTTTCGTAAGATAATCACTCAGTCCAATGGTGTTCTCAACTCCAAAAATTCTATGTTGAGAAGGCCTGCGGAGATCGGCATCCACCAGTAATGTTGTATAACCTCCTTTAGCGAAAGTATAAGCTAGGTTATTCAGCGTAGTTGACTTACCTTCCCCTGGACCACCGCTCACCATGGTAATTGAACTCGCCGATGGTGATTTGCGGTTAAATTCAATATTCGTCCGCATGATACGGTAGGCCTCGGAATCTGGGTTATCATCCCTTCCTTTAATAAGGAGACTTATGTTCTTTGGTATAACGGCGAGAACGGGCACTTTAAGCAAGCTTTCGACTTCCTCCAAGGTTTTTACGCTTGTGTCAAGATATTCTATAAAAAATGCCAAACCGACTCCAAAGCCAAGCCCAACCACAATACCTAGTATCATATTGAGAAGAACTCGGGGGCGTGAAGGGAAATCCGCAGGTTCTGCCCGTTCCCAGATCACAGCGGGATCCTGTGGCATGGTGCGCTGCATCGTCTCAGTAGAAAGTCGCATTTCGGCGGCCTCCAAGATTTTCTTCGCCTGAATGTAATTATTCTTGGCTTCGTAGTAACCCGAAGCGCGAGTTTTTGAAGTCTGTTGTTTTGTTTGAGATTCGTGTAGCCTTTGTTCTAATTCCTTGATAGACTCCTCACCGATTCGAATGTTAGCTTCCATACTGGCGCGAAGGGAAGCGATCTGCGATGCCAGTTGTTTGGACATTACCTCTTTCTTTGCCCGGATAGATTTAACAATGGGATGGTTACTTCCCAATCCACTATTGAGTAAGCGAGCCTCCTCGGATGCCACTTCCTGGTATTGAGGAAGCATTTGGATAATTGTTGGATCTTGGACATCAAGCGTGCTGATACTACGCATGATTTGATCATCGGTCAGCTTGCTAATTTGTTCGTATTTAGTCCGGAGCGATGAAACCCTCAAGCGCTCTGTGCTAACTTGTTGCTCCACTGACAGAAGAACCTCATTCGCTGCCTGCATAGGGTCTACGACGCTATCTGGATTCAAGTCTTGAATTTCATTTTCGATACGAATTTTTTGGGCCTCTGCACGGAGTTCATCGACCCGGCGGCTTTGTTTAGCGACTTCATCCTTCAGTTGTATGAGTGACCTGTTGACCGTGCCCTGCTGCTCTCCGATGCGGCGGCGTTGGTATTCCTCGGCGATGCGGTTGGCGATTTCAGAGGCTTCGTTTTTATCTTGGTCTAGAACGCTGATTTGAATCAGTTCAGTGTTTCGAATTTCACGAACGTCGATCATTCGTCGAAGTCGGAACAACGTTTGTTCCTTTCCTAGAATGCCATAGAGTTTTTTCCACTTTTGCTCGAGGCCGAGGGCTTCGATAACTGGATAGAGAATTTCCTTTCGCTGAATGATTTCGAATTGCGTTGTGATAAAACGGGGGTCAAATCCTCCGCCACCCCCGCGATCATCAAATACCTTCAGATAGGTATCGTTCTGATTGATCTGCATGGTTACACTGGAATCGTATTGCCTTGGCAGAAAATAAGTAACGACGCCGGTCGTTATGACTACAAGCAGGAACACGAGAACGATGAGTGGCAAACGTATTCGGATAACGCGCCAGTAATCGAGGAAGTGGAGTTGGATTTCGTTAGAGTCTGCGTTGTTCATCAAAGTGGATACAATTAAGCAAAGTGCGACCGATTGATCAAATCGCACTTCTTAGGAGCAGCAAAACCGATCATTGCACGGCAAAAACCGGGTCGAAGGAAGGACAAAATCAGAAATCCATGTTCAAGCCAACGAAGGCAACATTGCGTTGGTAGCTTAGTTGCTCAGACTGGGGAGCCATATCAACCGTGTAGGTATAGCCGCCTTGAAGAATGAGGTTCTTCGTGATCTTGAAATTGGCTCCAAGCGAGAATTCGATGACATTTTCATAGAAATCAGCAGAATTCGGATCTTGTTTGTCAAACTGATTGTAGAAGTTGTTTTGGTAATTTAATCCACCTTGGAAAGATAACTTTGGGGTAATGCCTTGAACGACATTTAATCCGATGCGGAAGGTGTCACGCGTGGCAGCGCCGTTTAGGCCTGAAGCTTCAGTGCCATAGCGAAGATTAAGACCGATGCTGGAATTTTTCTGGTATTCGTAAGAGCCATTCGCCTCGGCATAAGGTCCGAAGTAATCAGGATTGTCGTTATCAGAGCTGTAGAACCTCAGCTCGGCACCGCCACGTGCGTTGACTTTGAACTTGGGACTGAAGACTTGATCGATACCAACCAGAAAGAACTGTCCCAAGTTGTCCAATGGAGCGCTGTAGTAATTCACTGGATTGACGCGATATTCCAAAACAGCTGTGGATTTCGGAAGGACTAACCAACGAAAAGATTGGCCAACTGTTTGTTCGATTCGCCCTTGGCTATCGTTGAGCGAGTTTTCGACATAGAGGAAAGGAGTGAAGTTGTATTTAGTATCCGTGGAGAATTTTTCCGACCACCGGTAGGCCCCTGCGACGGTCGTGGAGGAGAACATATAGTCACCATTGTTTCGCGCACTGGTGCCGGCCACTTCCAAGTCAGGCTGCGCAAGGTAGGCTGTGTTGGTGGAGAAATTGAGCGTCAGTCGCTCGGAAAGTTTATAGCTACCCTGAATATTTATGGCTCCAGTGTAGTCGAATTTGTTGCCGGGCCGAGTATAGTAGTAAGTGACCCCGCCATTGAGAGCGGCGGAGAGCTGCAAGCGTGAGCTTTCGGCTGTGTAGTTGATGCCTCCAGCCATGTTGGTGTAGAAACTCTGGGAGCGATCCGTTTCGGTCGTAAAAAGGTTGTCGTCGAAGCCTTCTCGAATGGCGAATGAAAATGTGAAAGGTTTGTCTTCGAAGATGCCTTCGGAGAGCTTGTCTGCTGGAACCTCGAGAGCGGCCGAGTTGTCGTCGACTGGAGTTCCTAGTTCCTGAGGGAAGTCGGCTGGGGCTGGGGCACCGTAGAAATCCTCGGAAGGTTGCTGTGCGAAGATGGATATCTGGGAGCAAGCCAAGGCGATTGCAAGAGGCAGTGATCTTTTTAGCATTTTAAGAAGTGGAGAAAATTTAAGAAATAACCTGGTTTCAATAGAAATCAGTTGGAGGCTGGATTGGGGCGGGGAGGCGTCCCGCTTCCACCCGTGCTGCTTCCCGTAGATCCCGGGAGATTTTGTCCAGCGGTCGTCGTGCCTTGGTCACCCGTATTCGCCGGCTGACCAGCAGTTGGCGCAGGGTTCTGCGCTCCAGTCTGGGCCGCTGCAGCCACTGCTGCGGCATTAGCTGAAGGAACTGCGGCGACAACGGCTGCCGAGATGGCGGGCGCAGCTGCAGGAACTGCGGAAGAAACACTCTGGGCGATTGCTACGGCAGCAGCGGGAACTGCAGCCGAGACGCTGGCCGCAATTTGCGGAGCAGAAGCAGGCGCGGCTTTTGCCACTGCTGCGGCGACTGCTGCAGCTTGGGTGGGAGCCGCTGTGGCCACTGCAGAGGCAATAGCTACAGCCTGTGCCGGCGCTGCGATAGATACCGCAGAGGCTACCGCTGCGGCTTGTGCAGGTGCGGCGGTTGCTGCGCTGGCAGCAATCTGGGCGGATAGAGCGGGAGCGAATGCCGTGGCTGCGGCGGCGATTGCGGCGGCTTGCTCGGGATTCGCCTTACTCAATTCTGACACGGCGGCTACCAATGCCTGAGTGTCTCCACTTTTACCGTAGGCCTTTGCAAGCGCCTGCACGGCTGCTTTAGCTTGGGCGGGAGTTAACTTGTTCTTGCTCGCGATTGCCGATGCGGCTTGCTGTTGACCGTCAGAATTTTGGGCTATGGAAAGGGGCGCTGTGCCAAGAACTAGGAAAAGAACGACCGAAGAGAGGGTGCGATTAGTCTTCATAATGTAAATTGTGATGAAGATGTATCTTGAGCGTGAGTGGTTACATGGCAAGAAATTTCTCACCAGAAATGTTACAAATTCGTAGCATTTCCAGCAAAGAGCCAGTTGCTACGACATCATCGGGAAAGAGTCTTTTGCTTCGCGATCAGCAACGCCTCCCTTCGCTCTGTGGAGAAGGTCGAGGAAGGGAGATGGAGTGCCAAGCTATAAAATCTGATTGCTTCATCTGTCTGGCCCGAAAGTTCAAGATGAAGGGCGTAGAACTCATACGGAGTAGCATAATAAGGCGCTTGAGCGATGGCTGCACGATGGAGAGGTTCAGCTTGCGCGAAATTCCTCAGGTTGTCGTGTGCGTGGGCTTCATTAATCAGGTGCCAGGCATCACCGGGCTCACGCTGGCTAGCCATCCAAGATAATTCGACGGAGCGTTCCAGGAGGAGGCGCCTTTCATTTTGGGGAAGTTGCGTTTGTTTGCCAAGGATGAGCGAGGCGCGTCCCCCTGCGGCCGCAAGGGCACTGTGCGTCGGGTTGGATTGGATTCCCGACTCCGCAAATTCTCGCGCCATTTCAGAATTTCCCAGCACAAGCGCTGTATCCGCTCGAATCCAAGCGAACTCGGCGTTTAGATAATTCCATGAAGTCCACCCGAGACCAATCGCAGCAGCAAGGACACTGGCGATAGCCAAGCGTGATACAAAAACCGAGACCCGCGCAGAAGAAAAGCTCCGCCCTGGCGAGGCAAGAATAGCCAGTGAAACACAGGCCAAGAGCGCATTTGCTGGAACCTGCATGTTGAAATCAAAAAACGAGTGAACTCCAAACGCGGCGAGCGAGGACATGGCTCCCATCTGTATTGCGGCTCTCAGGCTCACAGGCGAACGGCTGGCGTCTATTCGTTGGCGGAGATCAACGACTACCGACCTCCATCCCGCAGAGAGGTGCACGAGCAAAACGCAAAAACCCAGCCCGGCACCGATCAACCCAATCTCGGCAAGCGCTTGCACCCAGTCGTTGTGGGCAAAGACATCATCCAGCGCATCCGCGCGGAGCCTGTATTGGCGTGCGAAGTTCGTGAAAGTGCCAAGACCGGTTCCAACAAGCGGCTCGACCTGCCATTGACGAAAAGCCGTTTTCCAAACAGTCGCACGGTAGGTTTCCTCACCCGCTTTCAGAATGCGATATTGGGCGAGATCGCTCGACTCATAAGCCTGCCAAGCCGCTCCCAGACTAACCAAAAGAGCCAAGGCCACCAAGCCAAACATCCTCCCCCGACTGCCCCAGGCTCCGAGCAGGAGGGCGCGGGTGCTGAGAATGAGAAAGACAGCCAGTGCAGCACCGGCTCCGAGCAATCCTCCGCGACTCTGGGTCAGGATGCCCGCACCAAAAAACATGGCCGCACCGTAGAGCAGGAGGAGGCGTGGCCAGATGCTCACCCGCCCCCAGACGCCGATGGACAGGGCGAAAGCGCCGGCGAAGTTCAAAAGCCAGGCGAGATGGTTGGCATTGTAGTAAAAACCCCTCGCCCGAAAGGCATGGCCCTCCATTCGTTCAGGACACAGATCCGTGATCCAGCCGAGATGAGGATTCGCATTGGGAAAGAGATATTGAAAAATACCGAAAGCCGCTTGTGCAAAGGATCCGACCAGCAAGATCGAAAGGAGAGCGAGCCTTTCCCCCGAGCCCGTGACGACAAAAACCAACAGGCAATAAACAATCCAGGCCGCTAGAACAAGACGCAGAATTGCACCCTGTAGCCACAGGTCGGATTGGCCCGCCAGTGGAATCGCAATCCATCCTGTGAGAGCTGCGGCAAAGGAAATACATGCCCATCGCGGAATTGCAAAATCCCGCTTCGCAAGCTTCCAAGCACTCAAGAAGGCGGAAAGACAAAGCACCGCATACGCCGGGAGGGGCAGAAAGGGATAAGGTCCCCGGCCCACAAAATACTGGGCAACCAGAAGCGCAAGGCCGCAGAGGATGGCTGTGAGATAATTCAACGAGCACATCTATAAACCAGAATCCCTCGCCGCAGAAACAGTGATTTCAGACTTGGGCATAGTTTTTTTTGAATCGTCATGACACCCCGGCGCGTAGAAAGTAATCGCATGCATCCAACGACCATTCCCACACAAGCCGCACGCCGCGTTTTTCCAGCATTTCGTCTAGCCAACCTTCTTCAAAGCACGTTCGAACCACGGGCCGGACAGAAGATTTGTATTCTGATCGACCTCCCAGATGCCTCCCAAATCAAAGACTTCGCCTTTTTGAAAAATCCAGAACTCACTATTCAAAAAAACGCCGTGAAGTTCTTCTATGAAGCTCTCCGCGACGGCACATTGGCGGAACTCGGGCTCGGTGGCGGCGAGATGTATGCATACAAGATCACGGGCGGCAGCAACCTCGACCTCCCCGATGAGGCCTACACGCCCGAAGGACGCACGGTCAGTCTGGAAAAGGATGTTTACTCGCACTACGACATCATCCTCTGCATCTCGACTTATTCCGCCACGGCGCCACTCACTGCCTTCGCCAAGCAATACGGCTTCCGGGGCGCCACGCTCCACGGGGTCAATCAAACCATCCTTCGCACGGGTCTCGCGGTGAGTTACGACGATGTCAGCGTTGATGCCGAAAAAATGCGCCTTGGCATGACAAACGCGGATTGGGTGGAAATCGATTTTCTCTTCAATGGAAAAAACCACATGCTCCGACTCGAACTCGGCGGCCAGGAAGCACAAAAGAGCCACGGCCTCTGTCGCGGTGACGAACCGGATGTCGCCAACCTACCGGCTGGGGAGATTTATTATGTGCCCACCGGAGCTTCGGGAGAATTCCCCATGCGCTACGAAGATGGAACGATTGGCCTCATGCATGTCGCTGGCGGCCGCATCCAGAAAGCCGAATTGCTCAGCGGTGACGCCTCGGTCGTGGAAGCTCACAATACGAAACTTGTCTCCGACCCCGTCACGGGCGAACTCGGCGAACTGGGCTTCGGAACACAAATCCTCCCCGTGTCCGGCCGCGACATTCAGGATGAAAAAATCCGAGGAACCATCCATGTGGCCACCGGGCGCAGCGATCATCTGGGCGGCTCGCTGACACCCGACAAGTTTGCGGAGCACCTCAACGCCACGCACGACGACATTCTTTTTGCGCCGCACAAGACACCGGAGATTCTCGTCACCCAAGCCCGCATGCACCGGCATGGAGAAACGGTCGTTTTGATAGAAAACTTCGAGCCTTCCGCCTACATCAACAGCCTGCTCGCCTGAGCAGGTTGACCTCAAACGTTTTTCAAAAACCACTCGTAGGCATCCCGTATTCCTTCTTTGAGGCCAATGCGCGGTTTCCATCCGAGGGCAAGAAGCTTTCCGACATTCATAAGCTTGCGCGGGGTTCCATCTGGCTTCGAGGTGTCGAAGACGAGTGATCCCTGAAAGCCGAGCACCTCGCAGACGGTCTCTGCAAGTTCCTTGATCGAGACATCCTCGCCGCAGCCGATATTCACGATTTCAGGCGAGTCGTAGTTTTCGAGAAGAAAAAAACAGGCGTCGGCGAGGTCGTCCACATGGAGAAACTCGCGGCGCGGAGTGCCACTCCCCCAAACGGAAACCTCCTTCGCTCCGTCCTGCTTGGCCTCATGCACCTTGCGGATGAGGGCTGGGAGGACATGCGAAGTGTGCAGATCGAAATTGTCATTCGGCCCGTAGAGATTCGTCGGCATCCCGGAGATGAAATTTTTCCCATACTCGCGAGCATAAGCCTGGCAAAGCTTGATACCGGCGATCTTTGCAATGGCGTAGGCATCGTTCGTCGGCTCCAACGGACCGGTGAGCAGGGCATCCTCCGTGAGAGGCTGGGGGGCCATTTTCGGATAAATGCACGAACTACCGAGGAAGAGGAGTTTTGTTACACCAAAGTCGGCTGCGGATTGGATGACATTGTTCTGAATCGTAAGGTTCTCGATGAGAAACTCGACCGGCTTCTCGAAATTTGCGGCAATGCCTCCCACCCTCGCGGCGGCATCCACCACATAGTCCGGACGCTCGGCTTCGAAAAAACTACGCACAGAGGCTCGATCCATGAGGTCGAGCTCCTGCCGTGTGCGGGTGAGGATATTTACAAAGTCGGCCCGCTGGAGGCGCCTTACGATGGCACTCCCGACCATACCGCGATGCCCCGCCACAAAAACCTTTGCCACCTTTTTCATGATGTGTTTTTAGCGGATTTGGTCTTCCCCGCAAGACGAGATCAGCCGGCGCGCAGACCTGCTTCGAGCGTGGGATGCCGAAACGCATAACCCAAGCTCTCCGCCACCGCCGGAAGCACGCGCACACTGTCGAGCATGACATGCGACAACTCGCCGAGTGCGAGTTTGAGTGCACAGGAAGGTGCGGGCAGAATCGCGAGACGCCGCACCACGCGCGCCAATGTGCGGGTGAACTCGGCATTCCGCACCGGCTGCGGATTCACGGCATTCACCGCACCACTCACTGCTGGGTTCTCCAGCGCCCAAAGAATCATCCCGGCGACATCGTTCACATGGATACAACTCATCCACTGCCGCCCGTTGCCGAGATTTCCACCCAAGCCGAGTTCAAAAACCGGACGCACCAAACCCATCGCACCGCCCAGTCCTGTCACGAAGCCGATACGAAGCCGCACCACGCGGCACCCCAGCCCCTCGGCAGGCATCGCCGCAGCCTCCCAGGCCTGACACACCTCGGCTAAAAAACCCCTTCCCGCCGGAGCCGATTCGTCGACCTCCCGCTCGCCCGTGTCACCATAAAATCCAATCGCCGAGGCATTGATCAGCACGCCAATGCCCGCGTGCAGGCTACCCACAACCTTCTGCGTGGTTTCAACGCGGCTGCTCAGGATTTTCTTTTTCTTAGATGCTGTCCAAAGTCCCAGAATCGGCTCGCCTGCCAGATTTACCACGGCGTCCAAGCCTGAAAAATCTAGAGAGCCTGAGGATTCAATCCGGCGAAATCCGGCACGCGCAGTTCGGGAAAACGGCACCACGCCATGCCCAGCCTCTGCTGCCAAGCTGCATAGCCGCTTGCCAACATAACCCGTCGCTCCAATGACTCCGATGTTCATGATGGAAACAAGATGCTCCCGAGAACTCTCAAGCGCTAGAAAGAATCCGCCGCGCCGCTTCGCAACCCGCGAGCCAAGCCGATTCCACTCGCGACTCCGTAAGCAAATCGCCCGCGAAATGCCACCCCTCGGGCAGGACTGGGATGTCTATTTTCTGCGAAATTCGGGCATACCGCCAGCGGTGCGGATGCATCGTTTGGAAGGCAGCAGCCGGAATCCCCCAACGCGCCTCAGTAAGCCCCCGCAGCTCCGCCGCCCAGTTCGCAGGATCGTCCTCGAGCCGCGCACGGCTGAAGACCTCCGCAGCGTGGACAACCATCACAGTGAAACCCGCGCCGACACGCCCAGGCTTGTGATTCTCGCACGCCGACCAAGCCAGCGCATGGCCAGAACGGTCGCTGATGGCATATCGTGCCGTTGTCGCACCAAGCTCCTCGCCCTCGTAGAGAAGCAGCAGCGCCAAACAGGGAGCGTAAGGATTTCGAGAACTCGGAACTCCAGCCAGCTTGGCGGTCTGCGGCCAAGGAGCCGTGCAAAGAATGACATCAAAATCCTCACCGCCCACACGCCGATCTTGCACGGCTTCAATCGTCACGCCCGTCCTGACATCGAGTCCCTCCGCAAGAGCACGCGCGAGACGGCTATTGCCCTGTGCATGAAAAAAACGCTTCTCGCTGGGCAGCTCCCGACCAGCCTCATCCACAATTCGCGCCTGGATTTTCAACAAATCCACGCCGCAGGCCAAGCGAACCTCCCGCTCAAAATCCGCGTCCCGCATGGTGAAATACTGCGCGCCGTGGTCCACCGAATGCCCCTCCCAGCGCTTCGTCGCACACCGCCCGCCCAGGCCACGCGACTTGTCAAAAACCACCACCCGAAATCCCGCAGCAGCGAGCAAACGCGCCGCACCAATCCCAGCCATCCCAGCCCCGATCACAGCCACAGACTTTTGTTTCATAACCAAAAGCCTACCGGATCGTGCTCGCTTTGCGCGGAATTTGTTCGGCTTCACATCAGAAACCCATAGCCAAAGACTCAAGTTCGCTCTTCATTTAGAACCCTAACTGAACAACGAAAACCTTTTTGCCTTGGGGAGGCGACTATGCGTTGATGTGCGGCATGTCGAAGCACGAAATCGAAAACACCCCACACGACCGGATTCAGTATCGCGAGTATAAGATCATTTTGCAGGCGCAGCATTTCACTTCGGCGCAGGCTTTCACGGATTTTTGGCAAATCGTTCGCGGGACGGCGAAGAAGTTCGATGTGAAGATCAAGGAGGCGGAGAATGCCTTTGAGAGCAATGTGCGCGAGGTTCTTTTCTACGACACGGAGGATTTCGCGCTTTATAAAAACCACTTCATCCTGCGTTTGCGCACTCACTACAAAGGCGGTTGGCCGCAGGGGATTCCGGAGCTCACATTCAAATTCCGTCATCCAGATTTCAAAGAGGCAGCAGCGGTGGATGTGCGTCCGGCGACATCGGGCGGCATCGCGAAAATCAAATTCAAGGAGGAGCTCCTGCCGCTGCGGGAGACGCTGGGCGGGGCGCGTTCCATTTTTTCGCACAACTGCGTGCTGGCGAAACCGCGTGAGGGTTTGGAAGTCGCGGTGAAAGATTTGGCTGGAGCGTTCCCGGCGATCCATCAAGTCGGCGCAGACCATGAGACTCCGCTACGGCTCGTCAACGACATGGCGGTGGAGGAGGTGCAGGTCGATGTGGGCGAGTTGCACTTCGGCGGTGGATTCAATGGCAAAACAACCGTTGCCGTATGGCGCACGCGGAAATACGAGCGGGCCTTCTGCGGCGAGTTTGCCTTCCAGTGCCGCTTCGACAGCGAAGATGAAATCCACAAGTCGAGCCTGAAGCGGGCGGAGGATTTCTACAAAACGCTCCAACTCGACGCGCATGAGTGGGTCTCCCTCGGCACCACTAAGACAGCGCTTGTTTACCAACTCGGACAATCCCCCCATGCCACCCGCAGCGAGTAACATGCCGGGCGCGCCGGAAATATTCCGTGTTTTTGCCAAGATCGGCATAACCAGCTTCGGCGGGGGACTCGTGGCATACCTGCGCGATGCGTTATTGACGGATAAAAAGTGGATGGATGAGGAGGAATTTCTCGCCGCCTTGGAAATCGGCCAGACACTACCGGGTCTTAATTCGGTCAATGTGGCGATCATTGCCGGGCGAAAACTCGCCGGCCCACAAGGCGCTGTTGCGGCAGCTTTGGGCCTGATTCTTCCAGGCGTGTTGCTTTTGCTGGTTCTAGGCATTTTGTATGACCGCTTCCGCCACAATCCCAATGTCGCCGCAGCACTCGCCGGAGTTGCTGCAGCCGCAGTGGGACTGCTTCTACAGGTCACTCTCAAGATCGGTGCCAAGCAATTTCTAAAGCTTCGCGACCTGTGCTTTGTTCTTGGGACATTTTACCTCGTGGCCTTCCACCACGTGTCTTTGCCGGTGGTTCTCTTTCTTGTAGCGCCCATCGCGATCATCCTTTGCCGCCCGAGCAAACCGAAGCCGAATACATGAAGGATCTCGTTAAAATTCTGAATGTCTTTTGTCTCCTCTCCCTGCTCGCAGTGGGAGGCGGGAGCGCCGTGCTGCCACAGATGGAGCATGAAACGGTCACCCTCAATCACTGGGTCACAGGCGATCAGTTTGCGACGATCTACAGCCTGGGCCAAATGGCTCCAGGTCCCAACATGTCCATGGTCGCGCTCATTGGTTGGCAGGCCGCCGGCGTGGCGGGTCTTATCATCGCACTCGTGGCATTCTACCTGCCATCGAGTTTTCTGACCTACGGATGCAGCTTCATTTGGGATCATTTCAAGGAAAACCCCTGGCGCTCTTCCGTGCAGCAAGGCATGGCCCCGATCACCATCGGACTCATGCTGGCCGGCGTCCACGCGGTCGGAAAAACGGCCTGCCTAAACCCGAGCCACAGCACTCACTTCAATACCATCACCTGCACCATCGCACTGGCCGTGACCGGCATTCTCTTCGCCAAGCGTATCAACCCCGCATTGTTGATGCTACTCGGAGGCGTGGCAGGATGGTTCTTGCTGCGCGCAAACTGATATCACCACCAAAACAGTCGGGCTGATTAAAAAACAACCCAGCCGTCCCAAGCTTACTCCCTCCCCCAAGTTTGTAAGCTTAACTCCCTACGACCGGGTTGTTCTTTATGAAACCCAATTAAGCAAACCCCGTGCCAAGTCTCCGCCAGAAGCGAAAAAACCAGCCGCCAATGAGAGTATTTTTACATAAGTCACTTCTCTGCAGTTTTTAGTTTAACTTATGCTCTGGCTAATAAATTCCCTTTCGCATCCAAATCGTAAAATCAACACGCTGGTGAAAAAGCTCCACTTCGCTCCGCAACTGATAAAAATTCTGCACATATTTGCATGTCCATCGTTTTTCGAATTCTCGATTTCAGCCTGAACCGCTCTGCGGTGCCCACGACACTTTTCGGAATCTGGCTCGCCATTCTTTATCACGTTTCGAACAGCGTGCCGGCGCAGATGCCGGAGATGATCATTCCTCAGCAGGATAAAGTCCTGCACTTCGTATTTTTTCTCGGCGGCGGAACCGTTCTTGCAGCCTCTTTGCGCCTTCTGGCCAAGCTTCAAGGCATCCGTTTGCTCTTGGCCGTCGCGGTAGTGATGGGAGTTCTCGGAGCGCTCGACGAATACAACCAGCAATTCATCCCAGGGCGGTCCGGGCTGAGCCTTGAGGATTGGATTGCAGACATGAGCGGCGCACTTACTGGAGTGGTGCTGCTTCGATTCTTTGTTGCCAAACTCCAGACGAAAGAAATCAACGAAGCCTGAAAGTTAGACGCTTTTTTTCTCAATGAGCGCGTAGGCGCTGTGGTTGTGGATCGACTCGAAGTTCTCCACCTCCACGCGATACCACAAAATGTTTTGATCGGCCTCGCAACGAACGGCAACATTCCTCACTAAATCTTCGACAAAAACCGGATTCGCATACGCCTGCTCGGTGACATGTTTTTCGTCTGGACGCTTGAGCAAGCTGAACAACTCGGCACTCCCGGACTCCTCGGCAAGGCGCACCATGTCTTCGATCCACATCGGCTTCGTGCAGCGAACAGAGAGTGTCACATGCCCACGCTGGTTGTGCGCGCCAGCCGTGCTGATGGCCTTCGAGCATGGGCACAGGGTGGTGACTGGAACGATGGTGGTGACCACAAAATCCATGCGCCCGTTTTCCAAGGTCGCGCTAAAGCGCACGGTATAATCCATCAATCCGACCGCACCGCTCACGGGAGCTTTCTTACCAAGGAAAAAAGGAAATTCGATTTCGAGATGCGCGCAACCGCTCTCAAGCCGCCTGCACATTTGCTCGAGGATGTCGCGAATGTTTTCCACATGGATCACTGGACCGTGCTCCGAGAGAACCTCGATGAAGCGGCTCATGTGAGTGCCCTTGAAGTGATGCGGCAGGTCAACCGTAAGCTGAATATTGGCGACTGTGCTTTGAACAGAATGCTCCTTGTCGCGGACCTGCAGCGGGTAGCGCAGAGACTTCACTCCTACACGATCGATCGGCATGCGCCGCTCGTCGCGCTCGTTTTGTGTATCCTTCAACATCTAAGAGGTATTTTTACCTCTGCCACCGTGAGTCCAAGTCAAAAAAAACCGTGCGGGCGCACGCGGCTTTGTTTTTAGTGGCAGGGATATGGCAACAAACCTTTTTGATCTCTCCGAAGAAGTCGCTGTGGTTATTGGGGCAACGGGCGTCCTTGGCGGCAGCATGGCTGTCGCCCTCGCTTCTGCCGGAGCCACTGTGGTGGTGGCTGGACGAAATGCGGAACGCGGCGCCCAGCGCTCGGCCGAAATCCAAAAAACCGGCGGTCGCGCTGCGTTCATCGAGTGCGATGCCACCGACCGTGAGAGCCTAGAGGAGCTTCTCAAGGCAACCACAGAGCGGTTCGGAGTTCCATCTGTCCTCGTGAACGCAGCAGGCGGAAACGATCCACGCGTCACCGTGACCCCGGAAAATCCTTTCTCGCAGATCGCCGCTGAGGATTGGACATCGAGCTTCGATCTCAACCTTATCGGCGGCGCGTTGCTGCCATGCCAAGTTATCGGCCAGGCAATGGTGGATGCAGGTCGCGGGAGCATCATCAATGTCGCCAGCGCCTCCGCACACGTTCCTCTCTCCCGCGTTGTGGCCTACTCCGCCGCCAAAGCCGCCGTTCTGAATCTCACCAATTTCCTCGCTCGCGAATGGGCGACCGCCGGCGTGCGGGTGAATTCCATTACTCCCGGATTCTTTCCAGCTGAACAAAATCTCCGCCTTCTCTTTAATCCCGATGGCTCGACCACTCCCCGCGCCGCAGCCATTCTTGGGCACACGCCCATGGCACGATTCGGCGAGGCTGAGGAGCTCTCTGGCGCCGTTATTTTCCTAGCCAGTCCGAATGCCAGTTCGTTCATTACCGGATCGGACATCCGCATCGACGGCGGGTTCCTCTCCCAGACGATCTAACCATCCGTCAAAACCGCCCCGTTCAATACTCCAAGCAAAACTTTAAAATCAGCAGTTCTCATGGAACAAAAAATTCTCACAATCGGTCTTCCCTCAGGCAGCCTCATGGAGCCAACGATTGCCCTTTTCGCAAAAGCAGGCTACGCGATTTCCGGCTCCAGCCGGTCCTACCGTCCCTCAGTAGATGATCCCGAGCTTCGCATTCGCCTCCTACGCGCCCAGGAAATCAGCCGTTACATCGAGCATGGGTATCTGGACTGCGGCATCACAGGACATGATTGGGTCGAGGAAAATGGCTCGGATGTCGAGGAGGTCGTCAAACTTCCTTACAGCAAGGCCACTGCAAATCCGACCCGCTGGGTGCTCGTCGTGCCCGAGGATTCACCGATCAAAACAACACGCGACCTTGATGGCAAGCGCATCGCCACGGAGGCGGTCGGTATAACCCGCCGCTTCTTCGAACGCGCCGGAGTGAAGGCTGAAGTCGAATTTTCCTGGGGTGCTACCGAGGTCAAAGTCCCAGATCTCGTCGACGCCATTGTGGATATCACAGAGACCGGATCCTCGCTCCGCGCGAACAAACTCCGCATCGTCGATACGCTCATGGAATCCTATCCCGCGCTCTTTGCGAACCGCTCCGCATGGGCAAATGAATGGAAGCAGGAAAAAATCCGCCACCTCGCGCTTCTCCTCAAAGGTGCTCTCGCCGCGAGGGATCTCGTCGGTCTGAAAATGAACCTTCCCGAGTCCGAGTTGAAAAAATTGCTTGAGGCATTGCCCGCATTACGGAATCCTACCGTTTCGCCTTTGGCCCAACCCGGATGGGTCGCCATCGAAACGGTGATCGAAGAGAAAATCGTGCGCGAGATCATTCCCAGCCTGAAAAATCTCGGCGCTGAAGGGATCATCGAGTATCCACTCAACAAAGTCGTATATTAGTTCAAGATTAGTTTACAACGCAGTCCCGAAATCCCATGGGTTCCATTAAAAAGAAGAGAAAGTCAAAAATCGCAAAACACAAACGCCGCAAGCGGATGAAAGAAAACCGCCACAAAAAGCGTTTGCGCTACAAGTCGTAAAATGGCTCCGCCGCCTCGCGCGGCGGACCTTCCATTCTTACGGGTTGCCTGCGGTCTTACCAAAACCCCGCCTTTGATTCGCATGATTGCCTGCCGTTTCCAACGGTTATTCGCCTCTGCGTGTCCTCGTTACAGAAGGATTGAATTTTACACAGCTCAAATCCTTTTTGTCATCGGATTTTTATCTGGCTGTCAGTCAAGGACAGCAGCAAATAAAGAAAGCGCCGGAGCCCCAATAGTGGCTGCATTTGCAAAGGCGCCCGAGCCTCTGACCGTCACGCCCAAACCCAAATCAAGCGTTCTTTCCAGTCAGCGCGACAAGGTTCAATACGACTCCGCCCTGACTCCAAAAGCCGAAACAACCACTGATCAGGTAGGCGCTCGATTGCGATCGTCTTTCGACGTTGAAAATGAGGGCGCCGACACCCTTTTAGTTGGCAAAGCTTCCGCCAGCTCAAAAATGCCTTCCCTTTTCGAGGAAGCTATCATTCTTGGCAAGCTGCGTGCCTTTTTGAAGTCATCCACAGCGACCGCCCCGAATACTTCCGTCTCATTTCACAATGGGCAAGTAACCGTAAATTTACCCTCAACGATCAACTCTGGCACGGCATCGGTATTGATTGCAAAAATGCTTTCCTTGGACGGAGTGAATGTGGCGCGTGCCGTCTTTGGCAAATAGCCCATTTCGTAAATCGCGCGAACGCCCTGACTATTTGATTTGCGTTTGGATTCATCCGCAAACTCCTCCATTCTATTAGTCCGCGACATGGCCAACGAAAAACATTCCGTGATCCGCATCAAAGGCGCCCGCCAGCACAACCTGCGGAACCTTGATGTGGAAATTCCGCGCCACCAGCTTGTGGTGGTGACCGGCATGAGCGGCTCGGGCAAATCCTCCCTCGCCTTCGACACTCTCTTCGCTGAAGGGCAGCGCAAATATGTCGAAAGCCTCTCGGCTTACGCGCGGCAGTTTCTGGATCAGATGCAGAAGCCGGATGTGGACTACATCGAAGGGCTCTCCCCAGCTATCGCTATCGAGCAGCGGATATCTGCGGCCAATCCCCGTTCGACCATAGCCACAACTACTGAGATCTACGACTATCTCCGCCTGCTCTATGCGGCGATCGGCATTCCACACGATCCACAAACCGGCCAGCGCGTCGCCCGGCAAACTCCGCAGGGAATCGCGGATGCCATCATTCGATGGCCCGAAGGCTCAAAGTTTCTCGTTCTCGCGCCACTGGTGACCGGCCAGACCGGTGAGTTTCGTGATGTAATCGAAAAAGCCCGCCGCGAGGGCTTTGTGCGCCTGCGGGTGGATGGGGAAGTCATCGAGTTGGCGGATACGAAAAACATCCGCTTGGATAAAACCAAACCCCACTTCATCGAGGCGGTCGTCGATCGTTTGACCGTGCGCCCAGATCTCGGGCAGCGCCTTGCAGACTCGGTGGAGACGGCCTTGCGTTTGGGCGCTGGACACCTTTCCACAAGCCGTCAGGAACCGGGCACAGCGGAGTGGATCGAAGAAAAATTCTCCACAGATTTTTGTAATCCCTCGACCGGCTTCACTATGCCGCGTCTCACGCCGAAGCATTTTTCTTTCAACAGCCATCTCGGAGCCTGCCCGGCATGCCAGGGGATTGGCACGGAGAGTTTTTTTGATCCTGACCTCGTAATTGATGCTGAGAAGACAATCGCGCAGGGAGCGATTCGACCGTGGAAACAAGCCAACAAGCGCATGAAGGCTTACCACGCCTCGCTTCTGAACGGACTCCTCGCCGACACCCCCGCGCCGGTGGAGAAGGCATGGCGCGATTTACCGGAAAATTTCCGCGAGCTTGTCGTCAACGGCTCAGCAAAAAGAAACATCTCGATCGCCATCGGCGCGAACCGCACTTCGACCAAGCCCTTCGAGGGCGTTCTCACACAACTCGAGCACCTCTACGAAACCACGAAAAGCGAGTTTTCCCGCAAGCGCCTCCGGCTTTTTCAAGGCAAGCGGGTGTGCCGCGTCTGCGAGGGAGCCCGCCTGCGCCCCGAGATTCTTGCCGTCACGCTCGCAACAAAGTCCGGCGTGGAGTTAGGCATTCAGGCAGTTTGCGGCCTCACAATCCGCGAGGCGGCGGATGTCATGGCTGACCTGCAACTCTCCGAGAGCGACGCAACCATCGTAAAGGATGTGCTGCGCGAGGTCCGGCAGAGGTTGCATTTTCTCAACGAAGTGGGTCTCGACTACCTCCAACTCAACCGCGAGAGCGGATCGCTTTCCGGCGGCGAGGCTCAGCGCATAAGGCTCGCCACACAAATCGGCTCGGGGCTTTCCGGCGTCCTCTATGTTCTCGACGAGCCAAGCATCGGACTCCATCAACGGGACAACGACCGCCTCATCCAAACCCTCCGCAACCTTCGCGACCTCGGGAATTCTGTGATCGTGGTGGAACATGATGAAGACACAATCCGCGCGGCCGACCACATCCTTGACATTGGTCCAGGAGCAGGCCCGCGAGGCGGTCAACTTGTCGCTCAGGGCACCCTCGACGACATCCTCCAAAGCGAACAGTCCCTCACCGCACAATACCTCAAAGGCACAGTGCGTATTCCCGTCCCAAAACAGCGCACCGCTCCAAGAAAGACGGGCGCAGCCGAAGGCGAGATCGGCGATGGTTGGCTCCGCGTTCAAGGCGCTACGGAAAACAACCTGAAAAATATCAACGCCGCATTCCCCGTGGGCTGTCTTACTTGCGTCACCGGCGTCTCCGGCAGCGGAAAATCCACCCTCGTCAACGACATCCTCCGCGTTGCCCTCGAGCGGGACCTGCATCGCGCGAAAGCGAGGCCTGGAGCCCACCGCTCGATCACAGGCATTGAGCAATTCGACAAGGTCGTGGTCATTGACCAAAGCCCCGTGGGCCGCACGCCCCGCTCGAACCCCGCAACCTACACCGGCGCACTCGGTCCAATCCGTGACCTTTTCAGCGAACTCCCGGCCTCGCGCGTCCGCGGCTACGACTCAGGGCGTTTTTCCTTCAATAACAAAGGCGGCCGCTGCGAGCATTGCCAAGGGGATGGATTCATCCGAATCGAAATGCACTTCCTCGCAGATGTCTATGTGGAATGCGAAATCTGCCACGGTCGCCGCTACAATCGCGAGACGCTCGAGGTGACCTACAAGGGAAAAAACATCGCCGATGTCTTGGAAATGACGGTGGATGATGCAGCGCGTTTTTTTCGCCATGTGCCCGCGCTTTGCGCGAAGCTAGAAACCATGCAGGATGTGGGCCTCGGGTATTTGCGCCTTGGCCAATCCGCCACCACGCTTTCCGGCGGTGAAGCCCAGCGCCTCAAACTTTCCGCCGAACTCTCGAAGCGCGCCACCGGCCGCACGATTTACCTCCTCGACGAGCCAACGACCGGTCTGCACTTTGCCGACATTCACAAGCTTCTGGAGGTGCTCATGAAACTTCGAAACGCCCGAAACACTCTTATCGTCATCGAGCACAACCTGGAGGTCATCAAATGCGCCGACTGGATCATCGACCTCGGCCCCAATGGCGGTTCCGGTGGCGGTCGCATCGTCGCCGAGGGCACGCCAGAGCAAGTCGCCCGTGTCAAAGAGAGCGAAACAGCCCGCTACCTCGCCAAATATCTCAAATCATGAAACGCCTCTGGCCGCTTCTCTTCACTCCCATTTTTGCTCACGCCGCTCCGCTCGATGAAGCCCGCGCTGCTCTCAACAATGGATTCCCTCAGGTTGCACTGGTAAAAATAGAGCAGCAAATCCCCTTCATCGGATCCCCCGGTGCGGATTCCGAAGCGAACCTTCTTTATGCCCGCGCGTTGATCGAAGCCGGTCAATCCGAGGCTGCCGCAGCCCTCATCACTTCCTCCGAAATTCCTTCCGGTCCGGCCCGCGATTTTTGGCTCGCACAGGCTTTCGCAGCCAATGGAGACTGGCTTAAGGCCTCCCAAAGATATGCCAGCGCGGCGCGCGTTTCAAATTTTGAATTTCAAAAGGAGGCTACCATCGGCAACGCCCGCATGCTGAAAAATCTGGGCAAACTCGACGAGGCCGCTTCCGCATTGGCACCTGCCGCCGACTGGCCAACTGGCACAATCAAATCCTCCGCTCTTCTGGATCTAGCGGAAATCCAGCTTGATCAAAAAAAACTGACTGACGCCCGCGCGTGCCTTGAGAGCATTCCAACCGAAAGCACTTCCCAGAACTCTCGCAAAACCATCCTCCTCGCAAAAGCCGCCGCACAGGAGGAGAATGACGACCTTGTTCTCAGCCTTCTGGCATCAATGACCCCAGTCAATGCGGACATGGCGGTCTCAGCCATCACCCTCCAAGCTACGGCTCTCCAGCGCCTCTCGAGAAACGCCGAAGCCGAGACTCTTCTCGAGGAGTTCATCGCCGCCCACCCCTCCGTGCCGGGACTCAAGAAGGTTTTCGCCACACTCGATGAGATCTACTCAGGCGCGACAAGCCCGTCCTCGAGCGAACTCAAACGCTGGTCCAGCGATCCGGAGCTGAGCCTGCGTCAAAAGCTTGCCACCTACTACCTCGCCCGTTTCGAAGCCCGCCAGAAAAGTCCTGAAACTGCGCTGCCCCTCCTGGAACGCCTTGCATCCGACCCCGCATCGAACCCTCTTGCACAGGAAACGCTCTTCGAACTTGCCGCGCTCCGCATTCGTTTAAACCGGAACGACGAGGCCCTATCACTCCTCCCGCCTGCAGGCTCCTCGCCCCACACGGATTTCTTGCGCGGACTCGCCCTCTCACGGAAGGGTGACCATGCTGCCGCTTCGTCCGCCTTCACATCCGCTGCCGCAAATTCCGACCTCACCGAGTCCGCCCTTTTCAATGCCGCCCTCTGCCAACTTTTCGCCGGGATCACGCCAAATACCGCCCTTGCGGAACTGGACAAAAATTTCCCGTCCAGTCCCCGCATTCCAGCTTTCCGTATGCAGGAAGCCTTCTACCTCGCGCGCCAAGGCGATCCCCGCACCGAATCCACCCTCCAGACCCTCGCAAGATCGCCCGTTCCAGGCATCGCATCCCGCGCCAGCCTCGCTCTCGCCGAGTGGAAATACCAGCAACTCGACTACCCAGGGGCGGATGCCGAACTCCGGCGCATTTCCACCCAGGCTGAACCTGCGCGGGAAGCTGCGCTCAAGGTTTTCCTCACCGATGATGGGAATCCCTCCAACACCGAAAAAGCCATCACCGCAGCGCGCACCTTTCTCGGCGCCTATCAGAACACCGACCCTGAAGCATCCGTAAGAATGAAGCTCGGCGAACTTCTCTACCGCCAAGGAGACTTTGCCACGGCCCGCGTCGAACTCGAAACTCTTGCGCGGAAATTTCCCGACAGCGAATACGACGAACCTGCCCTCTTCCTCGCAGCCCAATCCGTTTCCCGCATACCCTCCGCCACCGCGCCAGACGAGGCCATTTTGCTCTTCGAGGAAGTCGCCAGCGCCAACGGTCCTCTCGCCGCCGAGGCCCGCTTGGAACAAGCCTCGCTCATCGCGGCCCAAGGCAAACCACTCGAGGCAAATCTCGTCCTCGACAAGATTCTCACGTCAAATCCCCCTCCCGACACTCAAGCCACTGCGATCATCGAGAAGGGTAAAAACCTCTACTCACTTGGGGACAAGGACCCCGCCAACTACCGCGCCGCCATCGAAGTCTGGAAACAAATAGCAGCCGAGCACTCCACTAACCCCGCTTGGCGCAACGAGGCCCTGACCCGCATCGGCACCGCTCTCGAGAAAACCGGTGACCTCAATACCGCCGTTGCCACCTACTACGATGTCTTCAAACCCACCGCCCAAGCCCCCACCGAGTTCTTCTGGTTCTACAAAGCCGGCTTCGCTGCCGCCCGCATCCTCGAGTCCACCCAGAAATGGCCCGAAGCCATCCGCGTTTACGAAACCCTCGGCGCAACCGATGGCCCCCGCGCCCTCGAAGCCAAAAACCGCATCAAGCAACTTCGCCTCGAACACTTCCTCTGGGACGGCGAATAGGGCCCTGCGTGCTCAACATCATCCGCTGAAAAAGCGTTTCGCACGCCGCCTCCAAAAACGGGGCCATGACCCCATGGTGACATAGCCATTCAATGGCCAAGTTTGATCATCGCGCTCCAACACGCGCGGTCATCAAACATATGAAACCGATTCAAAAATTTCCGATCCTTGCCGCAGCGCTCATCGCCTTCGCCATACTCTGCTGCACATCCCAAACAAGCCAAGCAACCGAGCACATGCCACCCGCCGAAATGCCAAAGTGGTGTGCAGACATGGTCAAAATGCATGAAGGATTTTTTAACCTCCTCAAAACCCAAGACGCCGAACTGGCCACCCAAGCCGAGAAAATGAAATCCGCGCCCGAAGACCAAAAAAACCAAGTCATAGAGGCAACTCTCCTCCTCATGATCCAACAACAAGCAGCTCAACACTCCGAAATGGAGAAAATGGTCGTCCAAATGAAAGACAAAATGGGCAAAAACGAATGCTCGATGATGAAGAAGGAGGAGTAAATCGTATCAACGCCCCCGACAAGGCGCTTTGCCCATCGAAAAACATACCGGC
>Ga0136644_10000714_pt1 | contig 26590 bp, 27 predicted proteins | sample C_130820_EF_Meta_FD_94780 | JGI IMG/M metagenome (GOLD analysis project Ga0136644, IMG submission 94780) | Freshwater microbial communities from Lake Croche, Canada to study carbon cycling - C_130820_EF_MetaG (v2) (version 2) | ecosystem: Environmental > Aquatic > Freshwater > Lake | place...
ATATTTTGTTTAAACCAAGTATTTGTTAGTAAGATACGGTATTTATCTGTTTTTATTATTATGAATAATAATAAACACCATATGTTGAAAGTAGTCACTAGTTTTTTTATTTTTTGTGTCATTCTCTTTTTATATTTACATATCCAATACCATTTAAAGACCAGCGACGAGTTAGAAATTTATGAAATAGAACAGGCATCCAAAGATAAAATGGAAGAAATCTGCGACTTAAGACAACCCACTTTGTTTCATTATGATACCGAAGACGACAAAATAACCCAAACAACTAACAAAGCTTATTTACTAAATACCTATCCAGTATTTGAAATCAAAATTCGGGAAACGGGTATAAGTAATAGTCCTAATAATCTTGATATAAACGATATAAACGTGGTCCCACTTCCACTAGAGGTTGCCACCAAGTTGTTTCAAAAAGACAAAGACACCAAATATTATAGCGAATGGAATCAAGATTTTTTACAGGAAACCGGCGTTGTCAAACATATGTCTTATAACGACGACTTTTTGCGACCTTATTTAGTATCCAACTGTTTCTATGATATATGGATGGGTTCCGCAAATGTTGAAACCCCCTTTCGCTATGATTTGAACTATCGTAACTATTATTTGGTGACCCAAGGTTCGATAACTGTAAAACTGGCCCCTCCCAAAAGCAGTCGATACTTATATCCGGTAAAAGATTATGAAAATTTTGAATTTAGGTCTCCTGTTCACCCGTGGAACTGCCAGCCTAAATATAAAGCAGACTTTGATAAAGTAAAGTGTTTAGAAATCATACTAAAACCTGGTCGTTTTTTATTTATACCCGCTTATTGGTGGTATAGTTTCAAGTTTGGGGAAGACGCGAGTGTATGTTGTTTCAAGTATCGAACGTATATGAACAATTTGGCTATTAGCCCGCACGTGGTAATGTATGCGTTACAAAATCAAAACGTACAACATAAAATAGCCAAACAAATTGATATAACGGAACTGAATAAACCCGCGGAAGAAGACCCTGTGGTTCTTTAAGTTACTTTTAATTGATTTAAGAAAAGGAGACTTAAATAATACTTAGTATATATTTATATACTATATTATATTATATGACCATTTACCGAGTAGATATCACAGATAGAAATTATTTATCTTGGTCCATTTATAATGCAAATACGAATGCAAATACCAACGAATCCGTTCCTATAGAACCCAGTAGCCATAAACTTTTTGCTGAAGACGAGTTCTTCTTCAACAAAGGAAAAGCAGAAATCGTCCGGTCCCCGGTTCGATGCCAGGAGAACATCCCTGCAGTACTGGTATTACACGATAATAAAACATATGGTCGGGAAAATTCCAGTAGTTTAAAAAAAGGCAAGTTGTTATATAAATGTATCCCTAATGATATACGGATACCCATTTTCTTGGTACCTTATGAAATGAAACAAATCGGCTTCTCTAAAGTCTTTCCCAATATATATGTTACCATTCGGTTCAAAGAATGGGACTCTAAACATCCACATGGATACATCAGCCAAATCATTGGCCCAGTAGATATAAACGAAAACTTTTACGAATATCAGCTATACTGTAAGCAACTAAATATATCCATGAACGGGTTTAATAAAGCCACCCGGGCCAAAATTAAAGATATAATAAAAAATGAATATAAAGAGATAACCCCAAGTAATGGTTGCGAAAATGAAAATGATTCATTTATAGATACCATTTGCGCGCACTACCCTCAAGTAGTAATAGAACCCGATGACCGTTACATATTCAGTATTGACCCAGATGGGTGTTTAGATATAGACGATGCAGTGAGTATTCGTTATGACAATGATAGTGGAACCGGAACCCATACTACCCATGTTAGTATCTATATTGCCAATGTACCCATTTGGTTGGATTATTTACAGTTGTGGTCCAGTTTCGCGGAGCGTGTTTCGACCATTTATTTACCCAACGGTAAAAAGACCATGTTACCAGGGGTGTTAAGCGACGGTCTTTGTAGTTTGGCTGCGAATAAAAGACGATTTGCCTTTGCCTTAGACATGGTCATCGATACAATCAGCGGAGACATTATCGATTTACAATTTAGAAATGTATTGATTAAAGTATCTAAAAACTATATATATGAGGAGAAAGCACTGTTAACCAACCCTTGTTACCAGATGCTTTTAAAGACGGTGACAAATATGCGTTTGAAATACCCATATATAGACGCAGTCAACGATAGTCATGATGTTGTTAGTTATTTGATGATATGTATGAATTATTTTTGTTCCCAAGAATTTGTCAAACATGGGAATGGTATTTTTCGCGCAACCATACCGATTGATAAGACAAATAGCTATGTAGTCCCAGACGAGGTGAAAAAAGAAATAAAGGGTTGGAGTAATTACTCCGGGACATATATTGACTTCCACTCGGTCAAAAAAGAAAAAGAAACAGGAGAAATATGCAGACACGAGATGTTGAACCTGGATTCCTATATACATATTACTTCTCCAATAAGAAGATTGGTTGATTTGTTAAATATGATACAGTTTGACACAAACAGAGGAACCGGTTCTTATTCCATTTTATCTCAAGAGGCCAGAAACTTTTACGACAAGTGGCTTGGTCGTATCGATGCGATAAACCGTGCGATGCGAGATATCAAGCGAGTACAAAACGACTGTAACTTGTTGGACTTATCTACGAAGCAGTCAAATATATTAGAGAAAGTATACGAAGGATATAGCTTTGATAAACAAGACACCAAAGATGGACTATATGAATATACCGTATACTTACCTGAGTTACGTATTTTTTCGAGAGTGGTAGTCAATAAAGAAAAAGAACTAACAGACTTGGACAAACGTAACTATCAACTATATGTATTTCAAGATGAAGCGAGGTTGAAACGAAAGATACGATTGCAAGTTATTACATGAGTGAGATGATTGAAAATATAAGTTATTTTATTTGTTAAAATAATTATCTATATATATGTATAATAATGAGTTTAGTTGAATTAGTAGATAATACACGAACTGATAAAAATACAGGTCATTCATATTTAGATTTATATGATGAGTTACTGAAAAAATATAAGTATACTGCAAAAAATGTATTAGAAATAGGTATAGGTCCTCCACCAAGAATTTCTGGTTTTACAAAAAATGGAGGTAGTATAAAACTATGGTATGATTATTTTGTTAATGCTCAAATTATTACAGCAGATATTATACCATTAGAAGATATTGCAGATGACTTAAAAAATAATCCAAGAATTAATTTAATATTAGATGACGCATATAATCCTTCAGGTTTAGGTTATAGTATTTTAAGTAAAATAAGATTTGACGTTGTATTAGATGATGGACCACATAGTTTAGATAGTATGATTAAATTTATATGTTTATATTTTCCTTTAGTAGTTGATGGTGGAATATTGATTATTGAAGACGTTCAAGACATTTCATGGCTAGATATTTTAAAAGAGCATGTTCCGGATAAATATAAACATAATGTATTATATTATGATTTAAGATATATCAAAAATAGATATGATGATATAGTTTTTGTAGTGAATAAATAATTAAAAAAATATATAAAAAAATATATAAAAAATATATACTTAAATTTTTTGGCATAAAAATAAAAAAATTGAAATTATTTTTCCAATAAAACAAATATGTAATTATCCCTCCATAAAGCAAGTCAAAGTCTTTCAATCATGTCTAGTTCCATTAGTTTATACATCAAGCGCGCGGAAGAGACCATTACTCCCGAATATGTAGTCGATGTATTCCGTAAAAACGATATTGGAGAGGTGGCCGATGCCACGTTTATCAAGAAAAGAGATATCGGTAGCGGTAAAGATTACTACGGAGTAGTGGTCACATTCAACCGATGGTTCAATACCCAAAGGGCCAATGCATTGCTGGAAGAAATCTCAAATACTTTTGGTGCTGTCGCAAAGTTTATCTATAACACCCAGACCAACCGATACTGGTGGGTGCAAATACATAGAGTCTTTGTAAAAGAACCCGAAGAACTCCCTTTGGAAATTGCCACAAAGGTAACCGGCGATACAACCCTCAGCGATAAAGAAAAAATAGATAAATTGGTCAAAATGATGCAGTCCATGGCTATAGAAATGGCACATCTCCAAAGAAACAGTGAGAAAACCGAATGCATGGCGATGCACGCTGAGCGTAAACATACGCATAACTTGATGTGTCATGAAGACTTCCTCTTTCAGCTAGAGTTGAAGGATATGGAGCTACAGGATGCCCAAAAAGAAAAGAGAGAAAAGGACGAGGAAATCAGTAACCTGAAGTACCGACTGGAAGAAGTAGTGAGAGAAAACGAGGAGACCAAGCTCGAGTTGTACGAAAGTGAATGCATCATTAGTTTGCTTCAGCAACAAGCCGAAAAGTAAATATGTATATAATTGATTTAATTTTGAACTTAAAGAAAACCCCCAATCAAACCAACCTTCTTTCTTTTTTTTATATTATATTATATTATATTATATTATATTTTACACCTTTGCACATTTAAAACGCCGATTTAAGACAGGTAATTTTTTAGTTTCCGTGTTCTATTTGATGGTTTCTTTACATATTTTTCTGTTCTATTATATGCTCCCTTAAATATATTTTCATATTTTTCCTTTGGTATATCTTTTATAACCTTTTCTGTATTTTCTTTTAATTTTTCGTGTGTTAATCCGTCTAACTTTTGTAATCTTGACTTTAACATACTGAAATAATTTTCAATTGAATTGGTAAAATGTTGATATGGAACTGCATATAATATATTATTATGTTTATTCACTAATTCTTTTATTTTTTCGTTTCTATGACTACTCGCATTATCTAAAATAATTAATTTATTTTTGAACTTTGTAGTTATATATTTCTCTAAAAACTCAATTAATCTATCCGTGTTTATTCCACTTTTTTCATATAATTCCCATCCTAAAACACCTTTGGTAGAAATAGCAAATATTCCAGTATATTTTTTGAATACTTCTTGACTTTGTGTTTTTATTTAGGCATTATATAATAATTACATATATATATATAATATAAATGAATATAATAAATAACTTACAAGAAATAATACCTTTTTTACCACATATAAAAACAGGTAAATATGATAAAAATATTGGAACTTTTATTTTGATTGGTGGAAGTAGTTACAAAAGCACTGATTTTGATAAATTTCAAGTTGATAAAAATGATAAATTTTATAGAAAATTTAATTATGAAGTTGAATATCCAAATATTAATTTTCAAACAAGATTATCAAAAATATCATCTACTTTTTCGTTTGATAGGCCAACAGATTTATTAAATCTTAATTTATATGGAAATGCAAAAAATAAAAATATTTATATAGCATCACTGACCGATTTAACAATTAAAAATTATTCACAATTTTTATATAATTTATTTAATTATCATGATTTAAAACCGCCATATATATTTATAGCGTTTAGTGAAGGAGGATGGGATGTTTTAAGTTTTTCAAAATATTATTCAAACTTAACAAAACAAATTTATTTTATTGACACACCTCTTTTAGGTAAATATTGGATAATGTATGAAAAATTTAGAGGTAATCTTAAATGGTATAAAGATTTAGAAAAAAAAAAATTTAGTTGGAAACCAACTAATAAAATAGATTTATCAAATAAAGATATATTACAAAAAATGGATACTTATAATTTTGAAATAAAAACATATAATTTTATTAATAAGATGACAATAAATGATTTTCCAAAAAAAGTTCCAATTATAATTTTATGGTCACCTTATTATGATAATCCAACAAAAATATCAAAAGAAAAAACAGATATTATTAATAAAATGAATAAAGAATTACACCAACCCCAATATAGTAATATTGCTAATTTTTATATAAATGCTCCTCATCAAATAGAAAGGGTAATGCCTATTACTTTATCAAATTTTATTATTAATACTTTAATTTAAAAAATAATATTCATTAAATAATCGGCGTTTTAAATGTGCAAAGGTGTAAATAAATCTTTTTATATTTAATAAATATATTATCATATATTATTGTATTATATAATAATATAATTTATAAATAAATAATATTTTATTATTAAAAATATTATTAAGTTTCTAGATGTAAGTACATATTTTTTACACCTTTGCACATTTAAAACGCCGATTTTTATGTTAAGTTGTTTATATTTTTACACCTTTTTACATTTCAAACGCCGATTTTTCACAAGGTATAAAATATATTATAGTGTGGTTTGAATAAACTATACATATTTTTTTATCATTGTCTTCCTGAAAAAAACTTCCGTTATTGTTAGTCCTTAAATATTTACCAATATATTTTGGTGAATCTAAACCAGCATATGTGTATTTATAATATTTGTCTTTTACCAGTTCATTTATTATTGTTTTTTGTGTCTCACTTTTGTCGGTTTCGTAATATAAGTCACCATTTGTTCTAACTAGACATATTGTCTTACAACCAAAATCTGATGTGTCATCAAACGTTTCCATAATAAACTTTTAATGTAATTATATTTTAAGTATATTTTTAACATATAAAAAATCGGCGTTTGAAATGTAAAAAGGTGTAATAATTAATAATGGAAATATTTGTAATTAAAGAATAACCATCATAAAACATATATGTAATATCTTCACCAGTATCATTATCAATAACTTTGGCATAACCTATATGATACACAACACTGCCATCTAATAATTTATTTTTTGTAACTAAAACTTTTACTTCATTAATATATCCATTTCCATTACAACATTCAATTAATTCTATTTGTTTTTTTAAGTCAGCAACTAATTCGTCAAAACAATTATGATAAATTAGCGTTTCTTTACATAAACCTTGTGAATCAAACTGTTCTAATATACTAATTTTATTGTTTTGGACTTGGGATATATCAATATCCAATTTATTATTATCATTATTACCATAACAATTGTAATACTCAATATTATTATCTTTAAAATATTTTTTTATATTTGACCCAATTGTAAAAACGAAACCATATTGGTTTTTATTACACCTTTTTACATTTCAAACGCCGATTTAATAATTATATCTTCTTAGTTAAATACATTGTGAACAATATAAAAGATTATACTTATAATAAACGCCTAATTTATTTTTTACACATTTATAACAATCTATAATTGGAGAATTACAACTATAACATTTCAATTTAAAAGATTTACACGTATAACATATATTTTCTGTTTCTATAAAATCACACCAAAATACATCATAAAAATTATTATAATTAGAAGCATATTTAATTTTTTTATTTTCATAATCAATATAATAATTATTAGGTTGTAAAATTGGAGATTTATTTATTATTTCTTGAATATTTTTTACAATATTATTATTCATTTTTATATAAAGATATTATAATATCTTTATATAAAAATTGGCGTTTTAAATGTGCAAAGGTGTAAAAAAGAACTTAAAGACATGTGTAATAATATAATTATCTTTGGATTAGATTGGGTGCACTTGTAGCTCAGTTGGTTAGAGCATTGGTCTTATGAGCCAAAGGTCTTCGGTTCGAGCCCGAACTAGTGCATAAAGTATGTTATTAGAATTATAATATGAATTAAACAGTTAGTTATACATATGTTATAAATATGTTTATGCTTATACCTATACATATACCTTATTTACCTTTTGACGTATTGAATAAAATTTTACAATATGATGGTAGAATAAAGTATTCACATAAACAGCGTGTATATATAAATATAATCAGTCCAAATGACTATAGATATGATATTCTACAACCCAAAATAAATAAGAAACTAAATATAATAAATTATTTTAGTAGTAATAATAATAATAATAACGAAGTGACATTTTATATCGATGTTTCTTATAAACGTGATATATTTTGTCTCATTTTTTCCAAAAAATACTTTTAAATACAATATACAATATAAACATGCACCTGTAGCTCAGTTGGTTAGAGCATACGCTTAGTAAGCGTAAGGTCTCCGGTTCGAACCCGGACAGGTGCTTAAATAATATAACTATTTGATATTCGACTTTGAAAAATGCACCTGTAGCTCTTTTTGCCTTGTAAGCAAAAGGTATCCGGTTCGATTCCGGACTGGTGCTAAACAAAATAAATAACATAAAAAATATGTTATTTATACTTAGACTTATATTTATATTGTTTATACTTGAAGCGGATTATCTAGAACTAATATTAAATGCAGGAATGCTATATACGTCTCCATTTAGTTCATATTTGGCAATAATGGTGGGATTGAGTTTATTTTGTACGACATCTTCGGTTTTATAGACATTTCCATTGTTATCTATAAAGTATTCAATGCCGCGTATGTTTTGAGTACGGACCTCCACTTTTTCGAGAGCAGTACCAGGATTTTTTTGGTCTTTATCACATATTCCGTGAGGCGTACCTTTTGCATGTGTGCCGCATAAATGACAATCGGCTTTTCTCCTACGGGTACACTGTTGTTGTCCGGCGATATATGCGGTACAGCGGTCTTGTAGCTCGACAACATTCTTGGTTCGTTTTCGTTTGACAAAGTCTTCAGGAGATAAACAAATGGAGTCATAGTCAAAGACAAATTGTAACAAGCGGTCATCCGTGATACCCAGTTCAACGAACTTTTCTTTAAAATCTTGTTTAAAAGCACTGGTATATTCAGTACATTTTTTAGAAATACGGGTTTCCATGTATAGTTACATTAAATACACACGCTTTATTTAATTCATTTTTTTCCCTGTATCACTTATTGATTTAAAAAAGGACTTAAAAAGATTTGAAGGGTGAGATAAAAAAGTTTTGCTATCATATAAAGAATGTATTATATAATGTATTATTTATATATTTATATGGTTTAAAAATCAATCGACTTCAGTTGTTCCAAGGTCTCTAAAGAGAGTGACTTAGGAAACTGTACTTTAAACACGATAATCAAGTTACCTGTATGTTGTTCCCTGGTGAATCCCATCCCTGGAATGTTTTTTTTGTAGCCACTTTCCACGATACTTCCAGAATGATTGGTAATGGTATATACTTTTCCCGTAATATATTTCAATTCAAAGTCAAACCCACATAACGCTTCTTTCAATGTAATGTTTTTTTCTAACACCAAATCCAATCCTTGCCGGATAAACTCCGTATCATTAACTATCTTGACAAAAATCTTGATATCTCCTTTACACTCTTCCCTCAATGCATTCCCCTTTTCTTTCAATACAATCAATTCCCCGTCATCTATTCCTTTTGGAATAGGAATATATAAAATTTCATTTTCAACTACCTTAACCCCCTCTTGTACTATCCATCTTTCTATACTAACTGGTATAGTAGTACCCGTTAATATTTTGTCTATAGTCACTTCCACATTTTTCACAATAGGCGTCGGCTTTTGCATCGGGTGAATATGATTCATATTCATACTCATGTTTGAATGCATCGGGACGCCATTATGAAAGATGCGAATATGAGGACCAAACATACTTGCAAACTCTTCCTCTTGCCCTCCTGGAAATCCAGGTGGAAATCCTGGAGGGAACCCATGACCATTACCATGACCAGGACCTTGTCCAAAAAAGATGTTTGAAAATAACTCGTCCAGTGGATTCATATTACCACCACCACCACCACCAAAAAAAGGATTATGGTTGCGCATATCGTATTGTTTTTTCTTCTGTTCATCACCAAGGGTTTCATATGCGTCATTCACTTTTTGAAACTTGCTAGTAGTTTCGGGATTATTATTATTTTTATCCGGGTGATACTTTAACGACAAACGTCTATAGGCTTTCTTTATATCATTATGCGTGGCGGTTTCAGGTAACTCTAGCACTTTATAAAAATCTTCACTCATTCGGTTTATATTTTATAGTAAATATAAAACTTAAATAGTTATAACGTATAATAATTAATAGTTCAAAATGGAACAATTAATAGAGGAACAAGTGATAGATAATGAAAAGGTAAAAAACAAAAACCAAGGTATACTGTTTTTACATAAGTATCAGCCTTTGTATTTCAAAGACTTTGAACAAAACTCGTCCAATTCAATAGTGAATATGTTGAATATATTTATTCAAATGGATAGTCTAAATATATTGTTTATAGGAGATATTGGTTCCGGGAAAACCACTTATTTGAATGCATTAATAAAAGAATATTATAAAGACACAGAGTATTCTTCCTATAAAGACAATATATTATACATCAATTCGCTGAAGGAACAAGGTATCGGTTACTTTCGCAATGAATTCAAAATATTCTGCCAAACTTCTTCTTCGGTCAAAAACAAAAAAAAAATGGTAATCATGGATGATATCGATATCGTCACCGAACAAAGCCAACAAGTTTGTAGAAACTGTATCGATAAATATAGCAACAATGTTCACTTTATTGCGTCTTGTAGCAATCCTCAAAAAGTAATTGAAACATTACAGTCCCGGTTCACTATTCTCCAAATCACCAAACTACAAAAGTTCAATCTGGAAAAAATAATGGATAAAATAATGCATTGCGAAAACTTGCGACTAAACGCCGAAGCCAAAAACTTTATCTTGAACATTTCAAATAACAATCCTAAAATGTTGATTAACTATTTAGAAAAAATAAAGATATATGACTCCCCATTACACGTAGATATCATTCTCGCTAAAAACATTTGTAAACATGTGTCCTTTTTGGCTTTCGATGAATATACTTTGTTCTTAATAAATGGCGATTTAGCGAATGCCGTGAAACTGTTTTATTCCCTTTATGATAAAGGTTACTCAGTAATGGACATACTCATCAATTACTTTACGTATATCAAGGTAACCGAGTGTCTCACCGAGTCCCAAAAATACGACATCATTCCTTTTATTTGTAAATACATCACCATCTTTTATAACATACACGAAGACGAGATTGAACTGGCACTTTTTTCTAATTCTTTGTATAAAATATTTTACCCCTTTGTGTAAAATCATAAAATCCACTTAAACATATCCCGACATATCATATATCATCACGCTTGACGTATCATGCTATATGTTAAACCATGGGAACAAACCAAATGGCTAGTAATATCTTCCTTCTTTTTTACCATTCCTTCTGTATACGCATACGTATATGCGTTATATAGTTACGCAGCATTATTATTCCTTACTTCAGTTATATCGGCCAACTACTGGCGAAAAGCCACTTACTCTTGGAGAAGAAACATGGACTTGGTATTCGCCAAAATATCTTTTGTCGTATTTGCATCCAATGGTATCATCTATGTTCGAACGTTGCCTTGTATGGTTACCGGTTACCTGGTGTTGGGTGGCATCATATATTGTTATTATATGTCCAATAAAACGACCAGCAATTGGTATAAATATCATTTCATGTTTCACGTGATGCTTGCATGCGAGCAGATTATTGTGTTACATGGTATCACACAGAATTCGATTGATTGATTAATCAATTAATCAATTAATTAAATGATTGAATAATAAAATAACTTAAAGACAATAATTTATTTTATTATTTACACACCCGTTGAACCGAATCCTCCAGACCCCCTTTCGCTACTAGATAACTCACGTTCGTTTACAACAATCACATATATGGGACATAAACTAGGATGACATATTTGTACCAGTCGTGCGTGTTTTTCAATGGTAACAGATGTCGAAACATCCCTTAAAGGTGGAAGCCATTTAAACGCGCCGATAAGAGACCCACGGTATCCACTGTCGATAATACCTGTATGGTTGGCTAAGATGAGCTGTGTCTTAGATAGGCTAGAACGCGGGTACACAAGGAAAGCACAGTTAGGACAAGAGGTTGTCGTTGCGTTATTTTTATCATAATAAAACATTTCGGTCTTCATTTGGAAATCAATAAATACCGACTCGGCGTCTTTAGTGATAACCGTGGTCTCGGGTACTAGTAAATCAAACCCAGAATCTGGGAATAAATTGTTTACAATTGAATTGTTATGGGCCTCCACTTTGTCTTTATATATATTCAACATGCATGGTGAAACTGCTATTTTCAAAATGGCAAAAGAAGAGTTACGTAATTTATTGAGATGTCGTTGAATGCGTTCGTCTTTGTCTATAGTAAACATGGGTTGACTCTATATAAGTTCGTATCTTTAAGTTTCTTTTATAAATCTGTTAAAGGATTCATAAATTATGTTTATTTATTCTTATTTGTAGTTTTATTTTTATCTTAAGATTAAATACGTGTCATTTACGTTTAAATATAAACCAAAAGACACTGTATATTTTTTGGTAATTATTATAATATATATATATAATAGGGAGGAGATGTCTTATCAAATATTCAAAAAAATGGTTCCAAATGACTTAGTTACAAAGCTATTGGATGCCATTGCTATAAAAGCGGAAACATGTTATGTCATCAATAACAACGTATACAAAAAGGGATTATATAATAATACCATTGTTGAGTTTATAGACGAATGCAAACCATGTTACCATATATCGAAACGAAAATATTTAGAACGAAAACTAACATATAATTCTTTTATAACTATTTTGAGACAAATTTGTAACTATAATAAAATCAATTATCGGTCACAAATTAAATATGACAAGTCTGTGTATGATATTGTATATTACATCGATTTTTTTTAGGAAACCAAGAACTCTGCTAAAAAAATGAATTAAATGCTTACCAGAAAGGATACGTATCATTTTATTTAAAGTATGTCCAAACTATATCCCCTGTATTACTTTCAACAAGAAGCAGATAACCTCATTCATGCGGAACTTATTGAAAATAATAAATGTATTGTCAAGATGTTTTGTGGAACGGGTAAATCACTAGTCATGAGAAAATGTAAAATAGTTGAAGACAAACAACTGGTCGTATATGTGTTCCCCTCTTTACCATTAATCGACCAGTTTTATCATGATTATTTGTGTCCGGACCTTGCAGATATACAAGTTTTGAGAATTTCTTCTGAGAAAGGTGCTACTACTGAACCAATTCAAATAACCCATTTTCTAGAACAAGATACACCCCAAAAAATCATTTGTATCACGTATCATAGTTTTCATACACTATTAGCTAACTTGGGCGAACATAAAATAAATGTTTGTATATACGACGAAGCACATCATGCCGTAGGAGAGACATATCAAAAACTGATTTTTGAAAACGAAGAAATGGTTTGCGAAAAACAAATATTCTTTACAGCAACTCCCAAAAATGCCAATGGTATCATTATGTATGACCGAATGCATATAGATACAGGAATGTGTGGAAAACTAGTATACGACTATTCTTATTTACGCGGGTTAAACGAGGGATACTTGAATCCCTTTGAAATAAGAGTGGATATGTACACCGAAAACAACAATAAATCCATTTTTGAAAGCATTGCTCGGGCAATTTTGTCGAGTGGAAACACTCGGGTCTTGACATTTCATACAGATGTAAACACGGAGCGAGATAGGTCGGTATTGAATTTTGCGGACGAAGCGGAATTCCAACTAGTTTTCCATGCCGTGCGGAAAACCGAGTTTTCCGCCATCGCGGATGCGAAAAAATACAAAAAGGTTAAAATGATTGCATTGACATCTAGCATTAGTGTAAAAGAACGACAAAAACTGCTACAAACCTTTGACAAAACTCCCGATAACCAGGTTATCATCCTTTCTTCCTGTGAGACAATTGGAGAAGGAATTGATACGAAACATGCCAATATGTGTGTCTTTGTTGACCCCAAAACATCCCATGTGAAAATCATTCAAAACATTGGGAGAATCGTGCGAAAACAGTTTGGTATCGACAAACCCAATTCCACCATTTTGATTCCTTGTTGGGTAGATAAAACAAAATATCTGGACTGTGCGGGAGACCGAGAGAAATGTGACGAAGTCATTCGAACCGAAATGACCGCCGGAGAGAATGGCGACTTTAACGGTATTTTGAATGTACTCAGCGCACTCAAACAAGAAGACGAAGATTTGTATGATATTTGCTTACATTATCCTAACCGATTTTCACCACAAGAAATTCAAAGCAACTTGGAAAAACAGGGATATATCATTGAGGATATAATAGGGGAAGGAACGTGGATGGAAACCATGGAATATTTATTGGATACCGAAATTCTTATGAAAGAAGATGAGGATTACGACACAGAAGAACAACATATAGAATATGTTGCACGGGAAAACAATGTTTGTGTAGAAATACATAGCGATTCTTTGGAAAACCCGGTAGAAGTATATAACCGAACATGTGAATCGGGAGAAGTCATACGGCTATACAGAAACCAAGACCTAGGTCAAGACCATCCAGATGAGGATATCGATGTTAGTTATCAACCAATTATTAACAAAGAAAATAAAACTAAAAAAAACAAAGATAAAGACCGTGTGTCTCCTCCAAAAAGAGATAGAAGATTAAATATGAAAGTACATACGAACCCGGATATCAAAGTTTTATGGAACATTGTAAACGGCTTAGATATTACTCAAGACTTTTGTAGTTGTATCATTGACTGTGAATTGGTCGATACATGGGATGAAAGGTTTGAAGAGTTGAAACGGTTTATAGATGATAATAAAAAAAGACCAATTCAACAATCAAAAAATGAAGATGAACAAAAACTAGGTAGTTGGTTATCAAGACAAATTAAAAAATATAAAAATAAAAAGAATGGAATGAAAGATGAAACACGATATAACAGTTGGACAAACTTTCTAGAAGAATATAAAGAATATTTTATCACGGATGATGAACTATGGACCAATAATTTAAATGAATTGAAACTATTTATACATGATAATAAAAAACGACCGAATCACCGTTCAAAAAATGAAGAAGAAAAAAAACTAGGAAAATGGTCATCACATCAAAGTCAAAATTATAAAGATAAAAAACATGGAATGAAAAATGAAAATCGATATAATAGTTGGACCGAGTTTCAAGAAGAATATAAAGAATATTTGATTACGGATGATGAACTATGGAATAATAATTTAAATGAATTAAAACGGTTTATAGATGAGAATAGTAAAAAACCAAGTGTTCATTCAAAAAATGAAGAAGAAAAAAAACTACGAGGATGGTTAAACACTCAAATAAATAATTATAAATATAAAAAAGAGGGAATGAAAGATGAAACACGATATAATAGTTGGACAAACTTTCTAGAAGAATATAAAGAATATTCTATAACGAATGATGAAATATGGAATAATAATTTAAATGAATTGAAACGGTTTATAGATGAGAATAGTAGAAAACCAAGTGAAAAATCAAAAAATGAAGAAGAAAAAAAACTAGGTATTTGGTTATTAAATCAAAGCCAAAATTATAAAAGTAAACAGAATGGAATGAAAGATGAAAATCGATATAATAGTTGGACAAAGTTTATAGGAGAATATAAAGAATATTTTATGACGGATGAACTATGGAATAATACTTTAAGTGAATTAAAACGGTTTATAGATGATAATAAAAAACGACCGAGTCCATTTTCAAAAAATGAAGAAGAAAAAAAACTAGGAAGATGGTTATCAAATCAAATTAGAAATTTTAAAAATAAAAAACAAGTAATGAAAGATGAAACACGATATAATAGTTGGACAAACTTTATAGAAGAATACAAAGAATATTTTATGACGGATGATGAAATATGGTTAATCAACTTGAATGAATTGAAACGGTTTATAGATGATAATAGTAGAAAACCAAGTCTAGTTTCAAAAAATGAAGAAGAAAAAAAACTAAAAAAATGGTCATCACATCAAAGTCAAAATTATAAAGATAAAAAACATGGAATGAAAGATGAAACACGATATAATAGTTGGACCGAGTTTCTAAAAGAATACAAAGAATATTTTAATACAGAATCAAAAAATAACACGATATGTGATACAACTACACTAACAGACTCTGTTAAAGAAGAAGAATTACTAATAAGTAAAAAGAAAACTAAGAAATCAATGAAACTCAACAAAGGAAAAGATAAAGACAAAGAGATAGAAACAAAAGAAGCAAAAAATAAAGAAAGATTGAAAACAGAAATATCTATGTTGCATCAAAAATATAAAACCATGAAATCATCCAATCTCCAAAGAGAGTTTCAAGAAAACCCAGATAAATGGTATACATATCACGAAATTTCTCAAGAAAACGAAAAGTCTTATCCAGAAGATGACATACCTCGCAATCGTATTATTCAAGAATTGGGAAAAATCAAAACAAAAAGGACAAAAATGGTCGTGGATATGGGATGCGGAAAAGCGCAAGTTGCAGCATACTTTAAAGAAGACACGCGGTTTCGCTTTATGAATTACGACCATATATCTTTTGATGAAACCGTCGTATCGTGTGATATATCCAGTCTTCCATTGGAAGACGATTCGGTAGAAATATGTATATTATCATTGGCGATGTGGGGTTCCAATTGTAGAGAATATGTTCAAGAAGCAAATCGGGTCTTAGAAAGCAATGGGAAATTATATATTATTGAAGCGACAAAGAGATGGAGCGAACAGGATGAAGAGGGGAATATCTTACCAGAAAAAGAAGGAAACAAAATGAAGACACTATTGGAAGAAAATGGGTTTCAAATAGTAGAACAAAGTATTGAAAAGTTTTGTTTGTTTGTATGTATCAAAATATAAGTGAACGAACGGTTTACCGTAAGGTATTTTATAAAATATAATCCTTTTTTATTCTTTATCTACTAACAAACTAGGGAACAAAACCTTTTGTACATTATCTTTCATTTGTTAGTTGAATGTCTTTTCAAAAGGGATTTATAATTTTGTAAAGGTAAGTGAAACATTGAATACGGATACCGATATAAAAATGATTTCTTATTTTTAATATAATGAATCATTTAATAAAAAAGTTACCCTTGGATATTATCTTGCGAATTATTCCATATACATATAGTCTACAGAGCAAAACGTTGTTGGAAGATATTGTCGACTTTCACCAATCCAAAAATATATTGATGAATTATTATTATGCATACTGGTTACGCATAGAACCAGACGAATACCAAAACTGGTTACTGAACGACCTGGTTAGATATGCCAATAATTATTTTCCTACAATGCATGGATACACTAACAAGTTTTATTCCATTTTTAGGAGAAATATTTTCCTACAAACAACCGACAAAGTAAACCAATATATATATAAAATAGAACAAAAAGAAGTATCCACACAAATAAATATATATTTAGGTTTGTTTACTCCTATGGAACGAGAGGATAAAATAAATATATTTTGGGGTGTATTGACTCCTTTAGATAGAGAACATATAATGCATATCTTGTACGTTAAAATGCAGAATGATTTAAGAAAGTGACTTAACAGAATGATTTAACAAAATATATAAATAATAACTTTATCAAAAATGAAAAAATAGTGTAGGAATTGTCTCCAACAGGTCAAGGAATTGTCTCCAAAAAGTCAAGGAATTGTCTCCAACAGGTAAAGGAATTGTCTCCAACAGGTAAAGGAATTGTCTCCAACAGGTAAAGGAATTGTCTCCAACAGGTCAAGGAATTGTCTCCAAAAATCTAAGAACTGTATCCAAAAAGTGTAGGAGGGGGGAAGGGGGAACCTAGGTTCCCTCTCTCGGGACATTATTCCCCAAATTTTGCGGCATGGGTCCCCAGACATCCAAAGTTCCGTTGGTCAACGGAACTCTCCAAAAACTAATCCAGTTGGGTTTGTTTTCCATCGGTTCGATGACCCCTAGCTCGCTATCCGGCGCCAGAGTCAATACAAAATATTTCGCCAGTATAAAATGACCGTGAAAGATTTGTTCGGGACTCATCTTTAAAAACCATTCATAGTGTCTTCGCTTCATCAGCATTCGATGGGGTATCCAAATACCATAAGTCTTTCCATAAAATTGGATATAATCTTCTCCAAAGAGGTCTTCTACTAACACGGGGTCATCTTGGATAGTACGGGTACCTACATCTGTCCCGGCAATCAACCGGATTTTGCCTCGCTGGATTCCGTCGTTACACCATTTACTAAACTTACCCAAAAACACGCTTTGCGCGGTATGGTCGTTGGATACGGTTTCTTCTACATAATGAATAAAGTTTTTAACCGTGGGATTTTCTTTGTTTGCACCCATAAATTCGTCGTTAGGATAAAACATATTGGTAGTGGAACTAATATTTTTGTCGTAGTTTTCACATACAAACATGCTATCGTTGTTTGTTCCTTTTCTATATAACCCAATTAAATCCCTAAAACATAAAAAAGAAATGGGAACATTCATTCCGCCATATCTATAAATGAGTTTGGCCATGGCCAAGGTTCGCACATAATCTTTGGTAGGCGACGCGAGTCGGTCCATCTGTATATTCCAACCGGGAATCAACTTTTCAAAAGAACCGTCATCTATCAATACTATTTTAAAAGACTCGTCACAATTCTTTATAATGCTTTTAACCGTCAAATATAAATAAGGTTGATTCAATTCAAAAGAACTTCGGGAGCCAAAACTCAACCAATTCCTTGAATTATATTCATATGGAATATGTATCCATAAAATGGGTTTCTTGGACTTTTCCAATGACTCGTTGGATAGTAAATATTTGCTCATCTCTTGGTATGCATTATCGGTATCCATATAATACATGTTGGACTGCTTTTCCAAATATCTTTGATAAAGAATACTTAGACCTATCAATACCAAAAATATTACCATCAAATTTATTAGCAACATATAATATAATATATATACATATAATTTATATATACGTATATTTTTTACTAAGTTGGGGACGAACGGAACAGACACTTACCCCTTTAACTGTTTTATATCCCCCCAAAAAGACTGTTGCTTTTGTTGTAACCTCACTGCATCGCGGGCATACTTGAACGCCAGTGCCGCCGAGTCTTCTTCTAACTTTGTATTGTTTTTATGTAGCATATGTAAAGCTTCTTCTTTGGATAAAGGAGTAGTATCGGTGCTATCGCGGTGTCGCTTAAAGTCGCTTAAATTATTAAATGTTTGGATTTTCTCGAAATCATCGTTTGTTACGGCAATCAACGTTTCGGTATATGCTTGTTTTAAGTCTGTGTACTGGTCGGTAGTAAAATTTGCAACATCGTTATTCAAAGAGGAGGCGCCAAAGGCGGAGGAATATGTATCACCTATCCCGTTATATACGGTGAGCTGTTGGATTTGTCTTTTTTTTTGTTCAAAAACATCATTCATATTACTTTTGGTGATATTTTCATCTACTTCTATAAACCCTTCATTAGACTTGAGCCAGTTTTCGTAGCCATTATCAATAGGATTATCTAATCGGTGTTTTTCGAAACTTTCGTTAAACCAGGATTGAAACTGTTTGGGGTCTTTTAGCGCTTTGTTCGTTTCGAACATATTATTCAACAAAACTTTATTGCTTTCGTCGTAAAAGTCCTCGTCTTTATATGTTTTACTAGAAGATTTGTTCTGGAATTCGTAAATACCGAAAAGCACCTTATATGCTTGCGAAAAAAACAAAAAATACTTGGCATCTAGTCTGGACTTGTCCGGGTGTATTTTCAACACCACTTTCTTGGCCTCTTTTAAGGAGGTCTCTGTTAGTATATTATCCGGAATATTGAATAAATGGTAAATATCTTCGAGAGAATAATGTTCTAAATCCAAATCCAGGGTATCCAAGGTGGTAGTATGAAAATTCACTGGCTTCTTTAATTGGGATGGATTTTGTATATAGGTTTGGTATTGTTTTTGGTTCGTATTTGTCTTTGTATTTAATGTCTTTGTATTTAATGTCTTTGTATTTAATGGTTGTGGTTGTTGTTGTGGTTTGGTTTCATGAATTTTGATTCCGGATTTGGGACAAGGTGTCTTCATTATACATATAGATATAAAAGTTTTTATATAGTTATACCAACGACCAAAACTTATACTAACAAAATAAATATTTATTTATTAAAGTAACCAAATAATGTTGTTACCATTTTTGGTGTTACTTTTGTAAAATATGAATATAATAACGTTACTGAGGATATTAGTATTTAAATATTATTGCTCAACATATTTAGAAATATGTAATTTTTTTATATATTATTATATATATATAAATATGTCTGATTATCCACAGTATCCTAACCAGTATCCTAACCAGTATCCTAACCAGTATCCACAAAGTCAATCAGGCCAAATTAACAAAGCAAATACTAGTCAAAATTTGTTAGTAAATGGTGCACTAACAACCCAATTAACTCAGGGTAACATGTATGACGTTACTAAACGTAATGGTACATTAATAACCGGAACACTTGTATCTGTGTCAGAGGAAGAATTAAATAATTTTGAAAAACAAGTTTTAACTTTTAAAGATGTTACTGTAAATGGACGTCCACAACCTATGCCTGAACAAATTACAATAGGACTTGACCAACTATCGAGTGTCCAGTCAAGTACACAAAGTTCGAATTTTTTGAGTGGTTTGATAGGTGGCGGAAGGAGAAGGCGCCGTAGGGCTAAAAAGTCTCATCGCAAGTCAAAAAGATGCAATAAAAAGAGAACCCGTCGTCATAGACGCCGTTAAATATATTTTACGTTATTTTTTTAAATAATATAAAAAAGTCAAATAATAAATATAAATTATTTAATTTAGGAATTTATTGTGTTCAATTTAGAAAAACATTTTGTACATTTCCGGCCAAAAGTTTGTTAGTTATATTGTAAAAAAACTACTTAAAATCAATATAAATACTTAAAGGAATGAGGATGATACAGTCTCTTCTCTTCACTTTTTTCGTCTCAACCCATATTCAACATACAACCAGTTTCACCAGACAAGTTTTTAATCGGCCCATATATGCCAGTAAAAAGTTGTATCCGCTGGTTAGTCCCTGGTTTAAAACAGAAATCTATAAGCTTAATCATTTTGCAAATAAGAACGATACGGATTCGAGCAATAACGAAAAAGAATGTGAATGTGAAGGTGAAGGTGAATGTGAATGTGATGAAGGTGAATGTGATGAAGATGACGACGACGATGAAGAAGAAGAAGACGAAGACGAAGACGAATATGAAGAGGAAGTGGATAATAAACAAAGGAGACGGTTTACCATTATAAGACCGGATTTTATTGAACTTATTCATCGTTTGAATTCCCAGAATAGTACGATTCAAAATCAAGCTATTTTGAGCGACGATGAGGCAAATGCGAGTAAGGAAGACAGAAACATTACCCAGTTACAGCCAATGTTTCGTATCCGGTTTCCTTTGGGTTTGGGATTGGAACTAAATATGAATAGGGAAGATATAGATGGAGAGGGGGACGAAGCGGAAGAAAAAAGAGGCGGATTTGAGTACGATCCGGAAACGAATCGCAGAAGATTTGTGGAACGCAAAAAGTCTCAATCCAAGAATTTCGAGGTGATTAAAAACAATCATTTCAACTTTTCGTTTGTGGGTGGATATCAAAACATCAAAGAGGAGTTAATGCAGTGTGTGGATATGTTGAAAAACCATGAGAAATATATCCCATATAATGTGCGAATCCCCAAAGGACTCATCTTAGAAGGACCTCCAGGTACTGGTAAAACCCTTTTGGCAAAAGCGCTGGCCGGTGAGTCCCGTTGTAGTTTTATTCCTGCCTCTGGTGACGAGTTTTCCCAGAAATATGTAGGAGATGGAGCCGCAAGAATCAAAGAATTGTTTAAGTTGGCTAGAGAGAATGTGCCATGTATCATATTTATAGACGAGATTGATGCCCTGGGTAGAAAAAGGTCTGGAGATGGAGAAGCGTCATCGGCCGAAAGAGATACCACACTGAATGCTTTGTTAGTAGAGTTAGATGGATTTGTGAATAGTACTGGTATTTTTTTAGTAGCTGCGACCAACCGGGTGGATTTACTGGATAGAGCATTGATGCGTCCGGGGCGTATTGACAAAAACATTTTTATAGGATTACCAGATAAAGAAACCAGAGAAGCCATTATCCGGATTCATATACGTGGTAAACCATATGATAAAGATATTCGTATTGAGGACTTGATAGAAACAACCGAGACTTTTTCCGGGGCGCAAATCGAGAATTTGTTGAACGAGGCCATGTTACACGCGCTCAAAAAGAATAAGGTTACTTTTAATGGGGAAGATATTGAAGTAGTAATGAATAAAATTATATCTGGTTGGCAACCATTCAAGCACGAGTTCACTAAAGATATGGTGAGACGTATCGCGATTCACGAAATAGGGCATGCATTGGTGGGACTTTATTCCAAGTCGCATTCCAAGTTATCCAAAGTAATTATCAATTTGTCTTCTCCCAAAAGTCCTGGGTATACGTTGTTCAAATCTTTGACAAGTGACATACTGACAAGGAGTGCACTGTTTGAGCATTTGATGATATTGTTATCGGGGAGAGTGGCAGAGGAGGTATTTTATAACATAACGGTCACTACGGGTGCGAGAGCAGATTTCGAGGAAGCCTTAAAAATGGCATATGACATGGTTACACAGTATGGAATGGGTACCTCTTTGATATATCCCCGACATAGTGAAAAGTATAAGGAGATGATTGACGACGACGTGAAGCGACTGATTGAAAAGGCGTATTATTTTAGTAAAATAATTATAAGAGAAAACAAAGAACTAGTGAAAGAACTAGCGGAAATATTAGAAAGAGATAGGATTTTAAAGGTAGAAGATATGGAAAAGATTATTCGACTCAAGTATGATATGAAAGGATTGAACACTGTAGCGGAACTGGATATGTAAACAAACCATAGAAAAAGTATAGACAAACTATAAGATATAAATAAACCATAGGATATTATATTTTTATTTACTCATTCAATAAAAATATATTCAGGGTAAAGTACAAAACATTTTTTCAAAAGATAAAGGCTCATGACCAAGTAAATGATATACATGTTCAAACTGTACATAAGATGTTTTCGCACCAGAAAAATAGTCTACTATATTTTGATAAGTGAAATATATGTTATTTCCTTTGACATGTTTTTGTATGTCGTTGGTTATTTGTTTGGTATCGCGAAACCGGATTCCAGACTTACCATATAGGTGATAAGGATAATATCCAAACGCATCTGGATGAAACCTTATCATATACGATGTATATAATAAATACTCGCTGATACGATAAAATCGATGGGGAAGAGACATGAAAAACAAGGGCCAAGGTACTATATTATTTGTCATGATATGTTGTAACATTTCTTCTACATATTTTTTTTGAAAAACCATATGATGAGTAACAAACGTACCGGCGGTTTCTGTGGGTTTATACATATCGAATCCCAACAAATACTTTACCGACCGACTATATTCTTGTTGGTTAAATTCGTTTTTGGAATGAGACTGTAGTATGGCTATATGTGGTTTACCTTGAACTATAAGGTCCCATTTTTCTAAAGGAATCAGGTCTCCATCCCAGACAACAAAGGTATCACTAATATCTGGGATTTGGCTAGATACACCGAGTTTGATGAGCTGTTGATACCACCAGCCGAATTCGCGATGTTTTTCATCATTTATAGAACACGATTGGTTATATACTTTTTGTAAAGAATCCATAGTGACTCCAAATGTCTGCCAAAAAAAATACTCTTCATCTATAAAGTGCACTCTATCGCTATGACTTTTATATAACAATACTTGACGTATTCGAGTTATCTCGTCTTTGTTAGTGACTATGATAACTCGGTTGGGTTCATACAAGGTAAAAATGCCTTCTAAAACGGCTACTGTAAATGCTCCCATTTTTTTGATAGGTACAACAAAGTCTATAGAATGTGTCATTATACTGGTAAATATTATATTTTACAGAAAACACGAGAGATTCCAAGAAACACGAGATTCCAAGAAACACGAGCTTCTTTCAAAGCCGCCTCAGTTTCACAGTGTGCCGTTTGCGACACTTGAACGCACCGCGAGTGAATCCCTTTCTCTTAAATATGCTCCCGGTACAGATTCCAACAGCTCTAGAACCTTGACTGGGTTGTAACTTTTGAATACACCGGCACAACTTTTGCGCCAATATTTTTTCGGCTTTGGTTGCCAGCGCCTTCCTTGTATCAGGAATAGACAACTTGTAGTATGTTAGTATTTTGATATAATCTTTTTTTGTCAACCTTTTGCTCATGATATTTATGCGTATAAATATTATGAATAAAAAAATATATGTGCATATATAATATATATGATGAAATGTAAAAATAAAATAGTTGTATTAGATTTGGACGAAACCCTAGGATATTTCACCGAATTTGGTATGATTTGGGAAGCATTCGGTCACTACATACAAAAATATCACAAACATATATCTATCGACCAAACTCTTTTCAATGACCTGTTGGACCTATACCCCGAGTTTTTACGCCCCAATATAATCGATATGTTAAGCTACCTGAAATACAAAAAACAACAAAACCATTGCAAAAAATTAATGATATATACTAACAACCAAGGACCCGAAAAATGGGCAGAATATATCATGAATTATTTTGACTCTAAAGTTAACTATAAATTGTTTGACCATATAATCGGTGCATTCAAAATAGAAGACAAACATTTGGAGTTCTGTAGAACCACACATTTGAAAACACACCAAGACCTGGTGAACTGCTCTCAAATATCTCCAGATAGCGATATCTGCTATATCGACGACTACTATTATCCTGATATGGTACATCAAAATGTTTATTATATCAACATCAAACCTTATATACATGAATTACCCTTTAGCGTATTGATACAAAGAATACTTGATAGTAATTTAATGAATAAAATGAGTATCACGTTGAATACCAGTTCATTCAAAAAAAACATCCTTCGTTTTTTAAAACTTTATAACCATACCGTTGTCGCTTATCCAGATGAAACCAACGTAGACGAAGTTATTTCCAAAAAAATGTTACAACATATACATATTTACTTTAATCGCAAAAAAAATAAAACCAAACGGCATGTAAAAGTGGTTTCTAACCGGACTAGAAGACGACTTAGTTGAAAACTCGTGTTTGTTAAAAACTCGTGTTTCTTCAAAAGTCATCGCTCAAGTTGAAGATATTTTCGGCCATCGACTTATTACTCAAAGCATACGAGTCCACACGGCGCTCGAAAAAGTTACTCTTACTATCCAAACTAATCAGTTCCATGAAATCAAAGGGGTTACCCACATTATAAATCTTTTTATACCCTAACTGCACACATAAACGGTCCGCAACATATTGAATATATTGCGTCATCAACTTACTATTCATACCAATGAGTCGACAAGGCAACGCCTCGCAAATAAACTCGGTTTCAATATCCACCGCATCTTTAATGATTTCGTATAGTCGATGCTTGTCCACCTTTTTAATCAACTTACTATATAATAAAACCGCAAACTCACAGTGTAGCGCTTCGTCCCTCGAAATCAACTCGTTACTAAACGTGAGCCCAGGCATAAGTCCGCGCTTCTTCAACCAATAGATACTACAAAACGCACCGGAGAAAAAGATACCCTCTACGCAAGCAAAGGCCACCAACCGGGTAGCGAAACTGGAACGATTATCATTTATCCATTTCTGGCACCAGGTTGACTTTTTCTTTATACAAGGGAAATTTTCTATCGCATTAAACAACTTATCCTTTTCATCTTTGTCTGTTATATACGTATCAATCAAATTACTATACGTATGACTATGAATATTCTCCATCGCGATTTGAAACCCATAAAAGGCTCGGGCCTCTGACACTTGCACCTCGTTCATGAAGCGAGAAGCCAGGTTTTCCAACACAATACCATCCGAAGCCGCAAAAAAAGCCAAAATCATCGAAATAAAATGCCTTTCCTCATCCGCCAGAGCATTCCAGTGCGTAACATCTTTTGTCAAATCGATTTCTTCGGGACGCCAAAAACAATCCACCTGTTTTTGATACATTGACCAGATATCTGGGTACTTAATTGGGAACATTACAAAGCGGTTATCGTCTGGTAGTAACAAAGGTTCGGCAGTATTCTTAGACATCCTAAATAATATATTGTATAGATTTTATATTTATATCGGTACTATATATTAAGGGAATTATTTTTTTTGCGCAAAATAAAATATTGTTTAGTATATTTGATATAAGATAGGATGCGTTTTGACATTACTCTGGCACAACGAGATATATATTTAGCGCAAATTGAGGAAGAAATCGCCCATAAAAAACGGTTACTAATTAAAAAGAAAAAAGATTTAGAAAAAAAAGAGCGGTTGAATCATTATTTGGTCGATGTCAAGGATGACTATACCAACTACTATATGTATATATTAAAGGAGAAATACAACCAGTTGAAAGCAATGATGATTTTAAAGGATTATACCGAAGAATTGATGCGGTCCAAGGAAATGATGGACCATAACTTGGTCAATGCAAAACAAGACCAGCGTGAAATTTTAGGAGAAATAGACAAAATAAAACATGAACTAGACGAGTTGATAACAGGTTAATATATTTTTTTGGAATATCAAATCAAATATTCATAGTATTTTAAAAATATATTTGTATAATATATG
>Ga0136644_10000716_pt1 | contig 26535 bp, 26 predicted proteins | sample C_130820_EF_Meta_FD_94780 | JGI IMG/M metagenome (GOLD analysis project Ga0136644, IMG submission 94780) | Freshwater microbial communities from Lake Croche, Canada to study carbon cycling - C_130820_EF_MetaG (v2) (version 2) | ecosystem: Environmental > Aquatic > Freshwater > Lake | place...
AGAATGTTCTAAAAGTATTGCAGAAAAATTCTCTATTGAAAATGTATATAATGATTTTAGTATATATGGACATCAAATTTATTTATCAATCCCCTATTTCGATATTGAAAATATATGGATAAAACGATTATTCAATAGTAAATAAAGAAGTAATTATAAGAAAATATATACTATGTTATTTTCAATTTTATTATCTACATTTTTTTTATTTATAGAATGTATATCATCCTATAAAATAGAACCATATTTATATGGAACATGGATGTTAAGATATACAGATGATGAGAAGTTGATACCTATTCAATCGTATTTAATTATTAAAGACAATACAAATATAAAACTAAGAACAGTTCGTATGAATTGGATATTTGCAACAAAAATATCAAAAACGGGTAAAATTCAGAATATACGATATAATTATTTTCAAAGAAAAATAGATATTGATGTTCAATTTAATCAAGTTAATAAGTATTCATATTCTATATTAGGAATTGAAATACCTGAGTTCCGATATGAACAAATTAAAGAATACAAATTATCTAAGAAATTAAGTATTCAAGAATACGAAAAGATATTATATATGATAGATAAAGATACAAAGTATAGTTATATTTTCGATTTATTATTATATAATACAAAATTACCCTACATAGAAATGTCAATTTATACATTTATATTTAGTCAATTTTTTGGAGTATTTATAAACCTTTTAATATTATATTTAATTAAATAATTTATTATATTATATGAAAAAAATAATATAATATATATATATATGCCTCCAAAGTTATTTAAGGGGAAAATCGGAAAAATGGGAAAAATGGGAAAAATGGGAAAAGTTAGTAAGGCTGTAAATACAAGAAATGTTGGTTCTAAAAGTAAAATTGAATTTCATCACATTTTGATATTTTTACTTATTATCATTGTAGTCATTGGATTAGTATATTATCTAACACGTCCAAGTCCAAGACAAATGACAATTGAATCATTTAAAATAGGTGATTTAGGCTCTGTAGGGCGTGCAACATATAATCGTTACTCTAAGAATTATAATAATAATTTTTTCTTCTATTATGTTTCTATTAAGGACTTGAATAATTTCACTTTCCCTGGTCTACTTAATAGACAATATACAATTATCTTATCATCAAATGGTGCAAGTGGAAGAAAATCAAGTAGCAAAGGTGGTGGAGGAGGTGGTGGCGGTGGTGCAGTATTGTTATATAATTTCTTTCATAAAGCTAGTGCTGCTATTAAAATTAATTATGATGTAGAAAATAGATTTGTAACTTTTAGAAAGGGAAGTGGAACAGTTCAAATTCCACCGGATAAAAGTAGCACTTCTACTAGTGATTTTATTGTTTATATTAATGATGCTACTCCACCTACAGATGGAAACTTAAAAGAAGGAGGTAAGGGTGGAGATTATACAGAGTTAAATGATACTTATGCAATTATGCCAGTCAATAATACTACTAGTGGTCTTACTGATGATGTAACAATTCGTCCTAGATATAAAAAAGAATATAAAGATAATGGTAATGTCATAGATATAGATACATTATATCTTTTCAATGGTGGTAATGGTGGTAATGGAGGTGCTCCAAATGGGTTTGGGTCTAAGACAAATGGTAAAAGTGGAACACCTGCAGTTTATTTAGATTCTAATAAATATACGATAAAAGGACAATATTATGGAGTAGGTTTCGGAGGAAAAGGTGGAAAAGGGGGAATTACTAAAAGAGGAGGAGAAAGAGGTCAAGAAGGAGGACTATTCTTTTATACTAAGTCTTATTATATTAGTTAACCCTTTACCTGAATAATATCTAAAATCGTGCACATGGTGCATGATTCTTTAAGTAGTATTATATACTGTTTATGTAAAAGGTTAATTCATAAAAAAATGATTTAATTTAATTATATAATATTTAAATAATAATTAAATTAAATAATAATTAAACAATATTCAACTAAAATGGGTAATACATCAAGTTCAAGAAAGTCCAAAAAAGGAAATAAGGAAAATAAAGAAAAGGTAGACTCTTTAGAAAAAACAAGAGTGACTCAGAATGAGATTAATGTATTAGAACATCAATTTGTTAATTCTATTCAAAGTATTGATCCTGAATCCATTGATTCAGAATCAATGAATAAAATCAAAAAGATATTTAAATATACAGATATAGCTAAAAATCAATTGGATAGAAATGGTAAGACTTTTACAAAAGATGATTATATTGCCATTTTGGTATTTATTCAGCGTATGAATTTATCAAATTTAGATTCCTATGAGAAGATGACCGTTCAAGAATTAATCATTGAAATCCGTAATATCATTTACAATCCAGTTCGATTTCAATTGAATGTATCAAATACTCCATCTATTCAGAGTAGTGAATCATATACAATGAGTCCATCGAATCAATCTGTTCCATCAAATCAATTGGTTCCATCAAATCAATTGGTTCCATCAAATCAATATGTTCCATCAAATCAATTGGTTCCATCAAATCAATATGTTCCATCAAATCAATTGATGCCATATAGAAGAATTGAGAACAACTCTCTGAATCCATCAAAGAATGAAACTAAGAGAATTGGATATGAATACAGTCATTCTGCCAATACAAATGATTCATATGTAATTGATATTTATCATAACTAAGTTTTATTATTTAATTATTATTATTATTATAAAATAATGAATTTTACTTTTGAATATATATATAACAATTCATGGAAACTATTTGAAAGATATTTAATAATTATATTAATTACATACTTCTCAATACAATACTTTTTTATGAAATATTTCATTTATAAAATAAATTCAATAACAAAAACAATGAAATACTTAAAAAAGAAAGTAAGGCAGATGACTATAAAAAATGAAATATCAAATACAGAATCAAATACAAAATCAAATACAAAATCAAATACAAAATCAAATACAAAATCAAATACAAAATCAAATACAAAATCAAATTTAAAAAAAAATAAAAAAATATTTAAAATAACTAATGATACCCACAATTCCATCAATCCCACTAATCCCTGATATGAATGATTACATGAATGATTACATGAATGAAATAGAAAAAAAATATGTAGGTAAAAATAAAAACAAAATAATATTAAAATTCAAAAAATTTATAAAAAGAATATATTATAATAATATTATTCGTCAATTATTTTTAGGAGATAAAGATAAAAGACTTACCATTCTTAAAGGATTATATTATCAGATATTACATTCTTCCATTGTATATAGTATATTAATAATATTATGTTTTGTTAATAATATATATTATTTACTCATTTTATTAATTATTTTAAGTCTAGATAGTTTCTGTATTATTGTATTACATAATTGCCCATTAACAATGTTAGAACATAAGTATTTAGGAACTAGTTTATTAGAAGAAAAAATAAAGTTTATGAATACATTGGGTATTCAATATGAAATAAGTCATACGTATGAAAAACAACTAGAATTAGTAACAAATACAGTATGTATCTTAGTTTTTAAAATTCTTCTTCTCATAATCGTTCGTTATTTTGGATATAATATATAGGTAAAAAGTAATATGAAAATTATTATCCAAAAAATAATTCATTATTTAATAAACAACAGTCTATTTTGGATTTCACTATTCACATCATCTATAATTATTCATTCGAATGTTATTTATGGTATCAGTGCATCATCATTCTTCCTTCTCTATTTATATATATCTCATTACATATCTCATCAAAAAATGTTTTATCCTCTTGGATTATGTCATAATTATCATCATTGGAATGGAGATAGAAATATAATAAATCTAATTATGGAAATGGTATATGAATTCATTGGAATATTAATACCATCTTTTATATATATACTATTCGGCGGGAATCAAAAAGACCCTTTTGTCATTTATAATTTTATTGTTTTTTTTATTTATTTAACCATTCATTTTATAAATTACTCACTTCCATCACTACCATCTCATAAAAATCATCATCTAAATATAGATAAAAATTTTACTCCAGATTGTATTGATATTATTATGCAAACAAAAGCAGATGAACCTGAAAATATGAATCATGTTGTTCCAAATATTATCATTTTAACCATCGTATTTTATTATATATCAAAATTAGATTTATCATTTATTTCTTTTATTGATATCTATGCAGTCTTTTTTTTTATTTTTATTTATTATACGGGTTATTTATTACTATATCATATATATGAAACAGAAACGAAAAATAATTTATCAAAGCATAAAGTCTCTTTTATACCATTCTTGTTAAAAATGGTTGGTTATAATGAAATTATTTAATGAGGTTACTTAATCTGAATCGTATATTTGATATCTATATTACCCCTTCACCCGAATAATGTTTAAAATCTTGCATATGGTGTACGATTTTAAGCATTATTCGGGTAAAACTTTGATTCTAGCAATGAACGCCATTCCTACAATAAAGGTCCATACAAAAACTCATTCCAAAGAAAGTCTGGTTCACCTGGTGGAAGTATTTCATTACTTAACAAAGATACTTCATTATCTATCGAAGATACTTCTTGATTAGAATCATCTACAAATTCATTACTACCATCAACTACACTACTATCAACTACTTCTTCGGGTGATAGTTCTTCTTCTTCTTCGAGTGATAGTTCATAAGAAAATAGTTTATGATATTCTTTTAATCCTTCCAATTCATCGTCTATTATATCGATAGGCATTTCATCCGTAGAGGATACATCCTCTTTATACTTTTTAGAACTAGGTCTTTTAAGACAAATTCTAAGATTCGTCTTCCCTTTAGAATCAGGCTTTTTAAAACGAATTTTAAGACTAGTCTTTTCAGAACTAGTCTTTTTAGAACTAGTCTTTTTAGAACTATTCTTTTTAGAACTATTCTTTTTAGAACTACTACCAGTATTTTTTGTCATTTTTAAACATCTGTTAATATATTAATATATATATATAATATATTGAGTTTCATTTTTTATTTATTATCTAGATAATATTAACCCTTCCTGAATAAAGGTTAAAATAGTGTTCATAGTGTACTAGTAGTTCATACAAGTAGTATTATAAAATGTCTAAAGGGTTAAAATATATCATATAATCATTTGTATGTATTATAAATGATTTATGTATATGTAAAATACTATAGTAAAAATAGAATTACCTAGAATAATGTTTTAGGTCTTCAATTAAACGAATATATTTCTTATATATATCAGATTCTTTATCCATTATATGACTTAATAAATCAATCGTATGAATACTGCCATCTTTATCTAGGGTTTGGATATAAGATAAATATATACGTTTCTCATTGGATGGAAAATAATTAAGACATGCAATTGAAATACAAATATCCAATTTATATACAAACTCTCGTGCACAAGATAAATGTATTTTTTGGTTATCTCTGGGTATAAAAGCATTGTGCATAACACTTAATGCAATCTCAACAATTTTATTCATATATTCTATTATTCTACCCAAATGAAAAAATGAATATGTTCTTTCTATTTTTTGAAAAATATCCATAGTACTCCTAGAACATTTCATTAGATCCAAATGAATTTGTGATAATCCAAGTGGTGAAAGTGGTGAAAGTGGTGAAAGTGGTGAAAGTGGTGATAATCCAAGTGATTTATTCATTTGACATCCTTCAATATATGATTTTATATCTGAAATACCTCGTTTTTCAGATATATATTTTATACATCTACATGAAGCGATATAAGCGTATTCAAAAATATAAAATAGATCATCTCTTATATTATCATCCATAACAATTCCTATTTTTTTGAATTTCTCCAGAATAGAGTCATTGAATGAATTTGAAAAAATGTGATGTATCTTTAATGATAAAGTATTCACCAATCGATTCATCTCTATACATTTCATGAATATCATAGATAAATACTTTTCATTGTCTATGGACTGTTTTTGGGAAGTTTCCGGTGATTCTTTTATAGTATTCATTCTATTTATTCAATAAACATGATTATATATTTTTTAAATATATATTCATAGAATATATTTCATTTTTATTTATAATAGTATTTATGCATGGAATCATTTCAAGTAGAATATATGTCTTCATCTTCTCTTTTCCTTTTTAATCTTGAATATTCATGCATCTCATTATTAAACAATTCAAATCTTTTATGAATACTTTGATAATCATAACATGTTTTTATATTTTCATAATCATCTTCAATAAATGATACAATAGAGACTAAAAATGATATAATCGAACCAAATTTTTTAATTTTTTCTTCTATAGTATTCAATTCCTCTTTTTTTTCAGAGATAACAAAAAAATCTTTAAATATAGTAAAATTATCTCTCAAATTATATATCTTACTCATGAGATTATTCAATTTATCTCTTGAACCGTCATTTTCATTTAATATTTCGAAACCATTAAAAACGAAACGAATATCTCTTTCAAAATCTTCGAATACGGATTCGATTGGTGGTGTATGTGGCATATGTGGTGTATTTAATGTTTGTAGAGTATCCATTTTTAAGAATAAATAATTATGATATTCCTTACTTCGATTGAATAATTTATTTTTCATTTTTTATACAATATCCACCTTTCTCCCCTCAATGGTATCCATATATTGAATTTGTAAATGTTCATAATGCACTTTCTGATGGTGTTTTTTACATAATACAATCAGATTCGACAATCTATTTTTATGAACATCGTGTAAATCAAACTCTTTCTGTTCAACGATATGATGTGTATCTAATAATGTTTCCATACCACAAATATAACATTTATCCATATATAAATCCTTATTATAATTCGATCTCTTTGGATTCAAAAAATGTTCCGTTGTATCTAATATACTATGTCGAATCTTCTTCGCATTTTCAATAAATTCAGGATTATCCACTATAAATCCCGCAATTTCAACACCATAATGTTCATTTCCCGAACCCTCTTTTAATTTTCTTCCATAAATAAATGTATTCAATCTTGGATCATAATCCATTGTTAAATGTTTACACTGAACCATCTTCAACTCTTTAATACAATCGATTTTCATTAATTTATGTAAATGAGTTGCAAAAATAAAATATATATTGTTCTGACAGAAATGCATGATACTTGAACTTACAATCGATAATGCCGATGTTTCTTCCGTCCCTTTACAAACCTCATCGCCCAATATAATAGACCTTGAATTGGAATATTTTAATATAGACCGTAATTCATTCATTTCAACTACAAAGGATGACATCCCCTTAAATATATTATCATCCCCATTAATACGTGTAAATATCTTTTGAAATGGATAATATACAAACTCGTCGCATGCAACATACATTCCCATCTGTGCCATCACCAAATTACAACCCACCGCCTTACTAAAACTACTCTTACCCGCTCCATTTACACCATACAATAGTAATCCATTGGAATCCTTATTCATTGTGATATCATTGGATACATATTCATAATTCTGTTGAATCATTTCAATAATGGGATGGCGTAATCCCTTAATTTCTAAATAACTCGATTCCTCTCTATTTTCTATAATGGGTCTAGTATATTTATATTGTTTTACACATAATGCACATGATTTCACTACATCCAATACAGATATATATCTCGACATTTCTAAGTATAAATTCTGATATTTTTCATAAAAGTTTTGAATGGTTTCAATATATTTGGTACGTACAAGTTGTTGTATTTTCTCTTGATATTCCATATATTGATTACTCTTCTCTGTCATAATAGGATGAAATATTTTTACATTTGCCGCATTCATTTTTCGACATTCATATTTCGTTTCTTTCTCCAATTTTCGAGATAATACTTCCCATCTTTTTTTAGTTGTTGTATAATAATATCCCTCTCTATCATTGAATTCTATCTTGACATGAGAACTGTCCTTTTCAATCTTATTTGATAATCGAACAGACTCATTTTCAAAATATTTATATATATCTTTCATCTCTATCTGAATCTTATCTACCTCCTCATGATATCCATTCTTAAAAAAAGAATCCGTAATAGTATTCAAATTGTTCAAATTATATTTCCCCATCTCATTCCATTCAAATATACTCTCTATCTCTTGAATATATTCCGTAAAACATGTTTCACTATGAAATGGGAATAATCTGTCCTTCTCAGGGGATGTATCTATTAAATATAGTAAAGATTGAATATGACGATAACTATAACATAATTGATAAAACTCATGAGGATGTAATAACTGTAAGCTCATTCTACGGTGCAACCGTTCTATATCCACAATCTCATTTAACATATTTTCCAATGGATGTGAATTATTATTTGAATTCTCATCATTCATATAATGTAATAAAAACTCAATCTGGTCATATCTATATATTAATTCCGTTGGAGATACAATTGGATTACATATTCTATATTTTAATAGACGTTTCCCCATAGGTGTAGATGTTTTCTGAATAATATCATATAAACATTTATATTTAGAACCATTGTCTTGTTGTCCCACTTGTAATATATTCAATTGATATAATGCATTATGATACAATATCATATGTTTTTCATATTCCCATATCTCGGGAATGTGAATTTTCGATAATATGGATTCATTATGTTCATAACAAAATTGTAATAAAAAAAGAAAAGATAACATTGCATATTCTCTTCTCTCAAAATCTAAATATTCAATGGGTGATAACATGCCCTTCTGTTTAAATATTTTTCCAAAAAATTGATTCTGGTATGATTTCTTAAAATAGGTTTTATCCACTTTCGACTGATAATGAACAATCCGATTTGTAAAGTTTAATCTCATTTTTAAATCATCTTGTGTAATCTCTTTATTATTTTCATTGTCTATCATTGTAATTAATATCTCTTTTGGATGATACGTCTCTATAAAACGGTATATCTCTTCTACTATTGCATTCTTATCATATAAAATCTCATTCTCTTCTGTACTTATACTCTTTCCCGTGGATAACTCAATAGATGACATCCCTATTAAAAATAAATGTCTTCCCGTTCGATAACATCGTTCCTCTGTAATATAAATACTGACTATGTAATTGGGATCACTATCTTTTATATCCTGAATATATGTTCCAGGACTGAAAATATTCGTAACCTCCCTTTTTGGATTGGGAGGTTCCGTTGTCTGCTCAATTAATATAACTGTATATTGATGATTTAATAATAGTTGAATATATTTCTTTAATGATACACATGGGAAACCTCCCATTAATGCATTTGAACGACTGTTCTCTAATATGGATTTATTTCTTCTTGTTAATTGTATATCTAATATATCTGTTATTTTTTGAAGGTCTCCTATCTTCTCCTCTTCATTATCAACACCGTAAAATTCAAAAAATGAACCCACTTGCATTAATACTAATGTATGATCTCCATACTTTTTCTCATAATCTATTTGATAGATAAAATAATCATCAATTAACATTTTTGGGTATTTTTGGGTAATTCTTGATTCGATTCGGTAATATATAATAAATTAGTTTGTATTATATAGTTATATACAATCATTCTTTATAATGAATAAATTCTTTAATGAATCGAGTATTCTGAAAACAAGTATTTTATATAAAAAAATAAATAATTGCGTATTGATAAATAAAAAAATATCATTCTAAGAATAGAAATGAGTTTACAACTTAAGAAATTTAATATGAATATGATTAAAGATGATTCGGTTGTAGTTATGATTGGTAAAAGAAATACGGGAAAATCTTTCTTAACAAAGGATTTATTATATTATCATCAAGACTTACCCGTTGGAACTGTTATATCACCAACAGAAAATGCAAATAAATTTTATTCTCATATTGTTCCACCTATTTTTATTCATGATGCCTATCATCCAAAAATTACAAATGAGTTTATTAAAAGACAAAAACAATTAAAAAAGAGAATGACACAGGGAGAAGGAGATATTGATAATCGTGCATTTTTAATTATGGATGATTGCATGTACGACAATGAATGGAAGAAAGATACAATTATTCGTGAAATATTTATGAATGGAAGGCATTGGGGTATCTTTTTTTTACTATTGTTACAATATGCAATTGGGATTCCTCCCAATCTGAGGTCAAATATTGATTGGGTTTTCATTTTACGTGATAATAATTTTCAAAATAGAAAGAAATTATATGAATGTTATGCGGGAATGTTTCATACATTTGAAATGTTCTGTCAAACAATGGATGCATGTACAGAGAACTTTGAATGTTTAGTTATCCACAATGGTTCAAAAAGCAATAAATTGGAAGACCAAGTATTTTGGTATAAAGCGGACAATCATACAGATTTTCATGTATGTTGTAAAGAAGCATGGGAGTTTAATGACCAAAATTATAATCCAGATGAAGATGAAGAAGAACAAACTCTCAATGATTTATACAAAAAAAAATCAAAAGTAAATCTTAAAATTAGTAAGATTTAAATGGTTATATATGAAAGGTTATTACTGATATTGACTATAGAAACTTGCTTTCCCTACAGGGAAAGCAAGATTATGACTTTAACCCTTTACCTAAATAATATCTAAAATTGTGCACATGTTGCATGATTCTTTAAGTAGTATTATAAACTGTTTATGTAAAGAGTTAATAAATTAAATAAAAATATATTTACACCCTTTAAGAATTAAATAATTATTTTTTAAAATTTTTTATGTGTAAATAAATTTTATTTAGAACATTGAATATGTTAAATTCTTTTTCAAAAGGTTTATATCGTATAAAAACACAATTTAATTCTTCAATAATTTCATTTTCTCTATTATAATCATATGATATATTATGATGATTTTCATCACATTCTATTGCTAAATTATATTCTTTAAAATACAAATCAACATAATATTTATTTATTTTGAATTGTTTAATCATCTTTTCTCCACTAAAAGTATCCATTATAGATTTTAATGAATCTGTTTCTATACATGTAAATTTATTAGAATATATATTTATATTAAGGGTATTACATATATCTAATGAAGATTCTTTACGTGTTTTATTAACTATTTTTAATAATAGAGTTAATGTAATAAATGATTTATTATGTTCTCCATTTTTAGTTTTAGATTTTATTTGATATTTAAAGTCAGTTCTAATTAACTTATTTATATTTTTGTATTCTAATATATTACCAATATCACTTGCACAATATAGAGTATAAGGTATATCATCATTAAAAATTATATCACATCTATATTTCTCTTTTAATTTGTTTGCAATTAAAATCTCATCCTCTTTTGTAAAATTCATTTTATACGTTTTGTTTTTTTTTAAAATAATTATTAAAATACAGATAAAATTATTATCAGTTTTTTTTAATTTTATAACAAATAAATAATTTTTAATAGGTACTAAATATAAGAATACATTTGATAAAACAAAATTTAATAATACACCATTTTTATGGTATGTTTTATACGAAGAAGATATATAAAAATATATAAACAAAAATACTTTGAATATCCAATGTTTTTACCATTTAACCCTCTACATAAACATTTTATAATACGATTTAAATGATTATGCACCATATGCAAGATTTTATATATTATTAATGGTTAATAATATCATATTATTCTGAATGTTCTGAATTTTTTAACCAATCTTTTTTAAATTCATCAAAACCATGTTTTGCAATAAATTGCATACTTCTCATGGTTAATCCAAATGAACATCCTGAATGTCCAATATAACCTAAATTTTCGATTTTTTCATAAATTCTTCTTATATTTACATTATTTGAAAACATAAATGATTCTTCTCCGAAATTACGCATATAATTCCATAAATCAAGTTCAGTAATTGCAGATAATGCAGTACTTATCATAAAACGGTCATTTTTATTCTCGATGAAATTAAGACAATCACTGGTTGGTACAATGTTTAGCATTTTTATATAACAAATAAGTTTTTATATAAGTAAATAAATAACATTATAATAATTTTATTTTTCATTTTTTTTGTAATTTATTTAAGTATAATTATAATTTATATAGGTAAAAGTTTAGTATAATATTTATAGTTATTTATAGTTATACTATATTATTCTCAGGAAGGACATTCTCAGGAACGGCATCTTCAATTACTGCACTCTCAACAACGGCATTCTCAGGAACGGCATTCTCAGGAACAGCATTCTCAGGAACGGCATCTTCAATTACTGCACTCTCAGGAACGGCATTTTCAACAACGGCATTCTCAGTAACAACACCTTCAATTACTGCACTCTCAACAATGGCATTCTCAACAACAGCACTCTCAGGAACAGAATTCTCAACAATGGCATCTTCAACAACGGCATTATCAATAACAGCATCTTCAACAACAGCATTCTCAACAACAGGATTATCAGGAACAACATCTTCAATTACTGCACTCTCAACAACAGCATTATCAGGAACAACATCTTCAACAATAGCATCTTCAACAACGGCATTATCAATAACAGCATCTTCAACAACAGTATTCTCAACAACAGCACTCTCAGGAACAGCATTCTCAACAATGGCATTCTCGGGAACGGGATTCTCAGCAGAGGCATTCTCAACAACAGCACTCTCAGTATTCTCAATAATCATAGTATTCGCATTTTCAATATCAATATTTTCAAATACTTTTGTATCGGATATACGGTTTTTATAAACAGAAACATAGGATTCCCATCCATGTTTCGCAATATGAGCCATATGAGTTATAACATCTTGAACAATTAAGTCATTATAATCTTCATCAATTATTTTATTCTCTTCTTGTATTTCAGAATATTTTACTCCATAAATAATAGATTCTATATTTTTTATCATATCTTTAATCTCATGCATCTTAATGGATTGAATTGTAGTATCTTCCTTTAGAGTTTTCCAAATATCTTCCTTTGAGTCTATAACTTTATATACATTCGTCAAAATTTCACAAAATATTAAATCATCCATCATTAATGCTTCAAAATTACCAGGAATAGAGGGATCTATAAAATTATAACAACAATTTCCCATTTATATATGTATCTAATATAAAATATTAAATTCATTTCATTTAATTTATTACATAATACATAATAAATTACTATACAACAAAAATACTAAAAATACCCAAGATTTATCCAGTAAAAATAAAAGATATTAGTATTCATATATTTCATATTCTGGTTCATCACTTAATAATGCAGGTTTAATATTCATATATGTACTATGCATACGATCACTTTCATTATATGTTCTATACTGAGAATCATGAAGATGATGGGTATGAATTGAATAACAAGGATTGGATACTTTGTAACCATGACTATATAATTGATATGCAAGTATATTATCACACCCCAATTGTCCTAATGTAAAATTTATTTTATCAAGTGGAATATTTAATGGACTTCTAAAAATCCAACAGTCTTGTGAGTTATTTCTAGGAATATTGAAATCATCACTATATAATATACCATTGTCATAACGCAATAAAGCATAGACATCATTTGAATCTATTTTTTTAATTTCATTTAATGTTTCATCAAAGTATATATCACTATTGGATAAGATTACATTTTTATCTTTTAAATATGTATTAATAAAATGAATCGCATTCGGAAAAGACAATTTTTTATTTTTGTCAATGATTTTAAATTGATGAACTTTTGTTTGATTCTTTGGTAAAAAATGAAGGTCGTGTATTTGGTCATTCAATAAATAGATTTCTTCTATATCGGGTTGAATATAATTAAGAATTAAACATTTATTAATTTCCATCTCTCTTTTTTTATTTGAAGGGATATAATAATTTGTAACTAATATCATATTATAAAGAATTATAAAAATAAAATAAAAAAATCATAAGATTATATTATAAAAAAAATATAAATATATAAAGTATGTCATTATCTTCTTCCTCTTCCTTTTCTTCTTATCCACCAATGCAACAAGTAAAAACAGATTATGACCCTCATATTATCAAACCCCCTGATAGAAATAAGACACATGGAAATATTAGTCGTCATATAGTCATTGATAGTAGAGATAGAGATTATTTAAAATATCCAGATTCAAATAAATATAGAGTCGATATTCCCCAAGAATTTAAAGATATTATATCTATTGAATTAACACTTGCACAAATACCAAATACATTTTATAATATTAATTCATCAAATAATACTTTTTATTTAAATGATGGGAATGGTATTATCTATACAATCTATATACCAGAGGGACAATATAATAATGAATTATTGATTGATACATTAAATGGAAAATATGGAGATTTATTTATGAGTTATCCAGGTAAATTAAATTTCACAAGGGATCCCATTAATTTAAAATTAAGGATTCAAAGTAATCGTTCGAATAATCTTGATTTTATTTATAATATTAATTATTCTCTTGCAGATAACTGTTCTCCTTGTAGATTTAAAAATGTTGATAGAACGATTGGATTTATAAATAGACAGTTTCAATCGGCAATGATTGATCTTTCGGATATTGAAGTCATGGGAATTATACCAACGGGTTCAGTGAGTGATCAAGATTATACTATTTATAAAATGGTTGTTCAAAATAATGTCGATTTAACAAGTATTTTCCGTAAGAATGATTATTTTATTCTAAATGACCCCGTTCTAGGTAAGACTTTTTCTTGTCAAGTATATGAACTGAAAAATGATAGGACACTTTATTTTGAGGAGTTAGATGGTGAAGACCCAAGTGGTGCGACTGGTTTCATTTTTCAAAATATATCTATATTAGAGAGTCCATATATTTATCAAATTGAAAATAAACCTTATGTTATTTTAAAAATAAAAGATTTTAATAACATTAATTCCATCGGTTCATCTAATAATTCGTATACGGTTATCCCATTATTAAATTTAGAAAATACCATTCTGAATCAAGCAACCGTACCTGTTCATGGTGTAATTAAGTATTTCAATCCTCCACTTTCAAAATTATATTGGTTAGATATAGAATTCCTAAATTATGATGGTTCTTTATTCGATTTTAGGGGACAAGAAAATATGTTAATGATGACAGTTTCATTGTTGAATCAACCAGGAAAATACAATAATTATGTTGAAAGTAATTAATGTTGATTTCCATGATTCATACTATTTACTATTATAGATAAATGAATGATTATATTGATAATATTATGAATATAAATGAATCATATAGTAAACAAAATAGTAAAGAAAATATTGAAACCCAAATAAAACAAATGGATAATATGATTGATAATATAGATAAATATATATCGAATAATATTATTATATATAATAATATTCAGGGTATTCAGGATATTCAGGGTATTCAGGGTATTCAGGGTATTCAGGGTATCCATCCAAGATTAGTAAGATTTTCAATGATTGATTCAGTAAGAGAATTTAATAATAATAATGTATATGATTATACGATAGATATAAAAAAGTATTTATTTCTAAAAAGAAATAATTATATAGCTGAAAGAGATAGATTATATAATATATTAAAATCATTGGATAATCTATATAAAAATAATTGTTGTCTAAATAGTATCTTTTATTATAATTAAAAACTCGATTGAAATTTAAAATAAAAGATGGTATATAATTATATATGTCATCCTTATTAGAAAAACCATTTTTAGATTGGACACGTGAGAATATAAATGATTTAATGGATATTATTGAAATCTCAGTAGATAAACATGCAAAATTAAGATTATTAAATGTATTATATCAGTATATTGAATATATAGAAAATACACCTACCACATCATATTTCCCCTATGAAATTTCAATGTTGAAAGGATATTACATGAAACAACAACAAAATATTTTATATAGAACAAGTATACATTATCCTGTGAATAAGAATCCATCGATTATGAATTATATACAAGAATCAATTGATGATTTTCAATATAATACACCATTCAATTACATTTTTATGGGTATATTTATTTTATTATGTATTTTTTTAAGAACCATTATTTATTCCTATTTATTTAGTAGTAAAATGAATAGTATTTCAAATTGTGGATTATCTTCTCATTATAATGTAAGTCCTCCAGCAGATTCATTATCACCGCCCCCACAATCATTACCCCCACAATCATCACCATTATCCAATTTATTTCAAAATCTAGAACCTAAAAAAGGAATTGAAATTCGATTACCTATTCCCCAATTCTTATTCAATAATTCAATTGTTCAAAAAATAATGGAACATATTGTAATTTAATATAATTCTATTATCTTATTTTTATTAAATATAATTAGTCTATTATATTTAAAAAATAAAGGATAAATAAGTAAATGAAAGATCTTCTTATTCAAGATAAAAATATTAATTCAATCCGATATGTATTACAAACGAACATATCCAAAAAATATAATATTCAAATTCAAAATGAATATGATGAACAGATATATGAAAGTATTCAATATACAATATCAACTGTTAAAATGACACCTCCCTCAAATATGACAGAAGAAGATTATTTATTATCATTAAATAAGAATATTTATGATAGCGTATTTTATAAAATCTCACAAAATATAGATAATAAAAAGAAGGTTGAGAAGAATATAAAACCTGTTGTCCAAAAAAAAGTAAAGAATGATTCAAAAATAGATAATATGTTTGATCCTATATTATTAAGAGATTATGAAACTCCACAATTTATGGATTATCCTAGAGCGGATGTAACACCAAGAAATATTGAAATGAAAAAGAAAGAATTAGAAGATGAAAGAGAAATACTACAACCTAAAATAAAACCTATTTCATTTGCCATGGACCAAAGTATGAATGATAAAAAAGACACTACTTTAAAATACAATGAATTATTAAGTACATATGGTAATTTTGATATTATTCAAAAAAATAAAAATAATGAGATTGATATAGAGTTTCAAAAAATAGAACAAGATTTAGATGAACGTCCATTTCAAAGATTAATAGAACCTTTTCAAAATAACAATCTTATAGAAACTCAAACAAATAATAATATATATCAGTCTACACCATTATCCTCATTATCAAATGATAATCGTATTTTGAATAAGTCAGTGAATTTTCCAATGAATAATATATCAAACAATGCATCAAACCATGCACCAAATAATTCACAAAACTATGGACAATCCTATGCACAAACCTACCCACAAAACTATTCATCATTTAATAATATATTGAATCCAGAAAAGATACAAGAAAATCATATATTTATAGAGAATAATCAGAATTTTAGAAAGAATGATGGAAATATACTAAAAAACTATTTTTTATTATTTGATTCAAAAAACAGAGATTTACAATTATATCCCAATCCAAACTCATTCCAGATAAAATTCTCTCCAAATGGAAATCAATTTACCTATAAAACAGTCTATGATATTTATAATAAAGTAATAATGTATGAAAAAAATATTATTTTTGGAGATGGGAATAGTGGAAATATACAAGAGACATTTGATAATATATATAGTATTAAATGTAATACCGTTATATTTCCTACAATTGATACAATTATTGGAAATATAAATTCAACAAATATAATATTTGATATATTTAGTAAACCGTATCTTTATTTAGATATACCTGAGATTCGAGGACCTTATAGAGGAGGAGATCAAAGTAGTTATAATTCTTTTTCAAAATTATTAATTGATTATCAATCCAATTATTCAAATAATAAATATAAATTTATAAAATTAGTAAAAGCATCAGAAGATGAGAATTTTTTATATGACCCGATATTAAATGGAAAGTTGGATAAGATGACATTGAATATATTAGATAATAATTCTATACCATATCAATTAAATATGGATAAATTATATATATCTTCATTTTCAGAGGGGAACGATTATACTCCAACATGCGGGGGAATTACGTTTAAAACAACCCTCTGTAAAATTCAAATGGAACATTCGGAATATGCAAAATACTGTTCTTTATATTATTCAAATGGAAATTGTAATATAATTACAAATGTAAGTTTAATTATAGGCGACCTAATTTATTTTTATACAACAAGACCCAATTTAGATCAAGTTGCCTATCTTGAAAAAGATATTCAGATTAAAGAGTATGATATTGTTGATAATACCATTCGATTATCATTATTTTATATGAATGACAATAATCAAGATATTGATGTTGATATTCAATCACTATTTCCTTTATATTTTAATTCAAATGAGATTCATTACTTAGTCATAAATACATATTATTTAAAAATTGTGGGGATTGATGGAAAATATTTTATTGTCGAAAATAAAATTCCAGAAGAATTATTAGATGAGAATTTAAGAATTGGAATTACAAAATCATATTTACCGGGAATGACTGAACCCTATTTAAATTCTTTATTTTATAAGGGGGGGTATTATATTTTAAATGTAAATAAAAATAATAATTCAATTGAATTTGAAATTAATTATCCATATTCAGATACCTATTATTATCCAAGTGAAGTCTTTTTTATTCAAGATAAATTACAAATTAATTACAATTTTGAAGTTATTATTAAAACAAAGAACTTTGATCCACTTTCATCTCAATTAAATGTGAGCGGTAGTAATTAAAATTACTCTCTATAGATGATTTTATAGTATTTTAAGTGAAAAGAATCAATAAAAAATAATATAGTTATCTTTTATTATTATTCTTTTTCTTATGATAATATAATGGGAAACGTTGAATTAGAAAATGTTAAATTCGAAAACATTGAATTAGAAAACATTGAATTCGAAAAAAGTAAATTAGAGATTTTAGAAAATCAAATCAGTCATCAGATTCAAGAGATTCAAGAAAGTCAAGAAGTATGGGATTTTTATAAAGATGAAACAATAACAAGAGAAATAAATTCAAATAATATAAATGTGGATATTGATAATATAGTGGATGATATATGTGAGGTTATTCAATTGCATCTTGGAGATTTATCGAAGTTTAAAAAAATATTAGATGGTGTAAAACTAAATATTAAAAATTTATGTTATAGTGAAAAAAATAAGAAAGAGGTTTTTGAAAAAATAAAAGATGAGAATGAAAAAGATACAAATATCATATTTGTTTTTGTGAAAGAGACAAATGATATATCTTATTTATGTGATTTCTTTTGTAATATCAGTCATAAAGAATATAAAATTAATATTAAATTACTCATTACAAAAGCGGGTAATAAACTTGCGGAAATAAAAACAAACGAATTTATAAATAAAAGAGTCCATTCTATCTTCTCTGGATTTTGCAGTTCTTCTAAAAATAGGAATTGATAAAATGATATAAAATAATAATCTATTATAGATACATATGAAATTTCTAGTATATGGTTCACGAGGATGGATTGGTTCAAAAGTGGTGAAGTATTTAGAGGAACAAAAGATAGATTATGTCATTGGAAATGCAAGAGTTGAAGATGTCGCTTCTATTGAAAAAGAGATTCAAGATACAGAACCCACGAATGTTATTTCTTTAATTGGTAGAACCCATGGAACATTTGAAAATAGATATTATGGAACCATTGATTATTTGGAACAGAAGGGTAAATTAGTAGAGAATGTGCGTGATAATTTATATAGTCCCATGGTATTGTCATTATTGGCGTCAAAATATAATTATCATTTTACATATTTAGGAACTGGATGTATATTTGAATATGATGAGAATCATCCATTTGGAGAGGAGGTAAATGGATTTGATGAATCTTCATTACCAAATTTCTTTGGTTCTTCATATTCTATTGTAAAGGGATATACGGATCAATTAATGCATTTATTGGAAAACAATGTGTTGAATGTTCGTATTCGAATGCCCATTACAGATGAATTTAATCCTCGTAATTTTATTACAAAGATTACCAATTATCCAAAGATTTGTTCAGTGCCGAACTCAATGACTGTATTAAATGAATTAATTCCATTAATGATAGATATGTCTATTCAGAAAACAACAGGGACGGTTAATTTAACAAACCCTGGATTGATATCACATAATGAAATATTAGAAATGTATCGTGAAATTGTGGACCCTGAATTCACATGGAATAATTTTACCATTGATGAACAAAGAGCGATTTTGGATAGTGGACGTTCGAATAACTTTTTGGATACAACAAGATTAGAAACATTATATCCAAATGTAAAACCCATTCGAGAAAGTGTTCATCAAATGTTGGTACAGATGAAGGAACAATTTGATAATAACAAAGATGAAAAATCATAAACTTAAAAAATCACAAACTTAAAAAATCATAAACTTAAAATAATAATTCATATAAATAGTTAAATTTTTTTGTAATATATTGAATTGTAATTTTTAGAGAGATATTTATTATATAATGTATTATTATATAATGTATTACTCGCAATCTGAAGAAGATATATTCTTAAATGAAAAAATATTTAAAAATAAACAAAATGGTACATATATTGAATTAGGTGCATTAGATGGTAATTTATATTCGAATACAAAATTTTTTGAAGAGACTTTACAATGGACGGGTATATTAATTGAACCACATCCAGATAAATTTATAATGTTAAAACAAAATAGACCTAATAATTTTTTATTCAATAATTTAGTAAGTTGTTATGAAGAACCATTAGAATTTAGATATTTTGTGGATAGTTGTGCCGCTGTCTCTGGCATAGAAAATACATTATCTCAGCATCACTTTGATACTTTTTTTGAGAGTAATAATGAGTGGATGAAGTCATTAGTGCAGAATAAAATTTTTATAAAACCTACAAAATTATCAGAAATTGTAAAAGAGACAAAACTAACACATATAGATTTATTATCATTAGATGTAGAAGGTCATGAATATGAAGTATTGCAATCTTGGGATTTCTCTATTCCAATTGATGTCATTTTAATTGAAACATTAGGGGTTCAACCTGAAAAGGATGAATTATGTAGAAAGAAATTGATTGAAAATAATTATAAATTTATAACGAAATATAAACATAATGAAATATTTGCATTAAATACTTATGAAATTGATTTATAATCCATTCGTTCTTTTATAATTGTACTTGAAGAATCTCTCGATTCATCTTAAATATTCTTCTGCAGGGGGTAAACATTTGATTAAAAGATATAAAAAAATATATATAAAGTATGTATGGATATATCAATTCAAACTTTTTTTAAATTATATCCTTCTTTTTCTTTAGATGAATATAAAAAAAAGAATACACATTTATCTTTTAATAAACCAATCGATTGGATGATTGATTATCATAAAAAACAGAATGAAAAAAATAAATCAAGTATTACATTTATTTTTTTTATTACGCATTTCTCTTCCTTTGAAGAGATTATAAAACGATATTCAAATTTTTCAAAAGGGTCGCCTAATTCCGCATCGGGTTCTGCATCGGGTTCCGCATCAGGTTCCGCATCGGGTTCCGCATCGAATATTAAATTCTATTATGTATTTTATGAATATGAAAGGAGTATTGTAGAAAAGAGATTAAAATCATATGTACTTCCAGAGGGTGATTGTGTTTATTATATTGATATGGGTAAAAATATAGAATTTTATATTCAGTATTTAGGAGATATATTAAATCATGTAAAAACAGAATATTATAGTATAATCAATGAAACTCAAAGGATACATTCTTCATTTATGGATTTATTTTTTAAAGATGAGATATCAAATATAAATATGAATATATCTGTAGATATATTTGTATATTTATTATCATCAGAGTATATTATTATAATATCTAAAAAGTATAAATATTTATTGAATACAATTACACCTTATCCAAATAGAGAATTCGTAGAAAAAATAAAATATTTAAATTTATGTGTGTATGAGAGTTCCATTTGTTATTCCTATAAAAATAAAAATGAATTTTATACAACACATAATTATCAAATTTATAATAATTTAATTTATCAATTGAAGAATCTACAAAACAAAGAAGAATTTCCAAATCAATCGAAATTAAAAACATATTGTTATTGTATTCATGGAGATATTGAAAATCAAATGGAATATATATATAAATGTTATCTATTTTGTCAGAATGAATATGGGAATATTTTATTTTATATGAATGATGAATCATTCGTATATTCATATTATCATCATGATTATTTACCTAAAATAAATAAAGAAGACATTGAATTATATGATAGAATTACAGATTCAATTTTAGATGATATTATAGATATTACCATGTATAAAGAATACTATCATTTCTTTCATTATATTTTTAATAATGATATGAAAATGAATATTATCAATAAAAAATATGATACCATTGAAGAATCTCATTTTTATGAAAACATTGAAAATAATTTAATATTTGGATATAATAAAACGAATATTGTATCGCCATCATTTATTAAAACGTATAAAATATATTTTATAGATTCGATTGACCCGAAAATATACACAAATATATACACAAATATATACACAACGGATGTATATACAGAAATACTTTTTGTATTTATACATAAAAAAAGTTATAAATTATATATAGAGAAAATAGAATTATTTGAAAATTGTTCTATTTATAAAGGAAATAATCTATCTGAATTTATTCAATTTATTCAATCGATTCACTCCTATATTTATATTGAAAAAGATAATACTTGGTTTTATTTGAATACATTTTTACTTATGGATGATTGTAATGCATTGAATAAAATGCATTCGAATATTCCAGATTTAAAAGTAAAATATTGGTTTACTTATTTTTATGAAAAATATTCTGTATCCTCATCTGAATTATGTAAGTATTTAGTAACAGAACAAAAGAATCCTATAATTAAAAAAGAGAATGAGGGGATACACAAGATACAGGGTATACACAAGATAGACAATTTATCTATTTTTTTAATTAATTTGGATACAAGACATGATCGATTAAATGAATCTATTATAGAATGGAAAAAAATAAGAATGAAGACATTTCAACGTTTTTCCGCAGTACAATTAAAATATAATGATGCACTTGATTATGTAGATATCCATTCATTATGGAGGAAAGAGATATCATATATTATTGGTTCCGCTGGTTGTAAAAAGAGTCATTATACTGTGTTAAAAGAGAGTTTAAATCATCATTCATCATGGATATGGATCATGGAAGATGATTTTGTATTTGATATAGATAAGGATTTTGATATTTTTTCATATATAGAAGAGGTATCCAAAATAGATTTGGAATGGAAAATACTTTATTTAGGTGTTCATTTATTAAAAAAAGAGGATGCTCATTTAGTATCTCCGAACCTATTAAAAATAAAAAAGAATTCAGGATTAACAACAACAAGTTATATTGTTCGAAAAGAATATATACCTGAGTTATTATCTATTATAGAATCATCTACAATTGAAATAGACAATACTTATATGAAGTATGTAGACAATAGATACTGTATTTACCCTATGAAAGTATTTCAAAGAGAATCATATAGTAATATAGTATGTAAACATGTTTCATATAGTTCTTATCATAATAAGTTTATTTATACAATAGAAAATGAGGTCATTGAATAATTTATAATAGTCAGAAGGAATTATAAATGATTCAAAAAAATAAATCAAAAAATGACTCAAAAAATAAAATAAGAATTATGAATCATAATAATTTTGACAGAAAATAGTATATACTTTCATTGCATATGACATTTTTTCAGGTTCTTCTGAAGAATTAAATATATAATTCTGCAATACATTAAAAAACAATGAAAATATATTTATATCTTCAGCGGTAATGATGACTCTTATTTTTTTCTTAATATATTTAATGGTTCCAAAATATTCCGGTATATGTATATTGGATAATCTTGGAATAATTCTAGATGTTATATTTTGAATCAGTTCAATCCACTCTAAAGAGCGGAAGTCAATATTTTTTATGCTCGGTATATTATGTTGGTCATTTCCATATAATATAATCTCTTCAATTCTTTTCTTGATCTTCTGATTCATTGATAGAATATAATATGTTCGAAAGCATGAAATAAATAATGATTTTATTTGTAAGACAATATCAAGATTTATTTTTAATCTTAATCTCTCGGAATGAATGTCTTGATTTATGTTTACCCCTTTCATAAGAAATAATGTCTCTGAAATTTCTTTTTCATCTTTTGTAATAAAATATTGAACATTGTAGTCCTTAATTAGCGATTCCTTAAACATGAATTCTAACCAATTTAGATATTTCATAAAATAAATAAAACACTTACTTTTCTCTGGATAAAGGATTAATAAATCTTTAAGATATACATTTACATAATATAGTATTCCTTTTTGGGAATGAAGAATAAATCTTTCATTTTCATCATGACTTATTGAATTCTCTTGATTAAAGATAATAAATTTCCTTTTTTTTACATTCTTATTTGAGGATACGTTCTCATTCGAGGATACGTTCTCATTTGAGGATAGGTTCTCATTTGAGGATAGGTTCTCATTTGAGGATACGTTCTCATTTGAGGATAGGTTCTCATTCGAGGATACGTTCTCATTAGAGGATAGGTTCTCATTTGAGGATAGGTTCTCATTTGAGGATAGGTTCTCATTCGAGGATACGTTCTCATTCGAAGATACTCTATCATTTGAGGATAGGTTCTCATTTGAAGATACCCTATCATTTGAGGATACTCTATCATTTAATGATACATGCTTATTTGATAATACATATTCTTTTACAATATAATTATCAATAAATGCTTGTCTAAATATATAATATGAAAATGAATTTATTAATATAGTAAAATCAGGATTATTCACTGCAATCAACATTAAATACCTTTCTATATTTTTTACTATTTTTTCAATTTTAATACTGGATGTCTCTTGTTGTGACATGATGATGTCTTATATCAATAAATAGAATGTTATATGAATGAACACCTTTGTTCACATTATAATATTTATTTCAATTTTTATTTACACCCTTACACAAACATTTTATATTATTCAAAGAATCATGTGCATAATCTAAAATATTATTCAGGAAGGGTTAACTTGAACACTCTCAACTTGAACATTAACTTGAATACTCAACTTGAATACTCAACTCCCGCCATACCTCCAGCAATATTTAATATATTATAATTTACTGCAAATATAGTAATAATTGGGTCCACCAACTCAGCAGAAACTCGTAAATATAGAATCTGATTGTCAATACGACTGAAATTACATGTTCCAGAGGGTTGAAACTCTTCCGGTTTCAAAGCGAAACTATATACATAAATAAAATTATTGGGAATACATGTATGTCTTTGATAAGGAACAACTAAACGAAAGAATTTAGAGGGTTTCATATTTGTGAGGTCTTGTCCTTCCAATATAAATTTACCATTGACAATCGTATCTTTCCCATTAATCTCTCCATTTTTATAAGATTGAGTCGAAAAATTAAACCATTCATTACCGCCATATGGATACATGGATAGTACGGTTGAATTTTGTAATACCCATATTACCTCTTTTACAGGATGATTAAAATCCAATACCACATTATGTTCTACATTTATATTTGGTTTGACTCCTTGATATGAACTATTGGGAGGAGGCGTTGTGCTTAATGATAATGCTTGAACCTGAATTTGGTCAATTAAATATTGATGTGTATTATGAGCGAATCGCTTTCTTTCTTGGTCTTCTAAGAAAATATAATCTACATCCAGAAATGTTTGAACAATAGATGGAGGTGGTTTTGTAGTGGGTAATAAATTCCCCGTTGATGATATAATTAATTCCTCATATTTTCGAAATGTAATATTTATTCGTACCTCATGAGACTGAAGTGCAATCAGTGGAAGTGATGCACCTATATTTCTACAAAACCAAAAATGTAATGGCACATATAATTCTAAACTTCTATTATTTGTTAAGTTTACTGGACTATCTGTTTTACCAATCATTTGATAAAATCCGGGGCGTTTATCCACTGGAATGATTAAATCTGTCCAAATCTCCATCCATAATCCATATTGTCTATCAATAACAGTTCCACCAATTTCAATTTCTATAATTTTAATAATTGCATGACCTACACTATTAATCCAAAAGAATTCAACGATTTCCCCATTCTCATCTAAATAATTATATTCGGATATATCTGGTAGGTCCATTCTTAAAAACATCTGATTCACTAAATCTCCAATTCTGTCTATTTTACAAAACACTTTTTGACCAAAATTTGTATTTCCTGTAAAATATTGAGGTATAGATTCAATTGAAAAATTTGTATAACGTTTATATACTCCTATAAAATAAGTAATCTGTGGATTACCTGTTAGATAAATATCCTGAGCACCATATGCTGCCAATTGAAGTAAACCTCCAGTCATTATTATTAAATATGTATTAGTTTTTTAAATTATAATATATCAATTAAAATATGTAATATTTACTATGCTTTAATTTTATATTATATACTATTATATAATGGGTGGCGTGAGTCTTCAAGAAAGAGAAATAATAAATAGAAAAAGAAATGAAAATGAAAAAAAAAAAG
>Ga0136644_10000719_pt1 | contig 26521 bp, 23 predicted proteins | sample C_130820_EF_Meta_FD_94780 | JGI IMG/M metagenome (GOLD analysis project Ga0136644, IMG submission 94780) | Freshwater microbial communities from Lake Croche, Canada to study carbon cycling - C_130820_EF_MetaG (v2) (version 2) | ecosystem: Environmental > Aquatic > Freshwater > Lake | place...
GTGGTGAAGTCCGGGGTTCCCCTCTTGGCCCAGGCCACGGCAACGGTGGCCGACCCGGCCATTCGCCATCGCGGCACTCTCGGCGGTTCGTTGGCGCATGCTGATCCGGCAGGCGACCTTCCGGCAGTAGCACTGGCCCTGGACGCCACCTTCACTATCGCCGGTGCCGGTGGCACCCGCACGGTATCGGCCGCGGACTTCTTCGTGGATTACTTCACCACCGCGGTTGGGCCGGACGAGATTCTCGTCAGCGTCACCTTCCCCAAGCTCGGGGCCGGCTGGGGAACCACCTATGAGAAGTTCAACCGCACCGCGCAGGCGTGGGCGATCGTCGGAGTCGCGGCCGCCGTCAAGGTCGAGGGCGGCAAGATCACCCAGGCCCGCATCGGGCTGACGAACATGTCACCCACTCCGGTTCGCGCCTCTGCGGTCGAGGCCGCACTGGTGGGCGCCGCGGGTGTCGATGCCATCAACGCTGCGGCGCAGGCTGCAGCCGAGGGCACGAGCCCGACGAGCGACCTGAACGCACAGGCCGACTACCGCGAACACCTAGCCCGCGTCATCACCGGGCGGGCGGTCCGCAAAGCAGCCGGCATGTAGCCACACGACGAGGGAGTGACGAAGGGGCGGTGCGCACATGCACCGCCCCTTCGTCATGGCGTCCAGCCAAGGAGCCGAGTGATGTCATTGCGAAACATCGTTGAGTCCTCGCTGAGGTGGTCCTGAGTCGCAGTGCTCCCAGTTGAGGCTCAGGTCAGCACGCGTTGACTCCTGATCAGGCCACGCGTCTACTCATGACATGTCTATATCGCCGAACACTCTGCGGCCCGCACATCGCGAGCATCGCACCTTGGCGACCAATCCAAGACACCTCGCGTCACGCCGCCGGAAACGTCACAGGTGGATAGGCCGCATCATCGTGTGTGCACTGAGCATTGTTGTTGGTGTATCCCTGCTTGCGGGAATTTCCCTTGCCCAGACCCTCACCACGCCCAGTACTGACGACACGACGATTCGGGTGGCCGAATGGGCCCGGGACCATGGACTTGGACTAGTGGTGACAGCAGCCGAGACAGTTCAGTTATCAATGCATCCACCGGCGTCGGGTGGCTCACCTGATTCGACGATACTCGCAGAACTTGCGCCGACGTCTGGCGTCGCAGCCACACGTGCGATTCGTGCATCTATCTCGCCACCCGTCTCTCCAGCTCTAGCCCACGAGGGATCCTTCGTTCCCATTCGGAAGGACACAACTGGCGCTCTCGTTCAGTACACCTACGTACGGCCAGATTCCGTTCACACCTCCTATCTCGCAGGAATCGCACTGATCGATCACACCGTTCGCTTCGTCCTGCATCCGGGGACTCTCGAGCCTGGTGGCGCGCGGTCATGGACAGAGCCCAGTCGCATCACTCCACACCAGACTGCCGGCCTACTTGCCACTTTCAACGGCGGCTTCAAGATGGCGGACGCGCAGGGTGGTTACTTCGATCACGGCTCCACGGCTGGGCGACTTGTTGCCGGCGCAGCCAGCCTCGTGATCTACCAGGACGGGCATGCCACCGTCGGTACGTGGGGCGACGATGTGTCGATGACGCCTGACGTCGCCTTCGTCCGCCAGAACCTGCAGCCGCTCATTGCCCACGGGGCCATCTCAAACGACCTCGACAAGCACGTTCAGAGCAATTGGGGCACCACCGTGGGTGGCAGTGCTGCGGTGTGGCGGTCTGGGCTAGGTGTCACCTCCACGGGCGACCTCATTTACGTCAGCGGTGACGCACTGACGGTCACATCACTCGCCGACCTCCTCCATCGTGCCGGGGCCGTCAATGCAATGCAGTTAGACATCAACGAGTCCTGGGTCTCATTCATGTACTACACCGGAACCGGTGACACGCTGCGGCCTCACAAACTCGGGGCCTTCCCGCGTCCGGTGAACCGATACCTGCAGACTTCAACTCGTGACTTCCTTGCCGCCTACGCACCTGCCTAGCGGTCAACTCATCCAGGCCAGCTCGCACACCCGCCTGGACATTCAGGGGATTCGGGCCATTGCCGTTTTGGCGGTCGTCGTTTTCCACGCGGGACTCCCCCTGCCCGGAGGGTTCTCCGGAGTAGACGTCTTCTTCGTCATCTCCGGATACGTGATCACCAGCGCCATCACGCGGCGGATGACTCAGGGTCGCTTTCGACTGCGTGATTTTTATCAAGGCAGAATCCGACGCCTCCTGCCCGCTCTCGCGGTCATGCTTGTTCTGGTCATGGCCGCCAGCGCAGTGATCGGCACGATCGGCTCTATGGGAAGCACCGCGAGAACCGGCGGGGCCGCAGCACTCGTCAATGCCAATACCTACCTGATGCTTTTTGAAAAAACGGGCTACTTCGACGCTGCCGCAACCCTCAACCCACTTCTGCACACCTGGTCACTCTCGGTTGAAGAACAGTTCTACCTCGTCGTGCCCGGGCTTCTGGTCATCGGCTGGCTCATCACGAGACGGCGGCACGTCATGACGCCGACCCGAATCGTGACCATCATCATCGCGATTGCGTCGTTTCTCCTCATGCTCAATCTGTCCCGCCACACCGATCCTTCTTCGCTGCAAGGCAAGATCGACTTCTACTCGCCAATGACGCGAGGGTGGGAATTTGCCGCAGGTGCAATTCTCGTCGTTCTCCCAGCCGCGTGGCGCCTTTCACGGACCGTCGCGACTGTCGCGGCCCTCACCGGTGCGTTCGCGATCGCAATCGGGTTCGTCGAGATTCACGAGGGTGTCACGTACCCATCGATGATCACCCTCCTGCCGGTCATCGGGACCATGCTGCTCATAGCCGCTGGCACACACCATCCGCGCAACCCGGTCTCCGCTGCCCTTGCTCAGCGCCCCGCTACGTGGATCGGTGACCTCTCCTACAGCTGGTACCTGTGGCACTGGCCGTTTATCGTCTTCGCAGGTGTGTTGTTTACCGAGTCCGCAACGTGGAAGGTCATTGGCGCGGCTGCATCACTTCCGATCGCATGGGTGTCCTATCGGTTCATCGAGAATCCGGTCAGGTATCGACTCTCTCTGTCGGCACGCGGTATCGCCATCCTCGGCATTGCATGCACGCTCATTCCGACGTTGGTTGCCGCCGGACTGCTCACCTGGTTCGGTGTGGTCAAGTCGACGCCCAGCATCAATCCGTTCGCACTTCACCAGGACAAGATTCGCAACTGCGACGGCCCTGAGTCACTCGCCAACAAACCAGCGGCGTGCACGTGGGCAGTGAACAACGCGCGTGGGCGTGCCGTCTTGGTCGGCGACAGCCTCGCGGGTCAATACACCGAGGGCTTCACATCAGCCATGAACACATCCGGCATCACGGCTCAGGTAGCAACACTGTCGGGCTGCCCCTTCCTGGACTGGGGCACGCATGCGGCTGAGGCTGCGGCCCTGGGCATCTCAACCGACCCGGTGTGTGCGGCATATGTGCGCCACACCATGAAGGACCTCATCCACGACCCCGCTGACCTCGTGGTCCTCACATCATCAGCACAGCGGTTCCTCCCCGGGGACGCGGTAGGAGCAGGTCCCGAACGTGATGAAGCCCGCGCCGCACTCATCACCACCGTTCATGCAGACATGATTCGTCGGCTCACCGCTGCCGGATCGAGAGTCGCGCTGATTGGCCCGCTCGCGAAGTTCCACGGCTGGGGACCCTATGTCGATGGTCCCTTCAAAGAAGCAACTGCCATATCGGTCATGACGATCGGAAGTCCATTCGTGCCGTCCATGACGCAGGCCGAGCTCGACAATGAGATCGCCTCGGCTACCGAAGTTGAGCGCCGCGCGGCGGCTGAAGGTGGTGCTGCATTCCTTGACATGCGCCCACTCATGTGCGGGAGCGATGGTTGCGCCGCAAAGGATGCGCACGGATGGGTCTATGCGGACTTTGAACACCTCACGATTCCATCGTCGTATCGCGTTGAGCCAGTGTTCGCTGAACTTGCCCGCACCCTTGGCTAGCGCAAGGAAATCTCGACAGGCCCACCATCGACGCGAACCCCAGACAGATGCGATGCCGGGAGACGAAAAACCCGACCGGGTGCAGCCGGCCATGCGACACGTCGTCGACTGATCTCGGCGCCGTCCTGGCGCACAACAATCATCGGAAACAGCCGAGCCTTGGTGGGCCACAGGGCAAGCCGCTGCCGCGCTGGCGCGTGCCCCTGACGCCAGAGCCCCGGCGACACCCATGCGAAGCCGTCACCCGCAAAGATGTGCACGGCAGCCTCGGGAGTCTTCACTCCCCCGAGCCATGTAGCGATGCTGCGGGCCACATGCGCACCGTCGAGCGCGCACACATCGGCCGTGTCGACCGGGTGAAGCAGGTTTCCCGCACCAAAGACACCATCGGCACTCAGCCGCAACGAGGCGTCGCACACGGGCGCCAAGCTTCGCTGATCAATGTCAAGGTCGCGCATGCGAGCCAGCTCATGATCAGGGATCCAGTCTCCGGACGTGATCACGAGGTCACAGGCAATGGTCGAGATGTGCTGACCGCATCGAACTGTCACCCCTGTGACGCGTGCGCCACCGTGAATCGACACGATGTCGGTGTTGCACATCACGGGCACCCGATATGCCGTTCGGCCGGCCCATGAAGCCAATGCGTATGACTCCTGCCGTGGTGAGCGCGTGACCATGGCTACCGTGCGACATCCTGCTTCGCGCAACGTGAGTACCGCCGACCAACTCACCAGCTCACTGCCGATGATGACCGCACGCGTACCCACCTGGCGATGCTGAAGATGCACTGACTGCTGAAGTTGCCCGGTAGTCATGACACCCATGGGTCGGTCACCAGGGATCCAGCGAGCCGGACGAGGGCGTTCGCGTGCACCGGTCGCCAGCAGGATCGCATCGCCTTCGATCACATAGCGACCCTGAGGGCTGGTGACGGCCACGGTGCGCGGCCCTTCCCAGCCGGTGACCATTGATGACGTTCGGATCTGCGCGCCCGCAGTCAGCGCCTGCTCCACCAGAACCTCTGCGTAGCGAGGCCCGGACATGAACCGGCCCCGATCGCGAAGCCCATACCCCAGGTGATCGCTGTGTCGAGGAATTCCGCCGGCGTGCGTTTCACGCTCGAGCACCACGACCGAGTACCGCGGTGATAACTCCGCGGCCGCCCGCAGTCCTGCCGGGCCTCCACCCACGATGACGACATCCACACGATCGGTCACGGGAGTTTCTCCTCGAGTAACTCCTGCACTCGCGCACCACAGAAGAACCCTTGGCATCGACCCAGCTGCGCGCGGGTCCGACGCCTCAGCCCATCAATATCCGTGGGAGGAATGGCCGATAGTCGAGCATCGCGAATCTCGCCGCGCGTGACTCTCTCGCAGAAGCAGACAATGTCACCGTACGCAGGATCCGCGGCAATCTTGTCGCTGTCCATGTAGGGGCGCGGCGCTGCTTCCCCAATATTGGGCATGCGCGCGGTGGCCGGTAGATCGACCCGATCATCCAGTGGAAGAACATTCACGATCAGAGCACGGACGTACTCCGCGATGGCAAGGGACGCCGTGAGTCCCGTTGACCGGATGCCGCCAGCGACGACATAACGTTGCTCGGCGGTCAGCTCAATGGTGACGTCCGACTGATCGGACGCGGCGCGCAGACCGGCGTACATTGCCGTCACGTCCTCGTCGAGCAGTGACGGCATGATGCTCGCGCCTTTGGCGCGAAGGAACGCCAGTCCATCCTCGGTTGTGGCCGTATCGAATCGATCTTCGAGGTCCTCAGCTGTGGGGCCAAGCATGACGTTCCCGAACACGGTCGGACTGATGAGAACACCTTTGCCCACCTTGGACGGTACCGGCAGCACAATGACATCGACCTTGCTGCGGGCGAGCTTGTCGAACACGATGAGTTGGCCACGCCGCGGGTGGAGATGAAATCGGTCGTGCCCGAGCATCGCATCTAGACCATCGCTACCCAACCCCGCAGCATTGATGAGCCACCGCGTGGTGAGCAGACCCTGCGACGTTTCCATTCGCGTGAGATCCGATTGCACCGACACGCTGAGGACCGACGTGTTCAACTTCAGGTGGACTCCACGCGCAAGGGCGTCGTGCGCGTAAGCCAGTGGAGTGGTCCAGGGGCAGATGATGAACTCATCGGGTACGGCGAGTCCACCGAGTACACCAGGCCCGAGAGCCGGCACCATCGCATAGGCCTGTTCGGCATCCACGAGCCGAGTTCCCATGTACCCGTTGAGTTCCGCTTTGGTCTGCAAAGACGGCAGGGTCTGCAGTTCGTCGGCGGTCCATGCCACCAGCAGCGCGCCGGTGCGCTCGACAGGAATGCCCGCGTCGTGCGCGTACGCGAGCAGAAGTTCGTAGCCGCGCCGCACCAGTCGCGCCTCCAGCGAGCCGGGCGTGCAGTCAAAGCCGGTATGCAAAATCGCGGTGTTGGCCTTGCTTGTCGCATCGCCGACATCTGCCCGTGCATCGACAAGGGCCACCTTCATCGCGCGGCCGTCGGTCGAACAGCCCGAAAGCTCTCGCGCGATGGCGGCTCCGACCACCCCGGCTCCCACCACGACCGCGTCGTACACACCGTCGTCGGTCACGTCGATTCCGCCATCAGCCGCCACTGTCCGAGCATGTCAGCAGCACGATCCGGGGACCACTGCGGTTCGTAGCGGGCTTCCGGGGTCCATGGCCACACCGCCTCTGCCAAGGACAACTCTGGACGCATGGCAAGGCGTCCCAGACTTGCGGCACCGAGAGCCGTTGCATGCGCTGACGGATACACCTCGACCGGCACCTGGAGGAGGTCCGCCTGAACCTGCATGAGCACACGAGATCGCGTGAGTCCGCCATCCACCCGAAGCATGGTGATCGGGTCCTGAATATCTGAAGAGATCGCATCGCACACGACCGCCACCTGTGCAGCAATTCCTTCGAGTACCGCACGCACGATGCTCCCTCGCCCGGTGGCCAGGCTGAGCCCGGCAATTCGCGCTCGTGCGTCTGATCGCCACCAGGGTGCACCGAGTCCGGCAAGGGCCGGGATAGCCATGACACCGTCGGCACTGTCAGCCGACTCTGCATCGATGTCATCCGCAGACCTCAGTAGCCCTACTTCCACCAGCCACCTCAACGCAGAGGAAGCGGTAAACACCTGACCATCAAGGCAGTAGGCCGACTGCCCTCCAGTGACCCAGGCGACGGACGAACTCAGGTGGTTCGCAGATCGAATCGCATGATCACCGGTATTGGCGAGAAGAAATGCTCCAGTTCCGTACGTGCACTTGATCATTCCCGGATCTAGACACCGCTCCGCCAGTAGCGCCGCCTGCTGGTCAACAATGACCCCAGCCACCGGGACGTCCGATCCGAAGGCGCTCGTGGTGCCCACGACGTCATCACAATTCACAATCCGCGGGAGGTCTTCGTCCTGCAGACCGAACAAGCGCAGAAGTTCGGAGTCCCAACAGCGCTGATCAAGATCCATGACCAGTGATCTGCTCGCCGTCGTGACATCTGTGACGAACGCACCGCTGAGCTGATGAAGTAGCCAGGTATCGGAGGTGGTGACCACACCATCACGCGTGAGGTTCTCGCGTAGCCAGGTCATCTTGGGTGCTGAGAAGTAGGGATCAAGAACCAGACCGGTGCGCTGGGTGAGCACGTCGCCAGACTCGTGTAGCCGATCACACACCACCTGAGCGCGGCCGTCCTGCCATACCAATGCCGATGTCAGGGGCTTGCCCGTGGCGCGATCCCACGCCAGCACAGTTTCACCCTGATTAGCCAGCGATACGGCATCAACGCGATGTCCCGCGCACGCCTCGCTACCGGCCATCACCACGGAGTTCAGCAACTCATGGGGATCCTGCTCCACTACTCCACCGGATCGATACTGCGGACGCACCGCTCGTTCCGCGACCGATAGCACCGTGCCGTCATCATCGACAACCATTGCCTTGGTGCCCGAGGTCCCTTGGTCGATCGCGAGGATGGGCATCTCAGAACACGATCGGCAGACGCAGTGCGCCCGGCGCAGAGGTTGGTACCACCGGTTGACGAGGCGCCACGGGGTTGATGGGCCGGTAGTCGGATCCCAACTCCGGCCGAGGATCCACCTCACCCTTGTTTGGCCACAGCGCCATGGCCCGCTCAGCTTGGGCAGTGATCGTCAGCGATGGGTTCACGCCGAGATTGGCCGTAATGGTCGACCCATCAAGAATGTGCAGCCCCGGATGGCCGTAAGCCCGGTGATACGCGTCGACGACTCCACTGTCGCAGTCAGCACCGATCACACAACCACCCACAAAGTGAGCGGTCAGGGACTTATCGAGGTTTTCAAAGACACTGCTGCTTGCGATGCCATGCAGAAGGCGAGCCGCGCGAGTGATGACCTCATGCGCGACCGGAATATAGGTGGGCGCAGGCTTGGACTGATCTTGCTCGGTCGCTAACGTCCATCGGCCGCGCGAGGTTCGACGACCGGTAAGCGTGAGTGAATTATCAACGGTCTGCATGACCAAAGAGATCACCGTTCGCTGACTCCAGCCGCGCACATACAAGAGACGTGCCGTGACGAGCGGGTGACGCAGGATCTCGCCCAACCACACGCGCCAACGATCGCGGCCGGGCCGCGGAATGGTGATGATGGATTGGAGCAGGGCCAAAGAGTTCGACCCCTTGCCGTAACGACAGGGCTCCACGTGCGTGTCTTCGTCGGGATAGAAACTCGATGTGATGGCGACGCCGCGCGAATAATCGGTGGTGCTCTTGGGGCCGACCGCGCCGAGTAGGGACTCCGAGTTCGTACGCGAGAGTCGTCCCAGCATGTGCGAGAGCTTGGGCAGTCGACCCTCATCACGCATGCGCAGGAGTAGCCGCTGCGAGTTGAGAGCACCCGCCGCGACAACCACGTGCTCCGCAGTGAACGTGCGCACGCGCCCGCCGGACGACGTACGCACGGTGTCCACGACAAATCCGCCGCCCGATCTCTCGCGAAGACCGGTGACGGTCGTGAGCGGATGGATCACAGCTCCAGCAGACTCGGCAAGAGCCAAATAGTTCTTGGGCAGCGTGTTTTTCGCATTATGGCGACACCCGGTCATGCACTCGCCGCACTCAGTGCAGCCGGAGCGCTCTGGACCGACTCCCCCGAAGAAAGGATCAGGGTGTGTGACTCCTGGGCCCTCGCCGAAGTACACGCCCACCGGTGTGAGACGAAAGGTGTGGCCGACACCCATCTGGTCGGCAACGGCCTTCATGACCTCATCAGCGGGTGACATTCCGGGGGTATCGACCACACCCAGCATGCGTGCAGCCTGCTCGTAGTACGGGGTGAGTTCGCGCGCCCAATCCGTGATGCCACTCCACTGCGGATCCTCGAAGAAGCGAGCCGGCGGCACGTACAAGGTATTGGCGTAGACCAACGAACCGCCGCCCACACCTGCACCGGCGAGTACAACAACATCCTTGAGGACGTGGATGCGCTGAATCCCCGTCAGGCGAAGCCGCGGTGCCCAGAGAAACTTCGATACACGCCACGATGTCTTCGGGAAGTCCTCATCGCGCCATCGGCGGCCGGCCTCGAGCACCATGACCCGGTAGCCCTTTTCCGCAAGCCGAAGAGCGGCCACAGATCCGCCGAACCCCGATCCAATGATCAGCACGTCGACGTCGAACATGGGCCGAACCTACTTTAGTCCGAGCTTCTTCAGCAGCCCCATCGCACGGACAAGGAAGGTTCCCCAACGTTCGTCGGACATTCCCGCGGGGGCCGAGAAGCCCAGGATCCGCTGGGTGGCGATTGCCTGCACTTCGGTGTATTTCAGCAGTCCCTCGTCGCCATGACGTCGACCCAACCCTGAATCTCCCACTCCGCCCATAGGTGCGCGGGTGCTGCCCCAGGCTGCGCCATGTGCCTCGTTCACCGACACGGTTCCCACCCGCAGGCGCGAGGCGAGTCTGCGACCGGCTTTGGCGTCTCGGGTGAGAACCACCGCATGCAATCCATATGTGGTGTCGTTTGCGCGGGACACTGCCTCGTCGTCAGAGTCCACCGGCTGGAGTGCCACCACGGGCCCAAATGTCTCTTCCGCACACATCGTCATTCCGGGAATGACGCCTTCGAGAATGGTGGGTTCGACGAAGTACGGTCCGATGTCCGGTCGCGCCCTGCCACCCGCGAGCACACGTGCCCCCCGATCAACCGCATCACTGACGTAGCCGAGCACGCGCTCCTTTTGGCGTTCTGAGGTGAGCGAGCCCATGTCGGCCCCCCACCCGATGCCATTCTTGAGAACCATGGCCTTCGTGCGGGCAACAAAAGCCGTCACGAAAGCGTCGTATACATCGCGGTGAATGAAGGCACGCTCCATCGAGACGCAGAGCTGACCGGAGTTTGCAAAACACGCTCGCGTAGCAATCTCAGCCGCCTTGGCAACGTTGGCGTCCGCGCGAACAACCATCGCATTCTTACCGCCAAGCTCCAGAGAACAGGAGATGAGGCGCTGCCCGCAGCGTTCGGCCACCTCTCGCCCCACCCGCGTTGACCCGGTGAACATGACGAAATCAGAACGGTCGACGACAAGTGGCCCGACGATGGGTCCGTCACCGGTGACGATCTGCATCACGTCGGTCGGCAGACCGGCGCTTCGCAGGAGTTCAACCGCCCACAAAGCGATGAGGGACGTTTGCCAGTCCGGCTTCAGCACAACCGTGTTTCCGGCGATGAGTGCTGGTATCGCGTCACTGACAGCCAACGTGAGCGGGTAGTTCCACGGAGCGATGACGCCCACCACGCCTTTGGGGTGGCGAAGTTCGACAACGCCCACTGCGCCCGGCACTGCCCCGCGACGATGCTTGGGGCGCAGCAGGGCTGCGGAGTTGCGGCCGTAATGACGCGAGGTGATGGCCACGTCTATGACTTCTTCAAGTGCGTCTCGACGCGCCTTGCCGTTTTCGCACTGAAGGATGTCCAGTGCTTCATCCCGGTGCTCGATCACAAGGTCGTGGAAGCGCAGAAAGATTCGAGATCGCTCCCGCACCGAGAGAGCCGACCACGACGGTTGAGCAGCGCGCGCTGCCGCATAAGCGTCATCGACGTCGCTCACACTCGAAAGGGGAAGTTCGAACGCGATATCTCCTGTGAAGGGCGCAATCACCGGATGCAGACCGCCGCGTGACGGGGCCTGGGCGAGGAGCCGGTCCGTCGTGTCCTTCAGGGTCACGAGGTGACCACGACCTCCACGCGTTGGAATTCCTTCATGTCGCTGTAGCCCGTGGTCGCCATCGCCTTGCGAAGCGCGCCCACCACATTCATGGATCCATCAGAACGATTGGAGGGTCCATGCAGCACCTCACGGAAAGTTCCGACGGCGCCGATGACGTTGCGGGATCCGCGCGGAAGGTGCGGATGCCACGCCTCCGGTCCCCAGTGTGTGCCGCGACCGGGTGCATCTGTGGCCCGCGCCAATACTGTGCCGAGCATGGCCGCATCAGCGCCACAGGCGAAAGCCTTGACGATGTCTCCGCTGCGACTCATCGAACCGTCTGCAATGACGTGGACGTATCGGCCGCCCGACTCATCCAGATAGTCGCGACGCGCAGCCGCGACGTCAGCCACGGCACTGGCCATGGGCACGCGCACTCCGAGCACATCTGACGTCGTCAAGGACGCACCGCCACCGAATCCCACGAGCACACCGGCCGCACCAGTGCGCATCAAGTGCAGCGCCGCCTGATACGTCGCGCAGCCACCGACAATCACCGGGACGTCGAGCTCGTAGATGAACTGCTTCAGGTTCAGAGGCGATCCCTCACCCGAGACATGCTCCGCAGAGACGGTCGTCCCTCGGATCACCACAAGGTCGGCTCCAGCCTTGGCTGCCATCGGCGCGAGTTCGGCCGTGGCCTGCGGTGACGCCGCAACGGCCACCGTGATGCCCGCCGCCTTCATGTCACCAATACGTGCCGCTACCAATTCATGATTGATCGGGCGGGCGTAGATCTCCTGCAATCGTGGTGTGACCTCGTCTGGATCCAGCCCTGCAATCTCGATGAGTAACGGCTCTGGATCGTCATATCGCGACCACAAACCCTCGAGGTTAAGCACCGGCAAGACTCCCTGCCGAGCAAGTTCAATGGCTGATGCCGGCGAAACGATGGAGTCCATAGGCGCGGCGATGAGCGGTGAATCAAACGTGTAGGCGTCAATTCGCCATGCGGTCGAGACGAGCTCGGTATCGCGTGTGCGACGACTAGGGGCAATCGCCACTTCGTCGAAGGAATAACCACGGCGGGCACGCTTCGCCCCACCGATCTCAATATCGGCCATGGCTAACGTCCCGAGTAGTTGGGAGCTTCGATGGTCATCTGAATATCGTGCGGGTGACTCTCGCGCAGCCCAGCAGCAGTGATACGAACGAATGTCCCCTTGGCATGCAATTCCGCGATTGTCGATGCGCCCGAGTACCCCATCGCGGCTCGAAGTCCACCGACGAGCTGGTGTGCGACTGCGCCCAACGGTCCGCGATAGGCGACCACGCCCTCGATCCCTTCGGGAACCAACTTGTCGTCGCTGAGAACGTCATCTTGGAAGTACCGATCCTTGCTGTACGAGCGAGCCTGACCGCGCGACTGCATGGCACCCAGCGACCCCATGCCGCGATAGGACTTGAACTGCTTGCCGTTGACGAACACCACGTCGCCCGGAGCCTCTTCGCAGCCGGCCAGCAGAGAGCCGAGCATCACGGTGTCCGCTCCAGCCACGATGGCCTTGGCGATGTCGCCGGAGTACTGGACACCACCGTCTCCAATGACAGGTACGCCTGCTGCGCGCGCTGCCCGCGTCGCTTCGTGAATCGCGGAGATCTGCGGCACACCGACCCCCGCCACCACTCGCGTCGTGCAGATAGAACCAGGCCCGACTCCGACCTTGATGCCGTCAGCGCCCGCGTCAACGAGAGCCTGAGCACCGGCACGCGTGGCCACGTTGCCCCCGACGATGTCGATGACCGTCTGCTTCTTCAGCAGAGAAACCATGTCGAGCACCGCGCGCGAGTGACCGTGCGCGGTATCGACGATGAGGAAGTCAACCCCCGCGTCGATAAGAACTTTGGCGCGCTTCTCCGCGTCTTCGCCGACGCCGATCGCCGCCCCCACCACCAGGCGCCCGTTGGCATCCTTGGTGGCGTGCGGGTACTTGTCGCTCTTGACGAAGTCCTTGACGGTGAACAACCCTCGCAGCCGACCATCCGCATCCACCAGAGGCAGCTTTTCGACTTTGTTATGTGCAAGCAGCGCCAGCGCCTCATCAGGGTCGATGCCGACCGGAGCCGTGATCAGCGGCATGGACGTCATGACCTCGCGCACTGGACGACGCATGTCATCTTCGAAACGCATGTCGCGATTGGTGACGATGCCAAGAAGCAGGCCCGCCTCGTCCACGACCGGAACACCAGAGATTCGGTAGTGCGCACACATGCGGTCCACTGACTCAAGGGAGTCATCTGGTGAACAGGTAACCGGGTTGCTCACCATGCCGGCTTCGGATCGCTTGACGCGATCAACCTGCTCCGCCTGGTCTTCGATCGAGAGATTTCTATGCAGGACACCTGCGCCACCTTGACGCGCCATGGCAATCGCCATGCGCGATTCCGTGACGGTGTCCATGGCACTCGAGACCAGCGGCATGCGGACACTGATGTTTCGAGTCACCCGCGACGAGGTGTCGACCTCACTGGGGACGACGTCGGATTCCGCGGGGACGAGCAGGACATCGTCGAACGTGAGACCGAGGTACCCGAACGGGCTCTCGGGGTCCGTGCGGTCGCTCATGACATCTCCCGGGGCGTAGGCCCCAAGGCTACTCGCCGACCGCTCGAGCAATGTGAGCCGTGGCATCACTCAAGGAGTGCGCGTGGACTGCTCCCGGTGGCATCTGCCCGAACCAGCCGGCGCCACCTAGAACGATCGACGTACCGGGGCGCATCACCGGCAGACGGGTCGCCTCCGTTGCGTCGGCGGTTCCCGGGATCTGCGCCCACAGGAACACCGCTGCTGGGCCAATTCGTCCTACGGCCTGCTGCAACGCCGCGGTGGGCAGTTTCGAGCCGAGCACCCGGGACACGATGCCGCGTTCGGCCAGGGCCGCTGCCACAGCATGGAGCGGAATCGAGTGCTGGTCCTCGGGCGCCGAGGCCACGATGACGGCTCTCTCGTTGACAGGGGCGACGATGTCGGCAGCCACCTTCGTGAAGGCAGTCTGAATGGACTCGCTCAAGGCATGCTCGACGTCGATCCCTCGACCGGTCTCCTGCCACTGCTGACCCACCGCAGTCAGGACTGGGACCAGCAGGTTGTCCCACGTCCAGATCACACCTCGACGCTCGACTGATTCGGCAACGATGTCGGCGCACGCCTTCGTGTCGAGCGCGTGTGCCGCCCGGGCGAGGCCTCGTGCGCCGGGGGCTCCACCCGGAATGGCAATGACCTGACCGCCGCCGGCGCGCCCCGTCGCTCGCGATGTCTCCAATGCCGGCGAAGCCGCGGCAGGAGACTCAGCCGCTGGTACCGCCCGCAACAGTGGTTTCGTGTCACCGGACTCACCAGCGTCCGGCTCACCGAGGGAAACCTCCTGCGTTTCGGCCGGGTGCAAGGCTGCATGCGCTGCATCGGCGAGCGGCACGCCCATAACCACCAGTCGTCGCATGTGCTCCAGGCGGGCGAGATCCCCGGCCGAGTACCGCCGGTGCGCCCCTGCCTCATGTGAGCTGGGTCCCAGGCCATATCGACGGTCCCACGTCCGCAATGTTGCGGGCGCCACGCCTAGGCGTCTGGCCACGGCGGACACGCTGAGTCCATAGGGGGCTGCTTCAGGTGCCCGTCCCCGTTGACTCGCCACAGGGGGATTGTCCGAGGCTTGGGCCAGATCTGCGCGCCGAGCAGGCAAATCGCGCCAAAAATTGTTCAGTGAAAGAACTTGACCAACCTATGGCGCGCTTTGTAGGGTACTGCGTGAAGGCCTGAACAAGCTCAGGACCCTGATCTGGAAGGTGCGACATGGCTGACGTTTCTCGGCTCCCCGGTCCGAACTCGGATCTGTGGGACTGGCAGATGGACGGCGCCTGCCGCGGCCAAGACCCCAGCGTCTTCTTCCACCCCGACGGCGAGCGCGGCCCAGCCCGCGAATCACGTGAGGCGGCCGCCAAGGCAATTTGCTCGAGCTGCCCCGTTCGCGTGCAGTGCGCCAGCCACTCCCTCGCCGTGCGTGAGCCCTACGGCGTCTGGGGCGGACTCTCTGAAGACGACCGCGAAGTCATCTACCGCCGAGGTGCACGCGCCAGCTGAAATTCCGCTCCGTCGCGACCCCCAGCATGTCGAAGGCCCCGGAGAATCTCCGGGGCCTTCGTGCAGTCCAGGGTGTAACTAGTGACTGTGCCCGTGGTGCGAGTGACCGTGACCGCCGTGCGCGGCTTCGGGCTCGACTTCTTTCTTCTCCACGACCAGTGCCTCGGTCGTGAGCAGCATCGCGGCAATTGACGCAGCGTTCTGCAAAGCAGATCGAGTCACCTTGACGGGGTCGATGACCCCGGCGGCAATGAGATCGACGTATTCGCCTGTAGCGGCGTTAAAGCCGTGACCGGCAGGAAGTTCAGCAACCTTCGAGACGATGACGTAGCCCTGCTCGCCTGCGTTCTCGGCGATCCAGCGCAACGGCTCGGACGCCGCACGACGCACGATGCTCACACCGGAAGCCTGATCGCCCGAAAGACCCAGGTTGCCTTCGAGCACGGTCGCTGCCTGCACGAGTGCAGACCCTCCGCCGGCAACGATGCCTTCGTCGATCGCTGCACGGGTAGCAGAGACAGCATCCTCGATGCGGTGCTTCTTTTCCTTGAGCTCAACCTCGGTGTGGCCGCCAACCTTGATGACGACTACGCCTCCGGCAAGCTTCGCCAACCGCTCCTGCAGCTTCTCGCGATCCCAATCGCTGTCGGTGCGCTCGATCTCGGCGCGGATCTGCGCAATGCGCGCCTCGACGTCGGGACGGTTGCCACCACCATCGACGATCGTGGTGGTGTCCTTGGTGACCACAACGCGACGAGCGGTGCCGAGCACCTCAAGGCCGACCTGATCAAGCTTGAGCCCCACCTCGGGCGCAACGATCTGCGCGCCGGTGAGGATGGCCAAGTCCTGAAGAATCGCCTTGCGGCGATCGCCAAACGCGGGCGCCTTGACCGCACACGACGAGAAGGTGCCGCGAATGCGGTTGACCACCAGAGTGGACAACGCCTCTCCGTCAACATCCTCGGCGATGATGAGAAGCGGCTTGCCGAGCTTGACAACCTGCTCGAGCACCGGCAGGAGCTCCTGCACTGACGAGATCTTGTTTTGCACCAGCAGGATGCGCGCGTCCTCGAACACCGTCTCGAGACGATCGGGATCAGTGACGAAGTAGGCCGAGATGTAGCCCTTGTCGAACTGCATGCCTTCGGTGAACTCCAGTTCCATGGCTGTGGTGCTGGACTCCTCAACGGAGATCACACCGTCCTTGCCAACGCGGTCGAACGCGTCAGCGATGAGATTGCCGATCTCACGATCCTGCGACGAGATGGTCGCGACGTTGGCGATCTCAGCCTTTCCGTCGACAGCGCGCGACGTGGCCACCAGCTTGTTGGTCACTGCAGTGACCGCCTTGTCGATACCGCGCTTGATATCCATTGGCGATGCGCCTGCGGTGACCATCTTTAGGCCCTCGTGAACCATGGCCTGAGCAAGAACAGTGGCCGTGGTCGTGCCGTCACCGGCGATGTCGTTGGTCTTGGTGGCAACCTCTTTGGCCAGCTGGGCACCGAGGTTCTCGTACGGATTCTCCAGCTCGATCTCGCGAGCGATGGTGACGCCGTCGTTCGTGATGGTGGGTGCGCCCCACTTCTTGTCGATGACCACGTTGCGGCCCTTGGGGCCGAGGGTCACCTTGACCGCATCTGCGAGAGCGTTGACGCCGCGCTCCAGGCTGCGGCGGGCGTCCTCGTCGAACTCCAGGATCTTGGCCATGACGTTTCCTTCTTCGTGCGTTAGCGGCTGTGGAGTGGGACGGGCCCGCCACGAATGCGGCGGGCCCGTCTACTGCTCTGGGGTCTTACTTCTCGACGATGGCGAGGATGTCGCGAGCGGAGAGGAGGAGGTACTCCTCGCCGTTGTACTTCACCTCGGTACCGCCGTACTTGCTGTAAATGACGGTGTCGCCGACCTTGACGTCAAGCGGGATGCGCTTGGCGCCAGCGTCATCGAAGCGGCCCGGGCCAACGGCCAGAACCTTGCCCTCCTGGGGCTTCTCCTTGGCGGTGTCAGGAATAACGAGGCCGGAAGCAGTGGTCTGCTCGGCGTCGAGGGGCTGGACCATAATGCGGTCCTCGAGCGGCTTTATGGAGACCGACACGGTGGCATCCTCCGGGATGTCGATGGGCTGTTCGTGAAAACAGCGATCGTCTAGGGGCTCGGCTGAGGGGAGAACCCCTCCTCCGACTGGCAGTCCCGGGTGGGGAGTGCCAAGTTGGACAGTACGCGGCCGTTAGCACTCCGTCAAGTTGAGTGCCAGCCCGGGTTCTGCGCCAGGAGGATGGGCACATGACGTGGTTGACCGAGGCGGGCCCGCTCATCGGCCGTGCGAGCGAGATCCTCGGCCGCACGACCGATCCGTTGAGCGCAGGCTCGGCCTTCCGCAAGACCCACCCCGAACTGTCAGGCGAACAGACCGCCCAGGTCCTTGATCAGGCCCACCTGCGAGTGCTGGCCCGGGACCGCCACGGGCGTCCCGATGCCGACGATCTCCTGCTTACGCGCGATGGTCTCGAGCAGGGCACGCGCGGCGACGTGGCTGCCTGGCGTGCCGAGTTGATCCGGTCGTCCGGTGCCCGTCGGGTGCTCGACCTCACCGCGGGGCTCGGTTTCGACGCACGCGCCTTCGCCCAGGCAGGTCTCGAGGTCACCGCGATCGAGCGGGATCCGGCCACGGCCGAACTGCTCGCCTGGAACCTTCGCCACTGGCCGAACGCGCGGGTTCTCACCGCGGATGCCATGTCATCGGATGCACAGGCATTGGTCGACAACCTCGACCCGACGGATGTCGTCTTCATTGACCCCGCCCGTCGCGACCCGGCGGGCCCCCGCGACCTCGCCACCGGACGCGCCCGACCCGAGCGTGATCCCGAGCGCTGGTCACCGCCCCTGTCGTTCATTATGAATCTGCGCCACTCGCGAGTGGTCGTCAAGGCTGCTCCGGCGTTTCAGCCGCCTGCGGGCTGGCATGCCGAATGGATATCCCATGACCGAACCATCGTGGAGTGCAGCGCGTGGTCCTGGCCGACCTTTGCGGTCGCGCGGCGCGCCGTGATCATGAACCGCACGCCGATGGTTGTGGAGCCTCAACCCGACACATGGCCGACCCAGCCCATCGCCACATACGTGCATGAAGCAGATCCCGCCATCGTCCGCGCAGGGTTGCTTTCACACCTTGGCATCAACCGAATTGACGACGCGAGCACCTGGCTCACGACCGAGGATCCCGCACCCGCATGGTTGCGCCCCGCGCTGCGCACCTTCAAGGTCGTGCGCGTGCTCGGCGGCTCGCTGGCTGAGCAGCGCGAAAGTCTCGCCGAGCTTGGCGTCACACGACTGGTGATCAAGTCGCGCGATGCAGATGTGGATCCGCGTCAGGAACTCTCGCGACTGGGAGTCAGCGAGGGTGGCGCACACGTGCTCGTCATGACTCGACAGAGCGGCCGCATGATCAGCGTGCTGACGACGCAAGAATCCTGATCGCTTCGGCATCGGTGCCGCAGCAGCCACCGACGAATGACGTGCCCAGGCTCCGCCAGGCGTCGACATCTTCGAAGGGTCCACCAGCGGCGCCGATCCACTGCCCAGTCTCGGCATTCCATACGCCACCCGCGTTGGGGTAGGCGACAAGGGGTGCATCTGTCGCTGCCCGCATACGCCGCAGAAGTCCGGTGATGTGAGTTGCGTCCGTGCAGTTGATGCCGATCGCACTGACCTCGTGGGCTACCGCGGCAACTGCCTCCTCGATCGGCTGGCCTGCGCACACATGTGCGTCATCGATAGTCGAGAAAGTCATCCACGCCGGGAGGTGGCGAAAATCGCACAACACATCAGCGAGAGCTGCCGCCTCATCGACATCTGGAATGGTTTCGATCGCCAGCAGATCCGGCTCTGCCGCCACTAAGACCTCTAAGCGTTCGCGATGGAAGTCCATCAACTCTCTATGCGAGAGGCCGTACCGGCCTCGATACTCGGAACCATCGTGAAGGACCGCCCCATAGGGGCCCACGCTCGCTGCCACGAGCACCGATGTCCCAGCCGTAGCCTCGCGAGCAGCGATCACGGAGTCACGCAAGGCGGTGTCCGCCTCCTGAGCTGTCCGACCGGCTGTGACAAAACCTTGACGAGACACCTGATAGCTCGCGGTGATAACCACCTCGGCGCCAGCCTCGACAAACGCTCGATGGGCGGACGAGATAGCTGCAGGGTCATCGGCTAGGAGACGAGCCGTCCACAGGTCACCGTGAACGTCGTAACCCATGCATTGCAGTTGAGTCGACAAACCGCCGTCGATGATGAAGCGTCCGCCAGGCATCGTCGGACGACTCTGCACGTCCATCACCCAGCATCCACCGGACGGTAGGACGACGTCTCAAAGTCGAGAGTGGATGCGGGCACTCCTGTGCGGACAAGACGCGCACCGAGAGCCGCCACCATGGCTCCGTTATCGGTACACAGGCCCGGGCGAGGGATTCGAAGGCGGATACCGGCTGCGTCGCAACGCTCCGCCGCGAGGACCCGCAGTCTGGAGTTCGCTGCAACTCCACCGCCGATGACCAGCGTGTCCACGCCGTGGTCACGACAGGCCGACACCGCACGCGATGTCAGAACATCAACGATCGCTTCCTGCACGGATGCCGCAACATCGGGGATTCGCACCGGAGAACCCGAAGCGGCCTGCGCCTTGATCCAACGGGACACCGCTGTCTTCAACCCACTAAAGGAGAAGTCGTACGGATAGCGATCCGGCTCGGTCGACAGCCCGCGCGGGAAGGCGATCGCCGTGGGGTTTCCGTCGCGAGCGGCGTCATCAATGGCCGGCCCACCGGGAAATGGCAGACCCAATTGCCGAGCGACCTTGTCGAACGCTTCTCCGGCCGCGTCGTCGAGAGTCTGACCCAAGACATCGAACTGTGCGCCGTCATTCACTTTGAGCAACGACGAATGTCCCCCGGACACCAACAGGGCGATTGCTTCGGAGGGAAGTAGCCCGTCCTGCAATTCGTCCACCACCACATGAGCCGCAAGGTGGTTGACCGCATACACAGGGATACCCAGCGCCACTCCCAGTGCTTTGGCCGTAGCTGTTCCGACGATGAGCGCACCCACGAGTCCGGGCCCCGCGGTTACCGCGATCGCGTCGATGTCGGACAGTCGAACTGCCGCCGCATCGCACGAACGCTGCAACGTTGCTTCCATCGCCTCGAGGTGCGCGCGGCTGGCCACCTCGGGTACGACACCCCCGAAGCGAGCATGTTCCTGCACGCTTGACGCCAACTCATTGGCGAGGAGTACCAGGCCGCGCACGATCCCGATCCCTGTCTCATCGCACGACGTTTCAATCCCCAGAACGAGCGGCTCACTCATGGCGCCTCGATTCGACGACGCATGATCTCTGCATCTCCCCCATCGGGGTAGTAGCCGCGACGTCGCGAGATTCGCTCGAATCCGCGGCGGGAATACATCGCGATCGCGGGTTCGTTATCCGATCGCACTTCGAGCATGAGCTCGCTGGCACCCGAATTCACCGCATGATCCACCAAGCTATCCAGAAGCAAGGCGCCGACTCCGCTGCCCTGACGTAAAGAACTCACCGCGATCGTCTGGACGTCTGACTGGGGAGGCAGCACAAACACTCCCGCATATCCGATGACGTCCTCGCCGTCGATCGCAACAACGTAGCGGCGCGTGGGCTGCGCAAGCTCACCCCAAAACTGCTCTACCGACCAACGATCACCGGGGAACAACTCTTCCTCCAGCTGAGCCACCTGCGAGATGTGCCACCAGCGCATGGGTTCGACTCTCACCGCGTCACCGCAACTTCCATCGCATCAGGCCGCCGCAGATACAGGGGCTGTGGTGCAAGAAGCGAGCGTCCACGTAGCGCGTCAGACGTGGGGCTGCCATCGCCTCCATGGGCCGATAGATCATCGACCGTGGCCGTGTGTCCCGCTGCCATCGCGGCGGAAAGCTCACCGCGCCCACCAATGCGTGCCACCCATTCGGCAGTGGGGCTGATCAACGCCGACTCTTGCGGAAGGTCGCGCAACGTGGCTTCGAGCCGATGGTGAAGCACGGCCCCCTGGCCAAGCCAGGCACCGGGCGCCGTCACATCCTCCGCTCGTCCTACCCGGGGTCCGTCGGTGCGATGCCCCTCGGAGTCATAGTGGGCCCAGTACACCTCGGATCGACGAGCGTCGGTCGCCACAACCATGTCGCCGAACTGTCCGGCACCCGCCTCAGCGATCGCATCGAGAGAACATACGCCGACCGCCGGCACGCCCCATGCGAACGCCATGGCCCGCGCTGCTGCAACGCCGACGCGAAGCCCCGTGTAGGGACCCGGACCCACGCCACACACCACGCGCGTGATGTCAGCGGCGCGCACCCGAGACATGGCCTGCTCGAGCATGGGACCAATGACCTCTGCATGACGGCGAGCGTTCAGGTGCCAGTGAAAGGAAACAGTGGCGTCACCGTCGAGCAGCGCCACAGACGTCAGGGCCGTTGAGGTGTCGATGCCGAGAATCACGCCAGAACATCCGAAATTTCAGCCATGTCGGTGGTCCAACGATCGGTCCCGGTCATGCGTAACTGTCGAGCATCAGTGTCATCGACGGCGATGATGCTGATCTCGAGTCTCTCTTCGGTCAAGTGGTCAGCGATTCCCTCGCCCCACTCGATAACCGTGACCGAAGACTCGACCGGCAGATCGAGATCGTCAAGCTCACTGCTGTCGGCAAGTCGGTATGCATCAACATGTACCAACGACGGCCCGCCCGCGGGATGTTCATGCACGCGCGCAATGACGAACGTGGGGCTCGTAATTCTGTCCATGATGCCCACACCCTGCGCGATTCCCTGCACGAGCGTGGTCTTGCCGCCACCCAATTCGCCGATCAGGATGATGACATCGCCCGACCCGCAACGCTTTCCCAGGGATTCACCGAAGGAGCGCATTTCTTGTGGGGTCGAGGCGGTGAGAAACCGGGTCACCGCACACCACCGGCTGCATGCTCCAGCGAAGCACGTTGGGCGCGGTCGACAAGCGCCAGCAGTGCTTCGTTGACACGCTCGTACTTCTCCAACGGAAGCATGTGACCGGAGTCAGGCACGAGGATGAATTCGGCGCCGGGGATTCGTTCGACGATCTCGGTGCTGCGCTCTGGTGGTGTCAATCGATCCTTGTCCCCGACCATGACAAGCAGATCCACTCCTTCGAGATTGCCGAGCGATTCGCGCTTGTCGTGCTCCTGCAATGCGGGGAGGAACTCGGCTATGGCCTCCACCGGTGTTGACGACACCATGTGCGCGACGAAGCGGCTGCCTTCTTGAGTTCCGGTGGATCCGAAGGAGTAGAGCCGGATCAACAACAGGCCGAGGTCGGTGTCCTGCCAGCGGGTGCGCTCGACTAATCCTTTGCGCTTGGCAAGTGCGGCGGCGATAGGTGGCGCAAGAACGTCGAATGCCCGACTCAGACCCAGGGGCAGTGCTAGGTGGAGGTCCTGCACACCGCCAGCCGAGGTGGACAGCAGCGCGATGCCAAAAACTCTGTTCTGAATGAGCTCCGGTCGTTGGTCAGCGAGGGCCATCACTGACATGCCACCCATGGAATGACCTACGAGCACCAACGGTCCAGTGGGTGCTACCGCGTCGATGACCGTACCGAGGTCGCGTCCCAATTGGTCGATGTGATGAGTGTCGAACTCACCTTGGCCTGAGCGGCCGTGGCTTCGCTGATCAAAGAACACCAGCCTTGCTCGGCCGCGCAGGGCCGCCCGCTGGAATCGAAAAGTCTCCAGGGTCAACGCGTAACCATGGACGAAGACAACCGTCAGTGGTGAGTCAGCCTCGTCGATTTCGACGTGAAGCTGCACCCCGTCGTCAGCCATGACGGTGCGCTCACTTCCGACGACGGGGCTGATCACCGGCTGACCGGCCGGCCTCGCCACCGCCTTGAAGATGGACCGCTCGGCGAGCGCCCCGAGCGCTGCGCCCGCAGCCAGAGCTCCGGCGGCCAGTGCTCCCTGGGCAACGGCACGCAACGCGGGAGAGACCTCAGGCGCCATGGTGCGCATTCTCTCGTGACAGATGTCCGCGTGACAGATGGACGCGTGGCACACGATCGCCGATCCGCGTCACGATCTCGTAGCCGATGGAGTCGCTCCATTCCCCCCAGAGGTCAGCCGTGGGTTCCTTGCCAAAGATCACAACGTCGTCACCAGGTCGAGCATGACTGGCGGGACCGAGGTCCACCACACACTGATCCATGGCGACGCGGCCGACCAATGGGCACCGACGACCGTCGATAGTCACACCCGCACGATTACTAGCAGCGCGCGGAATTCCATCGGCGTAGCCCAGTGGTACAAGGCCCACGGTGGTGGCCGTGGTCGCCTGCCACGTGCCGCCATAGGACACCGCAACACCCGCATCCACGGACTTCACGTGTGCGAGTCGGGCACGCAGCGTCATTGCCGGCCGCAATCCCAGCTCGGCCGCGGGATGGTGCCCTGCCGACAGCCCGTACATGGCGATACCCACGCGCACCAGTGAGTAGTGGCAGTCAGGGTGGGCAAACGTTGCACCACTGTTGGCAAGGTGAACGACATCCGTGGGCAGACCGGCCGCGGTCCACATGGCCAGGCACTCCTCGAAGCGCGCGCGTTGTTCGGCGACCGAAGCATGACCGGGAGTTTCGCCCTCGGCGAGGTGCGACCACAACCCCACCGCCTCAACGTCACGGTGGACATCATGAAGTTGCGCAATCAACGCGGGCAGGTCTGAGACGGGCAGACCATTGCGAGTAAGACCCGTGTCCACCTTGACGTGCACTCGGACACGCTTGCCTTGGGCGTGTGCGATCTCTGCAATCTCGTCGAGCGCCCACAGGCTGGAAACTGACAGATCAACGTCACTGGCTATGCACCCCGCAAGGTCAGGGTCTCCCGGCGCCCAAAGCCACGCCAATATTCGGCCGCGATCGCCGCCGTGTCGCAACGCGAGTGCCTCGCTCGGCAGCGCAACTCCGAGCCACGTGACACCGGCTTCACGGGCGGTGGCGGCTACTGGAATGGCGCCGTGTCCATATGCGTCGGCCTTGACGACGGCCATGATCTCGATGCCTGGCGCCGTCTGCCTCACCATCGCGAGGTTGTGGGCGATGGCGTCGTGGTCAATCTCCGCCACTGCGCGCGTCATGATGCGGCCAGTCGGGCCGCTTGCACAGCGTCTCCCACGCAACCGGCGATATCGACAGCGGTGGCTGGCGAAGGAGCAAGACGCCCTGCACAACCGTGAAGCCACACCCCTGCGACAACTGCCATGAGGAGATCATCCCGCTCGTCACGAACCCAAGCACCGGCGAGTACCGCGGCCAGGATGCCGGCGAGAACGTCACCCGACCCGGCAGTACCCAGGGCTTCGGTTCCCTCCATGTCGATCCAGAGTTCACCGGTCGGGCTCGTGATGATGCTGCCCGGTCCCTTGAACAGGACCGCGCACGACAATCGGGTCGCCAGGTCTCGTGCCGCAGCCAGTCGGCCCACATCGCCTATGTGCGCAGCACCCACGGAATCTGCGAGGCGCGCGAATTCGCCCTCGTGGGGAGTGACCACGGTAAACGCTCCGCGGGCCCATCGATCGGCGATGAGTGCCTGCACGCTGCGTGAATGCGCAGCGACGGTCAATGCTCCTGCGTCCAACACCACCGGCACGTCGGTGCGCAGGATGGCCGACACCGCTGACTCATCTTCGGGACCTCCGGCAAACCCGGGCCCGCAGGCCCATGCTGACACTCGCGTCTGGTCACTGGGGTCGGCACCGCTGATGACGACGTCCGGGCAGTGGTCCACAACAAGTGGTGCCACGCCATCGCGACGGTCAAGAACCTGCACCATGCCAATATCGGCATGGCGCGCACCGAGCACGCACAACAGCCCTGCGCCTCGGTAGTCCTGCGAACCCGCTGCGATTCCGGCCACACCACGGGAGTACTTGTAATCGATCAGGTCGGGTCCGCCGACGAATCCAGCAACATCGCCCGCTTGCATCACCCAACCGCTCGGCATGCTCTGGTTCAGGCCGATGTCGACAAACTCCACATGGCCCGCATATCCAGGGTTGGCCACCACACCCAGCTTCAGTGCTCCAAAGGTCACCGTGACATCGGCCATCACGGCCCCGGGTCGGGCGATGCCGCTATCGGCGTCGACACCACTGGGAATATCGACCGCCACCATGAGTGCGCCGCTGTCTTTCGCCTGCACCACCGCGCGCGCGGCCACATCCCTCAGCGGCCCGGTACCGCCGATACCCACGATGCCATCAAGGATCAGATCGCAATCATCAGGAACTGAAGCAACCACTCGCCCCCCGGCCCGAAGCGCCGCCGCCATACCTTCCGCGTGAATTCGATCGCCGAGTTTGACGATGCGAACGCTGCACCCGCGCGCAGCCAAGAGGGATGCGGCCCACAGAGCGTCCCCACCATTGCCTCCGGACCCGGCCAGCACACATATGCGAGAGCCCACGACACGACCGCGCGTCTGCACGAGCACCTGCGCGCAGATGACGGAGAGGCCAAAGGCGGCACGCTGCATGAGCGCGCCCTCTGGCACGTCGGCCATCAGGTCGTTCTCTCTGGCACGTATCTGCTCTGCCGACAGGATCGCTCTCACGCGGCACCACCGCGCGACGCCACAACCATCGCGATCACCATGCCGCCGTCGTGGCTCAGCGACAGGTGCCAGGTGTCGATTCCTCGCTCGAGTGCGACCTGTGCCGCAGCACCCGAGAACTCCAGGATCGGCTCGCCGTGCACTCCCCTCAGCACTTCGCATTCATGCCAACTCAGCCCTCGCGAGTCCACGAGCACCTTGATGACCGCCTCCTTGGCAGCCCACCGACCGGCAATGGATGAAGGGGTCAAGGACAGGCGTCGCTCTCGAGGACTGAGGATGCGATCCACAAACCTCGGGTGGCGTTGGGACAACTCGGTGATGCGGGACACCTCAACCATGTCCACGCCCACCCCGACCACCGACCCGGGTAGCAGCGCTACTCCACTGTGACGGACTTGGCGAGGTTGCGCGGCTGGTCAACATCGTGACCCTTGGCGGTGGCCAAGGCACACGCGAAGACCTGCAACGGAACTGTCGCAACCAA
>Ga0136644_10000721_pt1 | contig 26405 bp, 11 predicted proteins | sample C_130820_EF_Meta_FD_94780 | JGI IMG/M metagenome (GOLD analysis project Ga0136644, IMG submission 94780) | Freshwater microbial communities from Lake Croche, Canada to study carbon cycling - C_130820_EF_MetaG (v2) (version 2) | ecosystem: Environmental > Aquatic > Freshwater > Lake | place...
AGAATATAGTAAGGCTATTGCCATTTACCCTTTGATGGCTAAATCCGAATAAAATAGGGGTATTGGAAAAGGACATATTAAGGAATATAAAGGGGCTGTTCAGGATCATACTACTGCATTAGAACAGGACCCCAATAATGCCGATATCTATTTTAGTAGGGGGTTGGCAAAAAGCGCTATGAATGATCACGTTGGGGCTTTACAAGATTTCAATAGAACCATCTCTATCAATTCCGAAACAGTTAATATTTATTTTAATAGAGGTATTGAGAAAGCGCACTTAAATGATTTTCAAGGCGCCATTTTAGACTATGACAAAGCATTAAATGCGGATAAGGAAAATGCGGATATTTATTTTAATCGAGCAATTGCTAAAAACGGATTGAAAAATTACTCTGCAGCTATTGCCGATTTTAATAAAGCGCTTAGTATTCAACCCAATAATGCAGATTTATATTTTAATCGTGGTGTTACAAAGGGATATTTAAATGATCCCGCTGCGGCAATCAAAGATTATAGTAAGGCTATAGAAATAAATCCAAATACCCAAAACGCTTTTTTTAACAGGGCAATAGAAAATGGTAGGTTAAATGACTATCGCGGAGCCCTATTAGACTATAACCGGGCTGAAGAAAGAGACGCATCTAATGCTGATATCTTTTTTAATAGGGGAATTGTCAAGAATATTTTATTGGACAAACAGGGGGCTCTTCAAGATTTTAATAGGTCTATAGCTTTAAATGCCAATACCCAAAATGCTTTTTTTAACAGGGGGATACTAAAACGAGAATTGGGCGATTATCCAGGCGCCATTCAAGATTACAATAGGGCCATTGAACAAGACGGCTCTAACGCAGATATTTATTTTAATAGGGGATTGGCAAAGTCCTATGGCAGGGATCAGGCATCAGCTATTTTCGATTTTAACAAAGCCATTGAACTGAATCCTTCTAATCCTGACTTGTATTTGAGTAGGGGCGTATCAAAGTCTGAAATAAAAGATTATGCAGGCGCTATCAAGGATTTTAGTAAATCAATAGAGTTGAACCCTACTACACAGAATGCCTTTTTTAATAGGGGAATTGCAAAAGCATTTTTGAATGATCATAGTGCAGCCATCAAAGATTTTGACCAAGCCATTTTACAAGTGCCTACTTATGCGGATATCTATGTTTCAAGAGCCGTATCAAAAACAGCCATGCATGATACCGTTGGAGCCATTCAGGATTACACCAAAAGCTTAGAGCTGAACCCCAAAAATGCCAATGCTTATTTTAACAGGGGATTAGGTAAATTTAATACAAAGGATATTGCTGGTGCTTTACAAGATTTTAATAAGGGGATTGCCTTAGATCCTACTAATGCGGATCTTTATTTTAATAGGGGGATTATTAAAAATCAACAAAAGGATTTTTATGGAGCTTTGGCCGATTTTGACAAAGCAGCGGGACTCAATCCTTCCCTACCAAATTTATTATTTAATAGGGGCATTCTAAAAGTAGAATTTAAAAATTATCAAGCCGCAATGTCTGATTTTGATAGAGCCATACAACAAAATCCAAGCAATGCAGATATCTATTACAATCGGGCCCTACTTAAAGCCAATCTAAAACAAAATAGCCTAGCAATTATTGATTATAACAGATCTATTGAGTTGAATCCAGCTAATGCTAATGTATATGTAAGCAGGGGCTTACTTAAAGCTCAAATAAGAGATTTTCAAAGTGCTATCAAGGATTTTAATAAAGCCTTAGAAATTGATAAGTCTAATGCAGAAGCATTTTACCAACGAGGATTAGCTAAATTCAATCTTTTGGATAAAACGGGAGCTTGTGTAGACCTTAGTTTGGCTAAAAATTTAGGGCAACCTAATGCAGCAGCCCAAATTGAAAAAAGGTGCAAGCTTTAATTCATTTTTTTTTGTATATTCAAATACATAAAAGAGATGTCACTTTCCGCTCCTTATTGGCCATAAATCACTTATTCAATTGAAGAAGAAAACTACCTCTGCTCTTTCTGGAATGGAAGAAGATCCTGCCAAAAATAATCAAGATTTGCATAGTCATGTGTTTAGACTATTAGAGGATATACCAGATGTGATTTATACGGTGGATCTTAATTTAAACCTAACTTATTTTAATAAGGCCTGTAAAACAGTTTGCTTTGATTATTTTGGAATTCAATTGCAATTAGGGGTGAATCTAATAGATCTATTTAAAAAGCAAGATTCAAACAAACTGTTATTCCTATTCAACCAAATAAAATCTACTATTACAGTTAGCTTTGAAGACAAAATTTCAAAAGATGGATTGGATACATTTTTTGAAGTCCAAATCAATCCAGTTTTTAATCAAGAAAAAGTACATATAGGTGTTTCTATTATTGCAAAAAATGTAACAGTTGCAAAAATTGCTATGCAAGCAATGCAACATTCTGAAGAAAAATATAGGACGTTATTTTATGCCAGTCCTTCTCCCATGTGGATCTTTGATATGGAAAGTCTTCAAATCATGGATTTTAATGATAGTGTATTATCCACTTATGGGTATAGCAAACAAGAACTACTTAGCATGACCATTTTGGATATAAGACCCGAGGAGGATAAGCCGGCAATTATTGAACTTTTTAAGAATGATAAGTTGAATCAAGGATCTACTCATTTTGGTGTTTGGAGGCACTTAAAAAAAGATGGGACATTAATCTATATTGAGAAAACTGCGCATAGTATTCTTTTTAATGGTAAACCTTGCATGATTGAAATTTGCAATGATGTTTCAGATAAATTAAAGATAGAAAAACAATTGCAGTTGAGTAATGAACGCTATGGTTTTGTAACCAAAGCTACATTTGATGCTATCTGGGATTTGAACCTTGTTGACGACGACCTCTATTGGGGGGAGGGATTTGAAAGTCTTTTTGGATACAAGGCTGAAAATAACAAAGGGGATATTGTTGGTTGGTATGAACATATTCATGGGGAAGACCGACAACGGATTTTACAAAGCATTAATACCCTAATTAAAGGTAAGAATAGTAATTGGGTAGAAGAATACCAATTCAAAAAAGCTGATGGGGTAATGGCCTATGTTAGAAACAAGGGTATTGTAATTAGAGATAAGAAGGGTAAGGCCATTAGGATGATTGGCGCTATGCAAGACATTACTGATCAAAAAATAGAGGAACAGCAATTGAAACTCTTCAAATCAGCTATCACCAATACTTTTGATGCGGTTTTGATTACGGAGGCTGAACCCATAAATAGCCCAGGTCCAAGAATCATTTATGTAAATGATGCTTTCACCATCATGACAGGTTATGAAAAAGAAGAGGTTATAGGTAAAACACCAAGAATTTTACAAGGGCCAGAAAGTAATAGGGCAGAACTTGACAGATTGAGAAAGTCATTGGAAGCCTGGCTGCCATGTGAGGTAGAATTGATCAATTATAAAAAGAATGGAGATAAATTCTGGACCAATCTTTCCATTGTGCCAGTTGCTGATTCAAAGGGATTTTTTACCCATTGGATCTCTATTCAAAAAGATATTACAGAAAGAAAACGTGATGAAAAAGAAAAAGAACTTTTCTATGAGCTATTACAAATAATCAATGGGAATAAGCACTTGGAGGTTGCATTGAGCATTGTGATTCAGAAAATTTGCGAATACCTTGGCTTTGCTTATGGGGAAGCATGGTTGATTAATATTGATGAATCCAAAATGTTATTCAAATCTAATTGGTCTTTAGATGATACAAAGGCTTTATTTAGAAGGGATAAGCCAATGGAAAACGTAGAAAAGGGAATTGGTATGATGGGAACTGCATGGCAGCAGAAGACTACTATTTATTATGCTAATATTCAGGAAAACAATTTTCTGTCAAAAGAGAATGCTTTGATAGCAGGATTGAACAGTGTGTTGGTATTACCCATTTTCCTAAATGAGAAAGTGATTGGATTTTTTAACTTCTTTCTTGATCAGCCTTTTCAACAGGAGCAGCTTCACTCAAATTTATTAGAAAAAATAAGTAAACAAATAGGTGCGGATATTCAAAAGTCAAGAGCTGAAGACGAACTAAACAGGTTCTTCCAACTCTCTCCTGACTTACTTTGTATAGCTGGATTTGACGGGTATTTCAAAAAAATCAACTTGGCGGTTAGTAATTTATTGGGTTATTCTGAAGTCGAATTGATGAATAGGAAAATAGATGAATTTGTATTCCATGATGATAAAGACTTAGTTATTCAGAAAAGAGAGGGGGTGATTTTGGGTCAAAACCTTCATGGTTTTGAGAGCCGTTACTTGACCAAAAAAGGTGAAATAAAATGGTTGTCATGGACGTCTGTTCCAATTGAAGACGAAGGTGTAATTTTTGCTGTAGCAAAAGATATTACCGAAAGGAAAAAGATGGATTTAGAAAGAGAGAACATTTTAGAAAGTATTTCTGACTGTTTTTATGCCTTAGATAACCAATTCAATTTTACTTATGTAAATAGCCCTGCTCAAAAATTACTGAGAAGAAGTTCTGAAGAGCTGATAGGGAAAAACATATTTGATATTTATGACTTTTTGAAAGAGGGTGTTTTTTATGAAAATTTCCAAAAGTCAATTGAACAAAAGGAGGCAATTCATTTTGAAATCTATTTTGATCAGTTTTCAAGTTGGTATGAAGAAAGTTTTTATCCAAGTGAGGATGGCTTGTCTATTTTTTTTAGGTCTATCAATGACAGAAAACTAGTAGAGCAAGAAATACAGGCAGCATTTGAAGAAAAAAATTCTATTTTAGAGAGTATTACAGATGGTTTCTTAACCCTAGATAAAGATTGGGTGGTAACTTATTGGAATAAGGAGTCAGAGAGAATGCTAAAAGTGGAACGCGAAGATATTCTTGGCAAACACCTTTACGATGTTTTTCCCGAAACTAAAGCTGAAGCATTTTTTACTGCGTATTCAAAAGCTATGAAAGAAGGCATAGCCTTGCATGATGAGCAATTCTTTAAACCACTTAATCTTTTCTTAGAAGTGAATGCCTATCCTTCTGAAAGGGGGCTTTCTGTTTATTTTAAAAATATTACCGAAGCAAAAAGATTATTGGCTTTAGAGCAATTGGAAAAAGATGTTTTAGAAAAAAATACACTACCGGACAATAACTTAGTAGATACCATTACATTTTATTTAGAACAAATAGAAAAATTACACCCAGGTATGACCTGCTCTCTTTTGCGCCTAGAAGAGAATAGGTTGTATAACTGGTCGGCGCCAAGTTTACCTGACACTTATATTCAACAAATTGAAGGCCTTGAAATAGGACTAGATAAGGGATCTTGCGGTACAGCTGCTTTTTTAAAGCAAAAAATTGTTGTAAAAGATATAGCAAATGACCAAAGATGGAAACTATTTTGGGATGTTGCAAAAGAATATGGTTTTAAAGCTTGTTGGTCTTTTCCAATAATCAATAGTCAAGGGCTGGTTCTTGGTACTTTTGCAATGTATTCTTCAATGATTAAGGAGCCTACTGTTGAAGAGGATAAAACCATTTTGAGAGCTATAAATCTTCTTAAAGTGATTATTGAAAACAAACAGTTTGAAAACGAAATACTAGAAATCAATGAACGATATAACCTAGTTACAAAAGCTACAAATGACATTATTTGGGATTGGGACATACGCAATAGTCAAATCTTTAGAACTGGGGATGGTTTGAAAAACATAATTGATGAAACAAATTCCATGCTGTCTGTAGAGCATGGATCTTGGTTAGACAGAATACATCCTGATGATTTGGCTGTTGTAAAAGATAAAATGTCCCAATTTTTGTATCAAACCAATGATCACTTTTGGTCAGATTCTTATAGATTTCTAAAACCAGATGGGAATTATGCCTATTTATATGAAAAGGGTTATTTGACAAGGAATGAGAAAATGGACCCAATTAGAATGATTGGCGCAACTAGAGATATTTCCGTACAAAAAGAAACGGAAATAATACTTAAAAACCTGAATGAAAAACTGGAAAAGCGTGCTGAGCAACTTGTGAACTCTAATTTAGAATTAGAGCGTTTTGCTTATGTAGCATCCCATGATTTACAAGAGCCACTTAGAATGGTTAGCAGTTTTCTTCAATTGCTTCAGAAAAAATATGAAACACAACTAGATGAAACTGGGAATAAATATATTCATTTGGCTGTTGATGGAGCCGATAGAATGAAGCGACTAATAAGTGATTTATTACAATTTTCAAGGGTTAGTAGTGCTGCAATTGCATTACAAGAAGTTGATGCCAATGAAGTTGTTGAAGACTTGAAGAATCTTTTTAAAAATAATTTATTTGAATCGGGGGGTGTTATAAATGCCGCTAAATTACCAGTAATTATGGCAGACAAGACTTCAATTACACAATTACTGCAAAACCTGATTGGAAATGCAATTAAATATAGAAGTGAAGCAGCTCCGGAAATTTGGATTGATTGTCAGGAATATACTGATGAGTTTGTATTTAATGTTAAGGACAATGGATTGGGAATTGATGCTAAATTTTTTGAAAAAATATTTGTAATATTTCAACGTTTACATAATAAAAATGAATATAGTGGTACGGGTATTGGTCTAGCAATCTGCAAAAAAATTGTAGAACGCTTTAATGGAAAAATCTGGGTAAAATCAGAGATAGGAAAGGGAAGTACTTTTAGTTTTAGTTTTCCTAAATGAAATAATGATGCAGCAATTTCAAATATTATTGGTTGAAGATAATGAAGCTGATATAATCCTTACTTTGGAAGCATTAGAGGGGTTGAATCATCAACATGTTATTTCTAGGGTTAAGGATGGAGAACAGGCAATCAATTTCTTAAAAAGAGAAGGTTTGTTTGAAAATGCCACAATACCGGATTTAGTCTTATTAGACATCAACCTGCCAAGACTGGATGGAAAAGAAGTTTTAAATTTTATCAAACAGTCTTCCATTTTTAGAAAGATTCCAGTAGTTATATTTAGTACCTCCAATAGTGAAAAAGATATAGAAGATTGTTACCAGCAGGGGGCTAATTGTTTTATTACAAAACCATCAGATTTGGAAGGATATGTACGTGTAATTCATGCAATTGAATCCTTTTGGTTAAATACTGTCAATTTACCAGAAAAAAGCAATCGATGATAGTTAACGAAAACCTAGACATATTGGTTGTAGAGGATAATGAAGGTGATGCTTTATTAATTCAAGAATACATTAAAGACGAGTTACCGCTTACAAAATTGACCCATGCTTGGAATATTGCAGAAACAGAAAGACTTTTAAAAGAACATAAATTCAATTTAATTTTTTTAGATGTTTCCCTTCCGGATAGTTCTGGAAAGGATTCTATAATTAAGGTGGTTGAACTTGCACAAAAGACTCCGATAATTATATTAACAGGCTATAGTGATCTTTCTTTTGCAGTAGAAAGTATGCAATTAGGTGTTCAAGATTATTTAAACAAAGAAAATATTACAGGATCCTCCCTTCATAAAAGTATCACTTATAGTATAGAGAGAAATAGAATTCGACTTCAATTAATAGATTCAGATAATAGGTTCCGTTCTATTATTGAAAATAGTATTGATGGGTTTGCCTTAATTAGTGCAGAAGGACAGATTCAGGAATTAAGCCCCTATGGCAATTCCATTATTGGGTTTGATCCTTTAGAGAATGCAGGTTTGTTTCAGATAGATTTTCTTCATCCAGAAGACCGGAAAAAAGTTTTGGCAGTTTTTTTTGAAGTTTTATCTAAACCTGGCTCAATTAAGTTATTAGAGTTCCGATATAAGCGACCAGACGGTGGATACCGTTGGATGGAATCTACTTTTTATAACCTTTTAGAAAATACGGCAGTAAATGCTATTGTTTTAAACTATAGAGACGTAAGTATTAGAAAAAAAGAAGAGGACGATCGTAAATATTTAATAGATGAATTGACAAAAACCAATGATTATTTAAAACAGTTTGGTTTTATTATTTCTCATAACCTAAGGTCACCCTTGACCAACTTGTTGGCAATTTCTGATTTGATTAATCCAGAACTTATTCCTGATGCGCAAACGGCAGAATTGTTTAAGGCTGTCCAAATTTCTACCAATCAGTTAAATGATACACTTAATGATATTATTAAGGTACTTATTATTAGGGAGCAACAGGGACGTGATTTACAAAAAATATCACTGGTAGATGCTTGGGGTTCTTTTTATAATCAGCATAAATTACAAGGGACATTGCCAGTTTGTGACATCCAAACTAATTTTGAAAATCCTTCGCATATTTATTTTGACAAAGCATATTTGGATAGCATTTTTAGTAGTTTATTTTCAAACGCTATCAAATTTGCATCTCCCGATAGACCGCTTTGTATAAAAATCAAGTCATTTATGGAAGGTACAGAAACGGGTATTGAATTTTCTGATAATGGAAAAGGTTTTAATTATCAAATGGTAAAAGAACGCATATTTGGGTTACACCAACGATTTCACGATAACGTGGGTGGAAAAGGTTTTGGGCTCTATTTAATTCATTCATTGGTTACCTCTCTTGGTGGTAGTATTAAATGTAAAAGTGAAGTTGGAAAGGGAACCAGTTTTTTCATATTTTTTAAACAATCAAATCATGATTAAGAAGCTGCTCTTGGTAGAAGATGATCCAATAACACAAATGCTTGAAAGAATCATTCTTTCAAATGCAAAGTTTTGCCAAGAAGCTATAAGCCTTGACAATGGGGTTGCTGCTACGGAATGGCTTGATCAATTTTTAGAAAAAAAGGAGCTCCAATTATTATTTCCAGAACTGATTTTTCTGGACTTGAATATGCCTCTAATGGATGGTTGGGAATTTTTAAAAATATTTGAAGTTAAATACAGCTCTTTTTTGCCATCCACTAAAATTATTATTCTGTCTTCAACTATAAACTTTTTAGATTGGGAAAAATCAAAGGAACACAGTTTGGTAATTGGTTTTGAAAAAAAGCCATTGTCAATTGATGCATTAGAACGCTTGAAGAAGTCAATTGAGTTGAGTCATTATTTTATAGATACCAATCAATAACCATAATAGATTTACAAAAACATCTTCATGTCTGAACAGCATTTAAATATATTAGTTGTAGAGGATAATATGGGCGATTATTTTTTGGTCCATGAATATATACACAGCAACTTTGATAACCCCATTATTACACATAATGAACTTTTAGAAGAGGCTCATAAAAGTCTCACTAACCAAACTTTTGACGTAATACTGTTAGACCTTACCCTGCCAGATAGTAATGGAAAAGAATCAGTAGAGTTTGTTGTTAATCTGGCTAACGAAGCTCCTGTGATAGTGCTTACAGGTTATAGTGACCGACAATTTGCAATGGATAGTTTGAAACTTGGGGTACAAGATTATTTGATTAAAGATGAAGTGAATGCCTTTGTTTTGCAAAAAAGTATCACTTACAGTATTGAACGTAGTAAAATAGGTAATAAACTATTACATAATGAAAAACGGTTTAGAGCACTTATTGAAAATAGTACGGATGGATTAGTGGTTTGTTCTATTGACCGTATAATTCAGGATCTAAGTAGTGCTGGTCAAAAAATTATTGGATATAGTAAAGAAACTTTGGAATATGTATTAAGGGAAGACCTGATACACCCCGACGATTTAACTAATGCAAGAGCTGCTTTTTTAAAAGTGCAAGAAGAACCTAATTCTATTGTGGTCTTAGAGTATCGATTTTTACTTCCAAGCAATGAATATATCTGGTTAGACAGCTCTTTTCATAATCTGCTTTTTGAACCTTCGGTTAGAGGTATTGTGGAGCATTTTAAAAATATTTCTGATAAAAAAAATGCGGAGGCTTCTATAAAATTATCTGAAGAAAAATTAGAAGATGAGAAGAATAAGAAACAATTGGAAATTACAGAAGCAGTAATTACCGCCCAAGAAAGCGAAAGACAGGAAATTGGTTTGGAATTACACGATAATGTTAACCAAATCTTAGCAGGATCTCTGATGTATTTAGGGTTGTTAAAAAAAGAACTAAAAATAAATTCAGAGCTTTTTACCGACATAGATAATTTGATTACAGGAGCTATCAATGAAATTAGAAGACTATCGCATTCTTTAATACCACCTTCTTTAAATGAAGTCCCTTTAGGTGAAGCACTTGACCATTTTATTACGGTCATGAAAAAGACAGGTTTATTTGAAATTAAAAAAGATCTATATGATTTTAATGAAAATGCCATTTCAGACAAATTGAAATTGGCTATCTATCGCATTGTGCAAGAACAATTTACTAATATTTTTAAGCACGCACGTGCTAAAAATATATTAATTAGATTATATCATGAGGATGGAAAATTGTACTTGCGCATCAAAGACGACGGGGTAGGATTTAATGCATCTTCTGTTTCAAGAGGTGTGGGTTTAATTAATATCCAGACAAGGGCTTCACTCTTCCAGGGTAGAGCTGAAATTGTAAGCGCTCCAGATCAAGGAACCGAATTGTTGGTTGTTTTTCCTGACTAGCATCACAGATTCGAAAAATATTTAAACTTAGATAATATTTTAATTGCTCAATCGTTAATTAAGTAGGTGGTACTTTTTTAAAGCACCAGACCAGCCCCTAAACATTACCCATGAGCAAATTTCTTTATCCAAGAATCTTGTCAATCCTGTTATGTACTTTATCAGGATTGCTCAGTGCGCAAAGCCCTACTGCCCAAGCACTTCAATTTAATATTTTCCTTGAAAAATCAGCCAGACTAGCTTCCAATCAAACAGAAGGGCCAATAGCTTTAGGCGAAGATTTAACCCTTGACGGTACTTATCAAGTGGCTATTAAAACTGCTGGATCTTTTTTGGTTAATAAGACTCCTATTGGATTGTTGGTCAATGGGAAAATTATTTATAAATCGGGTAATAGTTTACAAGTAAACAATGGGTATGTAAAGATTGGTGATCCTGACAAATCAAAAGTTTGGTATACAGATAAGAATGGGGCTTCTTCACCCATTCAAATTACTTCTGGTGAATATAATAGTAGTCCAAGAATTCAACTGCAAGCAAGTGCTGAAAAATTGGGCATAAATACTTCTCAAAATCCAGTTTTTGAAAAGGAGTTAATCAATTTTGACAAAGCCATGGAATCCATGCGCAATACGTCATTAGAAATTTCAAAAAATAAACAAACTGCTAACCTAACGGATGCTAATGGCAAGCCTTTTGATGCAAAAAAATATCCTGATCAAGTTAAAATAAAACTATCTGATGGTGTTAATTACCTCAATATAACTGGTAATGATTTAAATAGCGTTTCTGTTTTTACTTATGAAAATAAGCCAGATGCTAACCACGTCCTTGTAGTAAACGTAGATGCCGATAACACATTTAATTGGAAAGTCTGGAATCAGTCAGGTATAGGAATTGAGGAATGCCCATATATTTTATACAATTTTTACAATACTGAAACACTTAAAATAGAGGGAGATAATTCTATAGAAGGCACTGTTTTTGCTCCATTTGCAGACATTTATAAGAAGAAAAATAGCGCCAATATTGAAGGTCAAATTATTGGTATTTCTTTAGGACAAGACGCAGGTGAAATTCGTTATTCAGCATTTAGGCCTGATCTCTCTAAAGTAGGTAATTGTTCCAATCCTGTAGTGCCTGTTATTTCAGGTGCTGCTTCTGTTTGTAGATCAGCATCAATTACATTAGTAAATGCAACAATTGGGGGAAACTGGACTTCCTCTAATCCAACAATAGCAACGGTAAATGCATCTGGTTTGGTAACGGGTTTGGCTGTAGGTATAGTAACCATTAATTATGCAGTAACCAATACCTGTGGAACCACAACAGTTACAAAAGATATTACTGTAATTGCGCTTCCAGTTGTAGCTGCCATCACTGGTTCCAATAACGTTTGTCTTGGATTGTCAACTACATTAAGTAATACTTCAGTAGGAGGAGTTTGGAGTTCTAGTAATCCTGCTGTTGTCACTATTACAAATGGAATAGTTATAGGAGAGTCAATAGGTACTGCTTCAATTATTTATACCCTAACTGATGCCGTTTGTGGAACTGCCACAAGTAATTTGTCTATAACCGTTCAAGATTGTGGTTCGGTTTCCTCTGGAGGAATTGGTGGTTTAGAAAGTAAAAGCTTAGGAGATGCAGTTGCCAAACGATTGTACCAATCAGCTTTAAATGGAACAATGCAGCAACCTACTTATGCATCCATGAAACCTTGGGTAGCATCAGATATTCAAAAAAGAATAACAGGTACAATGTCAACTATCACTGTGAATAGTTTGGTGCCTATGCAACTTTCAAATTCAAGATTAAAATCTTATGTATCAACTCCTACAGATATTATTAGCATTACCAATGCAAAGGAGGTAGTTTCGGTAGATTATACACTCAATGGCTCTTGTAAAGCTGTTGTCTTTGCAACAACTACTAGATCAGCAATATACGATCATACTAAATCGGTTTGCGATAGGCTAAAGGGTGCACAGGTGATTAATATGGATTCTGTTTTAATAAATGGAATGAGTTTATTAAGGTTTGGATTAAAGTATGAGGATGGGCATACTGAAAATATTATATGTTTTTCTGCCAGTACCAATCCCGCAAGGAGTACTATTGCCATTCAAAGTAATTGGTTAAGGTCTGCGTATATAATTGAAGACCAGATGTTTAATTTTCAAGTTTGGTCTGTTTCTGACGAACTTAGTTCAGAGATCACGAATAAGATATTGGGGCAATTACAACAAATAGCAATTTTAGAACCATTGAAGAAATCTAATTTTTTGCCAGATACCTATTTTGTGAGTGCCAAACGCGATGGAGAAAATTTAGAAATGAAAGTTCAAAATACGCTAGTAGGTACTTCGGGTTATTTTGAGTTACTAGAAAAGGCAAATGAACAGTCCATAGTAACAACTAGGAAAATACCATTCAGTTTTTCAAGTATTCAAAGTAATTCTTTACAAATTCCGGTTTCTGATGCTTTTGAAACTACGGTTAAAATATTTGTGAATAATCAGTTACAAGATGAAGTATTTTTATCTGATGGTGCTTGGTCTGTAGACTATAATCCTACTAATACGGTCTTAAATAAATTTGATACCAAGAATGACAATAGGAAATCAGTGAATACTGAATTTCAATTGTATAGAAATGTTTATGTAAGTGCGAATACTAATGACTATTTTACTTTGTACAAACTCTTACGTGGTGGGGGATTACCTAAAGACCTTTCTGCTTTCAAATCCATGAAATTTAATGCATCTGGAAATGGTACATTAAAAATCACATTGGTAAAACAGTCTGTTAAGAATTGGAATGATCAATATTTCCTTAAAATTCCGTTGAGCAGTACACCCAAAGATTACTTAATTGACCTTGCAGAATTTGGTTCTATTACAAATACGAGTAAGATAATACCAGATGATATTAACTCAATTGTTTTTACCATTAGCAATAGTGCTGGAACTACCAGTAGTATTACACAAAATATGGGTAGCTTAGCTTTTAGTAAAGAATCAGTATCTTATATTAGAAGTCTTTCCTCAAAAGAAATCAAACTATTTCCTAATCCAAGTACAGGAAAATTTAATTGTGTTTTCCAAAGTGACAAGGATGCACAACTTCAATTAGATATAACGGATGCTAGCAAAGGAATTCTGATTTATCGCAAAATTGTTAATGCAGTAAAAGGAACTAATACAGTAAGCGTTGATCTTTCAGGACAACTTCATTCTTTAACTACTTGTATTCTAAACCTGAGATCGGAAGACGGAAATTACCAGCCCAATAAAATCCTGATTCAACCCAAAAAATAAATGCAAAGAGTTGCGGTAATTAATCGCAACTCTTTCCTTTAAAGGGAACCTCCTTTGATATATTTAACATCAACCGTCATTTCCATCAGGGCATCGCTTCCTGATAGAGAGGCCATCATTTGGGTGAAAGCTAGTTTTCCCAATTGGTATCCACTGGTTTCTACATAACTGATAGTTGGATGATAAAGGGTGGGGATAAAGCCATTACTAATAGAAAGAATAGACAAGTCTCTTGGAATACTTAAGTTCATTTCTTGAATGGCTTTCATTGCTCCAATCAAAATTTCATCACTCATACAAAAAATAGTATCAATTGTGTTGTGTTGTTCTAGATGATGGTGCACCATTTTAGCAGCATCTTGGCTATCTACAGAATGTTCTATGATTAATTGCGTACTAGGGCTTCTCATCTGAAAGGTTTCTCTAAAAGCAGATTCCCTTTTTTTGGTAATAGACATATTACTATTGCCAAATAAGGCCAATACCGATTTCTTTTTTTGAAGGATAATGGTGTCAGCAGCAATTTCACCAACACGGGTATCGGCCATGCTAACTTTATTCAATCCCTCTTCTTCTGGAACCTTGTCAAAAAAAATTACAGGAGTGTCTAATTCCTTGAATCTCAAATAACTACCAATATCTGTATTATTAGAACCCAAGCATGCAAACATGCCAGATACCCTGTTCTGTCTACAAAGTTTCAGATTTTCATGCTCAATTTCAGGGTTATCACTGGACTGCAGAATCATCAAAGAATATCCCTGTTTTCTACTTTCTTCTTCAACGGATGAAATAAAACTATCGTAAAAAAAATTTGAAATGGTTGGCACCATTAATCCAAAAATTTTACTGTGCTTAGTTCTTAATTGTATGGCACTAGCATTTGGTTCATAATCCAGCGCTTTGGCCAACTCTATTACTTTTTGTTTGGTTTTTTCAGAGATATCCGGGTGATTTTTCAAAGCCCTTGAAATGGTAGAAATGCTTAATCCCAATACTTCTGAGATTTTTTTAAGAGTTGTATTTGTCATAATCTCAATCTAATCTTCAACAAAGTAGTTAAAAATAAGAATAGTAAGGTTATTCTTAGAATCCCTTGATGGGAATGATTAGTGTAAAAAAGACATTTAATATAGCCCATTTTTGGGTAAATACATTTCAACAACAAAGCATATCGCAAACGTTTGCGTACTTTCTTAATCTTTTTTTAAGGTATATGGTTGCAGCGTGAACTCTATTTTCATGTCCTATTTAATAGATTGTTAAATTAAGCCATAGAAGAAGCCAACCTCGCTTCCAAATGACCATGGAGACTTTAAAGCCCAATTCCTTGGCTGAAAGTTTAATAGTCTGTTTTTTTGTTCAAAAATGTGTACAAAATACACGCTTGTTAATTATTAAACTGCTATTTATGAATGTAAAGATGCTTGCCAGACTCACGCTTGTGGGTTTATTCGCCTGCGTATTGTCGCTATTTTCGCAGGCTCAGAACAAAACTGTCTCAGGTAAAGTCACAGATGCCAAAGATGGCTCTCCGTTGGCCGGCGCCTCAGTTGTTGTGAAAGGTTCCAAAACCGGCTCCCAAACAGGCGCTGATGGATCTTTCAAAATTAGTATCCCCGCTTCCGCTACCACTTTGGTGGTTTCTTCAGTTGGATTCGGTTCTCAAAATGTAGACATCCAAGGCAAAACTTCCGTAGATATCTCTCTGGCTGCTACCAGCGATAATATTGGAGAAGTAGTTGTAATTGGATATGGTACTGCTAGAAAGAAAGATCTTACAGGTGCCATTACTTCAGTTAAAGCAAAAGACTTTAACCAAGGCCCTATCACTACTCCTGATCAATTGATTCAAGGTAAAGTAGCTGGTTTGCAGGTTATCAACAACAGTGGTCAGCCTGGTAGTGCAACAACTATCCGTATTCGCGGTAATAGCTCTGTACGTTCTGGAAACTCTCCGTTGTTTGTAATTGATGGTATTCCTTTAGATGGTAGAAATGCTCGTCCAGGATTAAATGCAAATGGAATTGGTCAGACTCCTGATGCTAACCCATTGTATTTTTACAATCCTAATGACATTGCTAGCATGGACGTGTTAAAAGACGCTTCTGCAACTGCTATTTATGGTTCTAGAGGTGCTAATGGTGTAATCATGATTACTACCAAGAAAGGATCTGTAGGTGCTCCTAAAATTGACTTTTCTGCAAACATTGGTCAAAACACTGTTCGCAAAAAATACAAAGTATTGAATGCTGCCGAATACAAAGCTGCATTAAGCTCTTATGCATTGACTTCTGGTAATGATGGAAGCGATGTTGACGCACAAGACGCTATCTTCCGCAAAGGGTATATTCAAAATTACAACCTTGGAATTGGTGGTGGCAACGAGAATGGCAAATACCGTTTCTCTTTGGGTTATTCTGATCAGAATGGCGTTATCCTGAAATCAAACTTGAAAAAATATAATATCGGCATGAATGGCCAGTACAAATTTTTGGAAAGCAAAAGACTTTCTTTAGATTTTAACTTGTTGGCTGCTCATAACACTGATATTGGTGTTCCTGTTACAAACGATGCTGGTTTCCAAGGTAACTTGGTAGGTATGGCATTACAGTGGAACCCAACTAGGGCTTTATACAAATCAAATGGTGATTTGAACATTGTTCCTGGTGAGAGCGTAGTGAATCCTTTGGCTATGTCTGCTGGTTATGATGATCTGGCTGATATCACTAACATATTTGCAACCGTTGGTCTTGGTTATAAAATAACGGACAACTTAGATTACAAATTCAATATTAGCTTGAATACACAAACTGGTGTACGTAAAGCTACTGAAGCACCTTATATTACCATTCCTGGTGTAGAAGGCAGGGGTTTTGGTTTCTATGCAAATTCAGAATTGAATTCTCAAGTATTGCAACACACGTTGAACTACAATAAGAAATTGACTTCTGCTTTGAGCATGACAGCTTTGTTGGGTTATGAGTATCAGAAGTTTTCTTACAAAGGTTCTGGTATGTCTGCTCAAGACTTCACTAATCAAGGTGATGTTTCTTTTGCCAGCATTATGCAAAACTCAAGTGCTGCAAGCCGTTCCATCTATTCTTGGAATGACCCTAGCTCAGAATTGCAATCTTATTTTGGTCGTCTTGGTTTTAACTATGAAGATAAGTATTTGTTAACTGCTACTTTCAGAGCCGATGGTTCTAGTAAGTTTGGTTCTAACAACAAATATGGTTATTTCCCATCTGCAGCTTTTGCTTGGAATATCCATAACGAAGGTTTCATGAAAGGGAATAATACTTTCAGCAGTTTGAAACTACGTGCATCTTATGGCGTAACTGGTAACTCTTCTTTCCCTGCTGGTTCAGCACAATCTCAGTACACTTTTGGTCAGCAATCAATTGCGCTTGCAAACGTTGCTAACCCAGATTTGAAATGGGAAAGCACCAAGCAGTTTGACTTAGGTCTTGACTTTGAATTGGCTAGCGGTGTTCTTTATGGTAGTGTAGACTACTTTAACAGAAATACTACCAATATCCTATTCAATTTTGACGCCATTCAACCAGCTCCTGCTACCAAATACTGGGTTAACTTACCTGGTAATGTAAAAAACAATGGTATAGAAGTTTCTTTGGGTGCTGCTATTATCAAGAAAAAAGATCTTCAGTGGAATGCCCAATTTAACATTGCTTTCTTGAGCAATAAATTGGAAAACTATAACGGACCTGCAGTATTAACTGGTGCTATTAGTGGACAAGGTTTGTCTGGAGCATCTGTTCAACGTTTAACCAGCGGTCAGCCATTGAATGCATTCTATATGAAAGAATTCATGGGTCTTGATCAAACTGGTAACAGTACGTTCAGAGATAACGGAAACACTTTGTACTATATTGGAAATCCTAATCCAAAACAATTATTTGGTTTGTCTACTGACCTTACTTACAAGAAATGGTCTTTTGTAGCCAACTTTAATGGTGCTGCTGGACACGATATCTACAACAACACTTTGAACGCCTTGATTCCTATTGGAAACTTGGGTTCTAGAAACGTTGCATCTTCTTTGATTGGAGTATCTCCTAAAGAAAGCTTGGCTAACCCAATTACCACTTCTACTCGTTACCTTGAAAAAGGCGACTATTTGAAACTGGCTAACTTGTCTGCTTCTTACAATGTAGGTACCTTGGGATCTTTGAAAAATGTTCGCGTCTTCTTTACAGCAACCAACCTCTTCATTATCACCAAGTACAGTGGTTTTGATCCAGAAGTTAATACAGATAAGAATATTGGTGGCGTACCTTCTTTGGGTATTGAGTACACCCCTTATCCTGCTGTAAAAGGATTTAACATTGGCTTCAACTTTAATTTATAAAATTTAAAGGACAACCAACGAACAAAAAATCACGTATAACGTAATAATAAAAAATCACATTATGAAACATATACAAAAGTCTGCGATTGCCTTGATGTTGACTGTTGGTGTGGGTTTTGTTTCCTGTACTAAACTGGAAGAAAAACTAAACTCCTCTCTAACAGCAGATCAAGCTCAATCAATCCTTTTAAAGAGTACAGACGTTTCTGTACTGTTACAAGCCTGCTACGATGGTTTGCAGGGTTTTCAATCACAAGACGTTGCTACTTCTTTGGAAGAAAATAGCTCTGACGAATCTCTGGTTCCAACCAGGGGTGGTGACTGGGATGATAATGGTGTTTGGAGGGTTATCCACGCACATACTTGGAATGCTGACCACGCGCAAGTTGGTGGTGTATTCAACAGCTTGTTGGGTGTGGTTTTTAATACTACCAACGTTTTGAACTTTAGTCCAAGTGCTTCTCAAGCTGCTGAAGCAAGGTTCATCCGTGCTTTTGCTATGTACACAGTGTTGGATTTGTATGGTCAAGTACCTTTCAGAGAAGCAGGTGAGAACCTATTGAATGCTCCTAAAGTATTAAAAGGTGCAGAAGCTGCAACTTTCATTATTGCTGAATTGAATGCAATTAAAGCTGCACTGCCAAACGGTCCATCTGCTGGCGGTCCTGCTTTCAAAGCCAACAAAGACGCGGCTGATGTATTGTTGATGAAAATGTACTTGAATAAAGGTGCTTATGGCAACCGTGCTACTCCTACTTTTGATGCTGCTGACATGAACGCAGCAATCACCATTGCTCGTAGCCTTTCTACCAAGTTTACTATCTCTGCTAACGTTTGGGACAACTATGCGCCTAGCAATGACGTAATTGGTAAAGAAAACATCTTCACCAACCAAAACATTGGTGGATCAAGAGGTGGTAACGTACGTGCTGCTTGGTACAAAACCAACCATTACAATATGAATAAGTCTGGTTGGAATGGTTTTACAACACTGGCTGCTGTTTATGACAAATTTGAAGCAACTGATACTCGCTTAGGGGTAAACTATCCAGATCCTGCTGGAGTATTACCTAACCCTGCCAAAGTTAATACTACTGGTTTCTTGATTGGACAACAGTTTGATCTGAAAACAGGTGCAGCTTTGAAAGATAGAAAAGGTGCTCCATTGGCTTTCACAAGAGCTGTTGCTTTACAAGAAAGTGGCACTAACTTAGAAGTTACCGGTATCCGTTACTGGAGATATGTAGTAGATAACAAGGATGGCAATGATGGCCAACCTGATAATGACTATGTATTCTTCCGTTACTCAGACGTTGTTCTGATGGAAGCTGAAGCCATTCTTCGTGGTGGTACTGCTCAAGGTGGTGTAACTGCTTTGTCTTTGGTAAACTCTTTACGTTCAAAACGTGGAGCTACTGCTGCAACTTCAGTAATCCTGAAAAATGCTGACCAGAACTCTGCAGACGCAGGTGGTGCTATCAGCTTGCTGAACGAAAGACAAAGAGAATTCCATTGGGATGGTTGGAGAAGACAAGATCAGATCCGTTTTGGAACTTTCTTATCTCCCAATGCACTGAAACCAGTAACCGATGCCAAATACTTGCTGTTCCCAATTCCTAACGGCGCTTTAGCTGTTAACCCGAATTTGACACAGAACCCTGGTTATTAATTTTATATAATCAACCATACCAACAAAAAGGTCATTAATTTTAATGACCTTTTTGTTATTTAGCCATGACCTCAAATATTAGATATACGCGCGTAATTACTTTGATCCTTTTGGTATTCCAACTTTCTTGTACCAATACCTCAAAGACTTCTTCAATTGCTTTGTTTCAATTAATAGACAACACGGGCATCAATTTTGAAAATAATATTCACGATAGTAAAGACTTTAACATATTTACTTTTCGGAATTTTTATAATGGAGGTGGAGCAGCTATTGGAGATATTAATAATGATGGCTTGGCCGATGTTTTTTTTACAGCCAATCAAGGAGCCAATAAACTCTATTTGAACAAGGGCGATTTTAAATTTGATGATATTTCAGAAAAAGCGGGATTTGTTGCCAAGCCACAATGGAGTACAGGAGTGGTAATGGTAGACATTAACCACGATGGTTGGTTGGATATTTTTGTTTGTAATTCCGGACATATCAATGACGGGGTGAGTAAAGAGAATCAACTCTTCATCAACAACAAGAACCTAACTTTTACAGAAAGCGCCAAAGCCTATGGGCTTGCCGATAATGGATTCAGCACCCAGGTTTCATTTTTTGATTACGACCTGGATGGTGACTTGGATTGCTTTTTAGTAAACAATAGTCCTATTCCTGTAAATACCCTCAATTATGCCAATAAGCGGGACTTGCCCGCAGAACAATGGCCTATTAAGGATTATCTAAAAGGAGGAGGGGATCACTTACTAAGAAATGATGGAGATAAATTTGTTGACGTTACACATAGTACTGGAATTCACGGATCATTAATCAGTTTTGGATTGGGCGTAACCATTGGTGACGTGAATGGAGACCATTATCCAGATGTGTATGTATCCAACGATTTTTTTGAAAGGGATTATCTCTATATCAATCAGCAAAACGGCACCTTTAAAGACGAATTGGAGAACTGGTTGCAACATACCAGTTTGGCATCCATGGGTGCAGATATGGGTGACGTAAACAATGATGGGTATCCAGATATTTTTACTACAGATATGTTGGCCGACGATGACTATCGTTTAAAAACAACATCATCCTTTGACAATATTGACGTCTATAGATTAAAAGTTACATCTGGATTTTACCAGCAGTTTCAACAAAACACCTTACAAATCAACAATAAGCATGGCAAGTTTTTAGATGCTTGTTATTTTGGGGGTGTGGCTGCCTCAGATTGGAGTTGGGGGGGATTGTTATTTGACGCAGACAATGATGGTCTCAATGATTTATACATCTGCAACGGCATTAACAATGACCTAACCAATCAAGATTTTATTGACTTCTTTGCCAATGATATTGTTCAAAAAATGGTCATGACGGGTAAGAAAGATGAAGTGGATGCAGTGATCAAAAAGATGCCCAAACAACCCCTTTTAAATAAGGCCTATAAAAATGAAGGAGGGCTTAAGTTTTCTGATAAGGGAGTAGAATGGGGTTTCACACAAACTTCTTTTTCAAACGGGGCTGCTTATGGAGACTTAGATAATGACGGTGATTTAGACATGGTTATTAGTAATGTAAATGAGAAAGCATTTGTCTACAAAAACAGAAGTAGAGAAATTAACCAAAATAATTATATAGCCATTTCTTTAAAAGGAGCTGGGGGCAATAGTTTTGCCATAGGCAGTCAAATCAAAGTCTTTGTGGGTGATCAAATCATGAGTAGAGAAATTATTCCAAGTAGGGGCTTTCAGTCTTCTATTGATTATAAAACCATTGTTGGTCTTGGAAAAATAGCTGCTATTGATTCCATTCAAGTAATCTGGCCCAATAGAATGGTGAGTACCCAGATTAAACCCGCCATTAATCAAGTGCTTAAATTGGAGCAGCCAAAACAAGCACCTTTGTTTAAAGAGCAAGCAAAAAACAATGTGCCACAACTACTCACAATGCTGCCTAGTTCTTTTGAAAAACACGAAGAAGACGATTTAGTAGATTTCTACAATGAACGCAATATTCCCAGAATACTTTCTAAAGAAGGTCCAAAAGCGGCGGTGGCCGATGTGAATGCAGACGGTTTAGAAGATATTTATATTGCAGGTTCACCCAAACACCCTGGTCAATTGTATATGCAAAATACAAATGGATCATTTGTCAAAAAACGCATTCCCATATTTGAACATTATGCCGATTTTGAAGACGTTGCCGTACTTTTTTTTGATGCAGACAAAGACGGTGATAAAGACTTATTTGTAGGAGCTGGGGGGAACAATACACAAATTGGAAATAGAATTTTCCAACATCGATTATATATCAATGATGGGAAAGGTAATTTTTCCATAGACGTGAATGCGTTTGGCAATAATGAAATGAATATTGCTGTTGCGTGCGCATATGATTTTGACAAAGACGGAGACGAGGATTTGTTTGTTGGGGCTAGAAGCTTTCCTGGCAATTATGGAATTACGCCCCAAAGTTACCTGTATGTAAACGATGGCAAGGGGCATTTCAAAGACATTGCCAAAGAGAAAAATCCTGATCTTGCGGGTATTGGTATGGTTACTGGTGCGGTCTGGGCCAATATAACTGGTGACGCTTCAAAAGAATTAGTGATTGTTGGAGAATGGATGAGCCCTAGAATTTTTAGCTATGACAAAGACCATTTTAAAGAAGTCAAAACCAATTTATCAGATTTGCATGGATGGTGGCAGTCTGTTGCAGTGGCAGACCTAAATGCGGATGGTAAAGAAGACATTGTATTAGGTAATATAGGTGAGAATTTTTACTTGCATCCCAGTAAAGAAAAACCAGTCAAAATTTGGATAACCGATTTTGACCAAAACGGGATCACAGATAAAATTCTAACGCGTTCTATTGACGGTAAAGACCTGCCCGTATTTTTAAAACGAGATTTAGAAGAACAAATACCATTGTTGAAAAAACAAAACCTTAGACACGAAGTGTTTGCCAAAAAATCTGTGCAAGAGTTATTTTCAGAAGAAATAATCAAAAAAACCTTGGTCAAGGAATTTACTGAGCCAGCATCTTTTGTGGCCTTTAACCAAGGGAATGGGCAGTTTCAATTACAAAAAATGACCACTTATTTGCAACTCTCATGTATCAATGCTATTTCCTGTTTAGACGTCAATGCAGATGGATTTACTGACTTGGTTATGGGGGGCAATAATTTTGGATTTCCGCCCATGATGGGTAGATTGGATGCCAGTTTTGGTCAAGTACTACTGGGAGATGGAAAGGGTCATTGGAAACCACAAACTGCCAATATATCTGGTTTAGAATTAAGGGGAGAAATCAGGGATATAGCACCATTGCATACCAAGAAAAAAGACTGCTTACTTATTTTGCCGAACAATGAAGTACCCGTTTTATTCTCTATTCAAAAAGGAATCAAGCATTAACATGCATCAACATACGCACAGGGTAATCTACCCAAGATTAATAAAGAATTATTTGCACTATTGTTCACTGATTGGCATTTCATTTTGTTTGATCTTGTTGGGATGTAAACAATCCCCAACATTGCCTCCCCTATTTAAAACACTTGAAACGGCTAGTACGGGTTTGGATTTTACCAATCAACTCAAACCAACCGGTGCATTCAACATGTTTAACTACATGTATTTTTATAATGGTGCTGGTGTAGGTGCCGCCGATTTTAACAAAGACGGGTTGGTGGATTTATTTTTTGCAGCCAACCAAGGTGATAATAAACTGTATTTGAATAAAGGGGGATTAAAATTTACAGAAATTACCAAAGAAGCAGGTATTGTTCAAGATGGTTCCTGGTCTACAGGCGTTTCAGTAGTAGATATTAATCATGACGGCTTACTAGACATTTATGTTTGCCGCGTTGGAAAATATGAAACACTCAAAGGACATAATCTCTTACTGATCTGCACTGGGATTGACAAACAAGGGATACCTCATTTTGAAGAACAGTCAAAACAATATGGTCTAGACTTTTCCGGGTTTAGCACACAAGCAGCTTTTTTTGATATGGACCAAGACGGTGATTTGGATATGTTTCTATTAAACCATTCCGTGCACCAGAATGGCACATTTGCACCTAGGGCAAACTATATGGGAACTTTTAGCGAAGTTTCTGGAGACAGGATTTTTAGAAATGACAATAACCATTTTTCAGATATAACCAAATCAACTGGAATCAATAGTTCTGCCATTAGTTATGGTTTGGGCGTAGTGGTTGCTGATATTAATTTAGATGGTTATCCAGACCTGTATATTGGAAATGATTTTCATGAAAATGATTATCTCTATATCAACCAGAAAAACGGCACATTTAAAGAGGAGATTACCCAACGTACTATGCATACCAGTCAGTATTCCATGGGGGTTGATGTGGCTGACGTGAACAATGATGGTTATCCTGAGATTGTTTCTATGGATATGTTACCTGCAGATCCGTATATCTTAAAGCGTTCTGAAGGAGAAGATACGTATGACATTTTTAATTTGAAAATTGGGTATGGTTATAATTACCAATACACTAGAAACAATTTGCAAGTAAACAGACGAAACGGACATTTTAGTGAAACAGGATTGTATTCTGGCATTGCAGCCACTGATTGGAGCTGGGCCCCACTCTGGGTGGATTTTGACAATGATGGTTTAAAAGACTTATTCATTTCTAATGGAATTCCTAAAAGAATGAACGATATAGATTATATCAACTATATCTCCAATGATCAAATCCAGAACAAAATCAAATGGAACAATCTGGAAAAAGCAGACATGGAACTGATTAATAAGTTTCCACAAATCAAACTCCCGAATAAATTTTATAGCAATAAAGGAAATTTTGTCTTTGATGACCTTGAAGCACAAGTAAAAGGAAATCAACCCACTTATTCTAATGGGGCAGTATATGCTGACTTTGACAATGATGGAGACCTAGATATTTTGGTAAATAATATTGATGATCCCGTTTTATTATACGCCAATACCAGCAATGATAAAGTCAAAAAAGCATTTGCCTCTGTAAGTTTGAAAGGCCCGGAAAATAATCTAAATGCCATTGGAGCCAAGTTGGTGCTTTTTTCCAAAGGAGCTATTAGAACCTATGAGAAAAGTCCTGTCAGGGGTTTTTTATCTAGCATGGAAATTCCCTTGCATATTGGTCTAGATCAAGTTTCTGTTGATTCGGCTTTTTTGGTTTGGCCTGACAACAGTTGTCAACCCATTCAATTCAATGCCAAAGATGGTCAATACCAATTACAGTTTCAAAAGGGACTCAAGCCTTTTAATTACCAATCCATATTGGGTTTTCAAGTAAATGCGAATAAGCCCATGGAAGACATTAGTGTTAGTGCGGGATTGGATGTTAGACACAATGAAAATGTATTTAATGAATTCAATAGGGAACCACTAATCCCACATATGCTCTCAACGGAAGGCCCAGCATTGGCCGTTGGCGATGTAAATAAGGATGGATTAGAAGATATTTACTTGGGTGCTTCTAAAGGGTTTAAACCTGCTTTGATGCTACAATCTGAAAGTGGAAAGTTCAGCAAAATGACTGTACCTGCTTTTGATAAGGACAGTTTGTATGAAGATGTTGACGCGGTATGGGTAGATGTAAATAATGACGGGAATCAGGATCTAGTAGTGGCAAGTGGCGGAAATGAATATTATGGACAGGAAGAATGGTTATTGCCTAGGGTTTATTTGGGCGATGGAAAAGCGCATTTTATAAAACAAGCAGATGCCTTTAACAATATCTATACAACGCAGGGTGCAATTGCAGCCAATGATTTTAACGGAGATGGTTTGGTAGATTTATTTATTGGCGGAAGATCAGTTCCGTTTGCCTATGGAAGTATTCCCCAATCTTATTTGTTAATGGGTGATGGCAAAGGGCATTTTAAAGACGTAACAGAACAAAAAGCAAAGGGGCTTTCGCAAATAGGAATGGTTACGCAAGCGCTATGGTATGACATTGATAAGGACAAGGATCAAGACTTATTAATTTGTTCAGAATGGGGAGGTATTACTGCCTACTTAAATGACAAAGGACAATTTTCTCAGAAGCAATTAACGGACAAAAAAGGTTGGTGGAATTGTTTGTTACCAGTTGATATAGACAATGATGGTGATATGGATTTGATTGCAGGAAATCTTGGACTAAATAGCCGGCTAAAAGCCACCAAGGATAAGCCTGTTAGAATGTACTATCAAGACTTTGATGACAATGGCAAAAAGGAACAGGTACTCACTTATTTCTTGGGAGAAAGAGAACTGCCATTTGCCAACAAAGCCGAGTTAGAAAAACAAATGCCCATTATCAAAAAGAAATTCTTATACGCGGAAGATTTTGCAAAAGCAACCTTAAAAGATATATTCAGTGCTTCTAAGTTGGATAATGCCATTCAATATAGTGCTGACTGGTTTTCTAATACCCTGTTCTTAAACAATGGCAAATTGGAGTTCAGTGCCATTGCCTTACCCAATGAAGCTCAATGGAGTTCTGTTAAAGCAGCTG
>Ga0136644_10000723_pt1 | contig 26388 bp, 26 predicted proteins | sample C_130820_EF_Meta_FD_94780 | JGI IMG/M metagenome (GOLD analysis project Ga0136644, IMG submission 94780) | Freshwater microbial communities from Lake Croche, Canada to study carbon cycling - C_130820_EF_MetaG (v2) (version 2) | ecosystem: Environmental > Aquatic > Freshwater > Lake | place...
AAAAACCGGTATAGCACTTAATTGGTTATTTATGCTATCTATAAGATCGAATTGATCATTTATCTCTTTAAAAATACCATCTACTTTCCCCATTACTTCAATTACAATATCATAAGCATTTTTAATAGCATTATCATTTCTCTGTTTTTCTTCCTTAAACCTCTTTTTTGCAGCAGCAGTTGCTGTAGCGGGTGGTTCTTCAATTGAAGATGTATAAAGCAATACGTTATTGTTTAAAGGTCCTAAAATCAACTCGTTTATGTCTGATTCTTCTGAAGTAGATGCTAGCGCTTCTCTTAATTGAGCAATAGTTATTTTTGGTGTATATTCTATTTTATCTTCTAAACTAATAGAACTATTTAATCTTTTTAATTCAGCACGTTTTTCATTGATCACAATATGTAATCTATGTAACATAACGTCTTCATTTATGATAGAACTATCTACATCAAGAGAACTTAGTAAAAACAATGTATTTGTAAAATGTTGGTAAATAGCTAAAAATAAAGCGTAATTTTTATTGGTCGTTAAATTAAAACTCATAAGGAGTTGTTTTATTCTTGTTATATTGGATTTGAAAGTTGTAAATTTTGTTTCATATGCGGGACTATAAAACAATGGGAATTTCGAAAATGTTTCATTAATCTTTTTGGATTCATACAATGATAATAAATTAGTTTTTGGATCTAATAGATCTTTTCTAATATATACAACAAAACTATTACATTTACTACCAGCCGATATGATAGCATGTACAATTATTTTGCAGTTGTATAATATTGCGGAAGCAATAGCTAATCTATCAAATGAAATAAAAGCTATTAAGTTATTGGATTCAAAATCAACTATACCTGAATTTTTATCACTTTTTCTTGCGTAACGTTGCAATTTAATATTAGATTTTAATCCAGCTAATGCCTGTCCAGCGTCTCCTAGATGCTTGGCTAAAAATTTATTTGCCATATTAGTTCTTTGGTATCTGTTCCAAGCTGCGCTCTCAGTATTTTTTATTATTGAATGAATATAATCTTTTAGAGCTGTTGCCTTCACGGATTCTGTCCCACCAATATCAGTTACAGATGATGTCTTTGAAGCTAAACTTGAATCTGCGTATGCAAATAATGCAGGAGTTTTGGGGTATGTAATTAATAAATGTGAATTATGGTTAGTATAATCATTATCTGGTTTTCTGGTGTCTTCTTTAAAAATAGACATATAGAGTTTACGGTTTGAATAAAACATTATTTCCTTATTGCTGTCATCGATAGCATAGATCTCTTTATTATCTTCCCATGCTGGATATATTGTTGGAGGAGAATTAAGTTTTTCCCAGCAAAAAGTAAACTTTTTGGAATCATCTCTAAATCCATATCTTCTTCCAGCTTTTGTATCATGAGTAGTTTTTGATGCAGGATCATATAAAGTTTGTGCGTTCTGTATCCAATAAAAATTTTGACTTCTTACGCTTGCTAAATCCTCCATAATATTATGTGTCGCAGTATCGCTAATAAAGAATACATCGTCAGTTAATCCCTCATTTTGAAATATTTCTTCTATAAATGATTTTCTGTAAGGATCTCTAACTGATTCATCTTCATCATCGTCCTCTTCTCCTTCTTTACCTAACCTTTGACGATTCACTGAAAACATCTTATATTTATCAGCAAATTCTGGTTTAAATAGGCCAGTTAATTCAGTTATTATATTGGTCCCTGCACCTGGAGTTAATGATCTATTAACTGAACCAACTGAACTACCACCTGCTGGTATATTGAATATAAAATCTTTGAAAAATTGGTCTTCGTTGACAGCACAATTAGAATGTCTACTTTCTGGTATATAAGCATTTACCTCATCTTCATCGTATTTTTCTAATCCTTTTAGTCCTGAAAAATCGTGATGACAATCTGAATGGGCTAATTTACATCCTTTTTCTGCCGTAAATTCCATAAATATATAGTATTATAAAATAATACTATATTTAATTATTAGTTATGGACAATAATATAATAAAAACCTGAATTCATATAATGTATATCTAATGAACCAACAAAAAATACTATTAAAACAAGCAAATACAATCGACGAAAAACATAATGAATTATTAGAACACTTTCAAGAAACAGAAACAGTAGTTATTCCTAAATTAGAAAATGAGATTTTAGAATTAAAAGATAAAATCAAGCAACTACATGATAACGAGATAGAAAAATATTTAGACATAAAAGATAAAATTATTAGCTTACGAACAGAATTAAAAAAAATAAAGAAGGAGAGAAAAAACTATTTGCTAGACAATTCTAAATATATATTCCATTATTTTGAACAGAAGCAAAATATTTCTAGCGGTGTGGTGGCGCCACAAAAATCAAGCACAGTAAATTCCTTTTTTAAAATAAAATCAACGAATACTGAAGCAGCGGATCCTAAAAGCGATAAATATTATCAATCTAAAAAGTTCCTTCAGAATTATTGGAAAAACGTTACGAATGAATTATCAAATATTCAAAATTTTATAATTACTTCTGATGTATGTGAAATATGCAATGTTGGAGAAATGATACCTCAAGACGAAGAAGGGATTTTAATATGTAATAATCAAGGTTGTGGTAAATTTATAACTTATATTGTTGATAGCTCAAAACCTACGAATAAAGAACCTCCAAATGAGGTATCTTATACTGCTTATATTAGGTTAAATCATTTTAAGGAGATTCTATCTCAATTCCAAGCAAAAGAAACTACACAAATACCTGAAGAAGTTATTAATGCTATTAAAGCAAGGATTAAAAAAGAACGTATTAAAGATATGTCACTCATTAATTATGATAAAATGAGGGATATATTGAGAAAGTTAGGTTTTAATAAATACTTTGAACATATTCAGTATATAAATTCGCTCTTTGGAATTAAACCACCTATTATGAATGAAGAGTTGCATGAGACGTTATGTGTATTGTTTATAGAGATACAGAAACCTTGGGCGATTCATTGTCCTGCAAATCGCACGAATTTCTTTAATTATACATATACGCTCTATCAGTTATGTGTGTTGTTGGACCAAACGCAATATTTACCGTATATTCCTATGATGAAGGATAGAGAGAAACAATTAGAACAGGATATGATATGGAAAAAAGTGTGTAATGATTTGGATTGGGAGTATTTCCCGAGTGTATAAAGGGGCAGGGAACCTAAGGGATCCTCTCCTTTTATATATAAACTTATTGCGTCAATACAAATAGTATTTAAAAGGAGGGGTTAGAGGGGAACCAGGGTTCCCCTCCTTTTACGTTAAATATGTAAAAATAATTTAGGAATATTATGATATAATGGATATCAAAGACGCACAACTACTGCAGAAAGACGCTATTATAATGAAATTAAAACAAGAAAATACGAAATTATTAGAGAACATGGAATTATTAAAAACGCAGTTAGAAAAATATACAAATAATGACCGCCATAGGAAGTATTATGAAAAGAACAAGGATAAAGTAAAAGAAAATGCTAAACAGTATCTGAATAAGTTGAAATTTGAAAATCCAGAAAAATTAAAAGAATATAGGCATCGTGCTTATTTAAGACGTAAAGAAAAGATAACTAAATCTGATGTAATAGAAGAATTAATATAATGATTGAAGGACATTCGCAAACTCTCCTATTTTATACGATTATTTAAGAATCATATGGCTAATAAAATCAACACATTGTTTTAATAATTGAACCATCTGAGCCATAAATTCTTATTTCGTATTTAATACCTAACGCTTTAGCTGCTTGTTGCTTAATAAGAACCCTTTCTTTATTCTTATCAAGTGTCCATGTTGATTTTATTTCGATGCAACGATTTTGAGAAGGGATATAGAAATCAACATAATGTCTTTTTAATTCACCGGCTTCACTTTCATACCATATTTCTGGTACTTTTGTTCTTTCATTAACAATATCGTTTTCGTCTATATTTTCTTTATTCAACAAATCGTCTAGACAAAAGTTCTCAAACCCTTGTATTGATAATATTTTACCAGAAGGCATAATATATGACTTAACACAATACGCAGTTTTGGACACTTTTTCAGAGTATTCTGAATTTTGCATAGGATATTTAGTGCCGTATTTTTCTAAATTTGTTTTTATTCCCTTTTCACGAACTTCTTTGGATTGAAGTGAATATTCTACACCGAAGTGTTCTAGACATGTGTTTTTTACCTTTTGTTTTACAGCTTCATTTTGTGAGGCATATTCTGTTCCATATCTTTCCTTTGTTGTTATTCTCATTCTTGCCTTTATTTCTTCGCATTGATTCGGATTTTCTACACCATATTTTTCTATCATAGTTTCTTTACTTTTTTTCTTTATTTCTTCATTTTGAAATACATTTTCGCAACCATATTTTTCTAAGCATGTGTTCTTATGTTTCTCTTGAATATCCTTGTTTTGAAATACATTTTCGCAACCATATTTTTCTAGACAAGTTTCCTTAGTTTTTTGTTTAATTCCTTCATTCTGTGATGCATTTTCACATCCATATTTTTCTAAACAGGTTGTCTTTTGTTTTTCTTGTATGTTTTTGTTTTGTATTCCATATTCAACACCATATTTTTCAAAACAAGTTTGTTTACATTTTTCTTTTATTTCATTATTTTGAAATACATTTTCACAACCATATTTTTCTAGAGATGTTTTCTTTAATTTATCTTGAATTTGTTTTGATTGTAAAGCATTTTCTACTCCATATTTTTCCAAACATGTTTTCTTAGATTTTTCTCTGAAGTCCTTTGTTTGAAAGGCATTTGCTACACCATACTTTTCAACACATGTTTCCTTGTATTTATTTTTTGAATCTATTTTAGTGCATTTTTTACAATAAACACTGTATTTATACATTGCTGTAAATCGTTTGTTGTATGGTTCATTACAATTTTCAAAAGTACATGTTCCTTCAATAATAGTATTACTGTTTACATTAATATTACTATAATTTTTTCGTAATACAAGATTTTTTTCTGAAGTAAATTTTTTGAAAAGTTCATTATCGTAAACTGTTAAATTTTTCTCCGAGCATTTTTCTTGTATTCTTTTTTGTTTTTCAGTTTTACTGCATTGTTTGCAATAAATATTTTTATTCCTTATAAGTGACCTAAATTGTTTTGAGAATAACTCATTGCATTTCTCGTTAGCACATTTTCCTTCAATGACTGTGCTAGAATTTACTGTAACTGTAGAGTAATCTTTTGTTAAGACAACTTTATTTTCTTTGCAATATTGGGAAAGCGCATTGTTTGTGTAGGACATCCTTTTTGTAGTTTCAAAAGGATTTGAATACTTTTTATATGTGCATATTAAATTCAATTTTTTATGCGATTCTTAGAGAATCGCATAAAATCTTGGCGCAGAAATACGGAAGACCCCATTTAATGAAAATTTTAAGAGATTTTTATTGGCTGCATTTACATAGCCATTTTAAGGCCACCCATTAAATTTATGCCACTCGCTAGGCCAACACCTTGTCTTGAACTGGCCGCAGCAGCGGGGATGAAGACATCAAGGATGCTAAACACAGCAGCAGCCGTCAATGCAATAATAACAATCTCCTCAACATTGAGGGCTTTCTTGGGGATCAATAAGGCAACAACCGCTACGGCTAAACCTTCGATCAAGTACTTAATAGCACGCTTAACTAATTCGTTGAAGTCGAATAAACCGCTCATTCTGGGTATATACTATATTCAAACAAAAAAATTTGTTATTAATTATTCCTAAAATAATATTATATGGTTCTAAAACACTTAAACACTATTCTACTAAATCTTTTATTAAAATATGTCTAGTTTTGAAAAAAAGTTAACTACCGATGGCAAAAAAAATCCTAAATATGTTGACCTTTGCGATGAGGATCAACCTATCGCTGGACAAAAGTTTGCATGCATGTCTTTTGTTTCTCCTGAAAAAATACTTAAAAAACGTGAGGTATTGTTGTTCAATTCGTTCGTAAAGAATTGGGATTTATCTAAATCTATGGAAAGATACCAGGATTTTCTGCAATTTCTTTCTTTTAAATACCATCTTAAAGCTGAAGACGTTATAGCTGATTTTAATGACTTTGTAAAAGAAGAGGGCGATAAGATTAAAAACATCGGTGTAGAAGATGATTATAGGAACTTTGTAGATAAGCACGAGGAGAAATTCAATGAACAATTTAATCGTGATCACTCTTTCCAAACATCAGTGCGGGGATTAAAGATTAGAGGTGTTTTTGCAAGTCAAGAAGAGGCAGAGAACAAATGTAAGGCGCTTAGGAAGCAAGACCCAAATCACGATATATTTGTAGGACCAGTTGGAATTTGGGTTCCATGGGACCCTGATGCGTATAAGACAGGTAAGGTTGAATTCTTGGAAGAGGAACTCAATCAATTGCATCACGAGAAGTTGAAGAATGAGACGTTGGCTAAAGAGGAGTTTGATAAGCGCGTAATGGAAACTAAGCGAAAGGCGATAGAAGAGAATATCAAGTTAGCTAAGAAGAGTGGAAATGTATTAACGCAAACAATTGATGACGACGGTAACTTGGTTGGAGTAAAAGAGAATGTTAATTTCGATGAACGTGAACCTGCTACCGCAGAATCTGCAAGAGCGCACAATGAATTACAAATGAAGGTTGCTAATGAAAAAAAAGAGAACTAATGTCTATTAATTAATAAAAAGATATAAACATTTTCGTCTATATCTTTTAGTGATAATGCATACGTTTTGTCAGGTAGTTCATAATAAAATAGGTGAAAATCCTTTCAAATTGATTACTACTAAATATTCAACTAATGAAAATGTGACGTTTAACTTGACATACGATAACTATAATACTAGTTCAAATAACAAACCTCTTCTAGACATGAACGAAAGGTTATTAAAAATAATTATGTATATGTACCTAAGTGGGCCTATTACATATTCTATTGCTTCAAAATTCTCCTATTTTAAAAAAACGATTGATAATATATTTATCAACAAAATTCAGAGAGAAAAATTTATTCATAGTTTCTACGAAATGCAGAGAACCTATTGGACAATAAACCGTGCTATTTATAGATACAAAATTAAAACTTCGTCTATTAGAGTTAATAAAGATGTATTTTTAAATACAATAAGTGAAACACATCATAATGTTATCACTATATTTCACAACAATAGTAAATATCTATTTACTTTCCTTGACCTTAAGAATATAATAGAATCTAGTTTGAGCAACTCACATTTTTTTGTAGCTGCTCCAATGCCACCAAAAAACCCGTACAATAATTTACCGTTTGATAAGTCAACATTGTATAACATATATTTTTTTATGAAACGTGGAAGTTTTGTAATACCCAAACTATTCCATAATTACTTTTTATGCAATTTTAATATTAAACAATTTTGTGATGAAAATGAAGTGCTCTTAAGAGATTTGCATATTAATGATTATTTAAAGAATAGTGACGTCGAAGAATTATACTATGATGTATTAGAAATGTTAGAAAAGAATAAGTTTACTCGAAAACTAATTATAGATAATAAGTTTCCAAAGACAAGAATTGTAGAGATTTTTCGTCCATACTTAAAACTATACTACGTATGCATATATTCTTTGAATATTTGTGACCGATATAACACACAAAGTGAATTAGACGAAAAATTAAAAACGTTTTATCATTTTAATCCACGGTTTGGAAGGAAATATATAAAAATAAATGGTACTCCTCCTGATAATATGAATTTTAACGATGATCATGTTAAATTTATCAAAGGAAGATGTTCCGGAGATTTTATGAAATCTCATTTGGAGATTGATGACGAATATTCTAGAACTGCATCATTGTCTATTAGTGAGGATAGTAACGATTAATATCTATTTTACCATTTAGTTTTCTTAACATTAATTTGTTGCCCTGTTCTCTTTTTACCTTTACTTGGATCATATGCTTCATCTTCATCATCTGATCCCATGCTTTTTGATATCTCCCAAAATTCTTTTGAACCTAATTTGAAATCAGGATGGTCTTGTGCCTTGTACCAGAATATTTGATCGTTTAATTTATTTGATTTTGCATTGTTGTTTATAACAAGGCATTCGTAATTCTCAGTTGTCTGGTCCATAACAGCAGCAAAAGATTCTAATGTAGGAAACATACTAGCATAGTTCTCCCAAATTCTTTTTCGGTTTGTTAAATAAGGTTCACGAAGTATAAATACATAATCAATGTTAGTACGAAGGTTGGGGGGAATACCTAAAGGGTATTGCATAGTAATAATTAACATGATCTTCCAGTGACGTCCGTTCATAAAAAGAAGACGCATCATTTTATCACGTGTCCATGTTTGGTCATATAAACAATCATCTAATATAACAAAAGCTCTAGGGTCAATAGTACTTTTTCTATAAGTTTCTATTTCTTTGTTTACTTGCTTTAAAACAGTTTTTTGGCGGCGTAAAATGTTTTCAATTAACACAGTATTATATTCTTCATGAATAAACAATTTTGGCACGTGCGCAGCATAAAACCCGTTACCTGCCTCTGTTCCTGATATAACTGTTCCTATAGGTACATCTTGATGATAAAAAAGCAGATCTCTTACTAAGTATGATTTACCTGTGTCACGCCTCCCAATCATAACAATAACAGGTCCTTTATTTTCATCTGGTTTAAATGTGATATGACGCATATCAAATTTTTTTAACTCTAAAGTCATAACGATTATTAATATAGTTATAAAACATATTTTTTTAAAGGTTTTAACAGATTAAATTAATAATTTAGAAATTAGTTTAAAACACTAATTTTTAAATATATAAACCACTTATACTTGTTTTATAAATGAGCAAAGATACTCCTAAATTTACTATTAATTATATTAAATCAATACCTTTAGATCTTGATTCTTTAGAAAAACACAATGAATACCTTCCTGAAGAAATAGAATATGAATATAATCCATTCCAAATAACAAATTTACAGAACTATATTCCTATATACTCTCATTTTTTCGACCTTAGTGAAAAAACCTACAATAAGATTTCACTAAACCATAAGTACCATTTTGTAAATATGAATAGTGTGATAGATTTTGAGAACAAAACAAAGCATTCAAGAGAAGTTTTTATAAAATACTCTCCTCTTATTGATCCATTTAGGTATATGACTGGAAAATATAAAGTGACTCCTAAAGATGTGCAGGTTATGCCAAACCCTTTTAACAAAACAGATGTGAAGTCATTAGAAAAGATATCTTACTATAATAATTCTTCATATACAGATGCATTTTTCTCTTTCTTATCTTCTAAATTAATGCATCAACACGATTTTGTCCATGGTGTAGATTATTATGGTTCGTATCTAGGTGTTCAAAGACAATTTAAGGTAAATATTTCGGACGATCTCGATTATTTAAATTCTTCTGAGTATTTTGCCGAAAACAATAAAAAGTTATTTACAGTGGCTACTCATAAAGAAGATGAATTTATGAATTTCGGTTCAAGGGGAAACAAAACAAAGTTAGTAATAGAAGATCTACACCCACATAATATATCTATAGACGAACTAGACAATGATTTAGAAAACATTGATAGTTCAAAACCAAATAATGAAAATGAATTGGTTTATGAGAAAGAAGATTCTGATAATAAATCTTCTTCTAGTGAAAGCGATTCGTCAACCAGCAATTCTACTTCTAGCAATGATTCAGTTGATGAGGATGAAAGTGGATCATCAGGAGATTGGGAAACAGATGAGGATGAGGACCAGGACGACACAGGAAGTTCAAGTTACAGCGAAGAGGAATCGCAATATGCATATATAAATAATTTTCCAGTTCAACTGATTTGTTTAGAAAAATGCAATGGAACACTAGATGAATTGTTTGTTAAGGATAAAATAAATGAAGAAACTGGCGCAGCGGCGTTAATGCAGATTATAATGATATTGTTAGCTTATCAAAAATCGTTTAATTTTACACACAATGACTTGCATACAAATAACATTATGTATGTTAATACAGAAGAAAAGTACTTATACTATCGTTATAATAAAGTCACTTATCGTGTTCCGACCTATGGAAAAATATTTAAAATAATAGATTTCGGTCGTAGCGTTTATAAATTTAATGGTCAATTATTTTTTAGCGATAGTTTCCAAACAGGCAATGATGCAGCAACACAATATAATACTGAACCATATATGAATGAAAAGAAAAAGAGAGTAGACCCTAATTATAGTTTTGATTTGTCAAGATTAGGTTGTTCTATTTATGATTTTATTATTGAAGACGAAAGTAATGTTAAAAGATTTGACGAGTTACAAAAAACTATTCATAGATGGTGTTTAGATGATAATGATAAGAATATTCTATATAGGAGAAATGGAGAAGAGCGTTACCCTAACTTTAAACTATATAAGATGATCGCAAGAAGTGTACATAAACATACTCCACAGGAACAGCTAGAATTTCCATATTTCAAACAATTTGATGTATCTAAGAAAAAATTAGACATTAACCATATTATGGATATAGATAGTTTACCAGTTTATGTATAATTGTTATATACAAATTATTTATTTATAAATAACAATATGAATCTAATATCAGATAATTTATATGGAAGAGGAACAAACAATAGTCGAAGATAATCGTGGACCATGGTATTGTTACATTCTCCGTAATAAAAATCCAAAATACTCCCATTTATCATACAACGGATCAACCAATAATCCTAAACGACGTTTACGACAGCATAATGAAGAGATTTGCGGTGGTGCAAGATATACACACAGTAGGGGTGGCGGATGGGAGATTTATGCATTGCTTACCGGATTTCCAGACCATAAGAATGCTCTTTCTTGTGAATGGAGAATAAAGCATACCAATGGAAGACCGGGTAAACGACCAGATCAGCATTGCGGTGTAGAAGGTAGAATTAAAGGATTACATGAAGTATTAAAGTTAGATAGATGGACAAAACAATGCACCATAGACAATAAAAATATACAGATGACACTTTATTTGGTTGAAGATATGATGCAGTATATGGATACAACAGATCTTCCTGAGAATATTACAGTAGTTAATGGAATACCTAGTTTTTAACATTGTTTATCTTGATTGGCTAGGAGGAGATTTTATGTAGCTTTTACCTTCAACCAATGTTCCTGAATCCGGTTCAGGTTTTCCATTACGAGCCCAATCTGGCATTTTATCAATACCCCATTGTGCTGTCTTAGTGGGCAAGTACCAACCAAAATTAGTTGCTCCAGGGTGGAACAATCTGCAAAACGGTTGATTCGATGCCAAAAGAACCTCCTTACGCCATTCTCTTCTTCCATGTGCATGTTGGTCAGCATTAGCTATAGAAGCTTCTGCTGCTTGACGTAACGCGTCCGCTTTTGCAGGACTGGTGTTCAAGAGATACTTCTGGATATCTACTTTAGCACGTTTAATAGCTCCAAAATCTGTGGTAGGGAGAGGTTTTGCAGAAGGAGTTCTTACTGAACGTGTACGTTTACCTGAAGATTTAGAAGACCCGCTTGAATGAGACCAGTCGCTGTCTGAAGCAGAACTAGGGCTAGGCCCTTTTCTTGTTGTTCTCTTAGAGGATTTAGGTGGCATATTGTTATATATTAACTTGAGAGATTTATTATACATAAAAAGTTTTCAATTTTTTACTACACATATCAACAATATATTACTAAATATTTTTTATTAAGTAATATATAGTATGTTTTTTTATAATAATTTTAGCTATGATACATTAGACGATATTCAAGAAAATATTAAAATTGCAACCGAAGACAATAAAGATTCCATTGAAGAATGTAGTATATGTCTAGAGAAATACTGTGGGTTAACTAATGATAAGACGTATAATATAGATTACATAATAGCGAATAACTATAATGTTATAAAACCATGTAATTGTGAATACATTGTTCATAAAGAATGTTTTAATGAGTGGTTTAATAGAAACGCATCCTGTATTATTTGCCGCAAAAAAATGCATGATGTCATTATTATTATAAATAACCAAGGTCAAAACGTTTCTCATTACTTTATAGTTCGAGTTACTGTAAAACTTATTAATGGGATTTTAATAGCGAATTATACAATATATTTGTTTAAAAAAATCTATAGGGTAGTTGTTACTGTGTTTTTGTATAGTATATTAATGTACTACTTAGTTAATATTATAAAGAAACATTACATATTGAATAATACGAATATTGATATTGAATATGAAACGCTAGAACAATAAAAACCCATTAAAATATGATTTATAATATATTTTATAATAACATATTATATAAAATGACAACCCATCTGTCTAACGTTTTTTCTAATGAAGACCTTGAGTATTTAACTCAAAGCCAAACTGTTATGGATGCAAAATCCAAGTTAAGTAATTCTAATGTTGTATATTTTACTATCCCTGTAACAGAAACTATTCGTAATTCTATATTCAGTCAATTTGGTTTAGACCTTTCTAATGTATCTGAAATCCCTATGCGTTGGATTAAAGGCGATATTGCTCCACATATAGATGTTGGACAAAGCAAGTTTGAAAACACCTATTTAGCATATTTGAATGATAGTAATGGCGAGTTCGTTGTTGACGAAGCAAGTTATCCTATTACTGCAAATACTGGTTTTGTTTTTAATGAAGGAGTTAGACATATGACCCAAAACACTGGTTCAGAGCCACGTCTTTTATTGGGTCCTATGAATGAATTCGCTTTACCAGTAGGTAATGTTCCTTTAGTATATTACAATAATTACAATGATGCGATTAATCAAGTTAATAGTATTGGTGCTGCAAGTACTTTCACTATAGGGGCTGATATTTATTATGGAAATATTGGACAAATTCAATCTACATTGTGGCGAATAGCAAGTATCTATGACAATACTGGTTATAATACTACCTCTGTTCCTACTGGTGTTTATGGTAATGGATACTATTTATTAACAATTGCCCCAAACGCATACTCATTTAATTTATATCCATCAGTACCTTGTTTCTTAGAGGGAACAAAAGTTCTTACATTAACCTATGGAAAAGAAGAATACGTTCCTGTAGAAACATTACAAAAAGGCGACCTAGTCAAAACAACTCGTGATGGCTATAAAAAAGTAGAGCTTATTGGAAAAGGAGATATTCAAAATCCTGGCAACACAGACCGTATTGAAAATCGTTTATACAAATGTTCACCTGAAAAATACCATGAGCTAAAACAGGATTTATACATAACTGGATGCCATTCTATTCTTGTAGATACAATTACAGATAAAGAAAGAGAAGAAATAATAAAACATATGAGTAAAGTTTATATTACAGACAATAAATATCGTCTTATAGCATGCATAGATCAACGTTCCGAACCATGGAAATCAGAAGGTCTTTATAATATTTGGCATATTGCCCTTGAAAATTCAGACGAAAAGATGAATTATGGTGTATATGTTAACGGTGGGTTATTAGTTGAAACTTGCTCAATAAATATGTTAAAAAACCATTCTAATTTGATTATTCAATAATTTTATCGTTTCTCAAAATAAACCCCTTTTGGTCCACAAGTATTTTCATCAAACCTTGTAACTAATACATTGGCATAAGTTATCTTTCCAGTTATAAGATCTTTCTGCCCAAACTTGCTGCATATTCCCATCTTTATTTTTCCAGGAACATAAAACAAACATTCAGAACACGTTGGCAACATAATGTTTTTAATAAATTGTTTCTTACTAAAAACATCAATAACTTTTGAAATCATGACGTATCAATACTGTATATACATAATAATATTAATTATGTTTAAATATTTTATGTAAAAAATTGATAACTTTAAACAACAAACTCAAAAAGATAAACAAATCACGAAAATGTCGACAGAAATTAATGCTTATTCTCGTAGGCAAAGACAATACATTAATATAAACAAATCTAAAATTTTCGCTTTCCAAAAGAGCATAAATGATTTCAGTAATGAAAATAACATTATATGTTCACTCGAAAACCGTCAAAAATTAAACCGAGGAACAATTAGATCTTCCATTGTAGATTCTTGGTCGGTTGTAGATATGGGCATTACTAGTTCCAACGATTATGTTGTTAAAACCATTGATAGTTATTACGATGGCTATAAAACGTTCAGTGTTTTAAATATGAACAAATGTAATAATATGGATAATCTTTTACGACATTTTCATTCTAATCAGGATTATCCTGAATTCTATTTGGGAAAGGCAGAGAACATGGCATTATGCAGATGTCCTCAAACTGGAGAAGAATCATGTAATAATGGAAATACGTTTCTTACTACAGAACCAAAAAAGAATACGATTGTAACTGCTCGAATAAAGATTAAGAATATAGTTTACGAAAAAGATTTCGTTTTCGTAAAATGGGAAACTGCGAACTTTTATGAATGGAGAATGAAGAGCGGAAGTATATTACAACTTCATCAGAAATATATTGATGGACTTCTAGACAAGGATAAGAAATATCTACGAATGCATACTTAATCCTAAAAAGCAAAATCTAAAACGACTGGATAATGGTCAGAATTCATTGTTCCGCAATATTCTGCGTATCCCTGATAAATAAACTGTCCTACTATTTTTTCTTGCAACAATGGTGTAACTAATATATGATCAATCATTGAAAATTCAGTCGACGTAGAATTACAGTTTTTATTCTGGTCCCACCAGTCAGTAAAGCGGTTTTCTTTCGCAATATTAGTTGCAATATTAAATAATTTGTATTTACTAGCATGTATACCCGCGCTTCCTTTCAAAATATCAAGAACCATAGACAATGGTTTGTTATTGTTTGCATCTAAAACCTCAGCATCAAAATCATTCAAATCACCTAAAAATATAACTTCCATACCTTTCGACACGTAACCATAGATAACATTCTGTAAAATTTGTCCCTGAGCTTCTCTTTCAGCGCAACGCATTTTATCTGTTGGGAAAGCAATTAAATGTGCTCCTATCATAGCGAATTGTATTCCATTAATTTCAAATTCTGTAATATAGTGTTTACTAACACCTGTGTCGGTTGGAGTTCCAGTATATCCACAGAGAGAACCAGGAATAGGATACGTTACACGTTCTTCCGATCTATAAAGATTTATTAATGGATCTATTAATGTTAACATGCCTACGTTTTGACCAGTGCTAGTATCTTTTCCTTTTATGTTATAGGGGTAATATTCGATAGTTTTTATTGATCCTGATAACATTGTTAATTCGTCGCATCCTTCAACCTCACATAGATTGATAATATCAGGTTTTAATTCATCGATAATAGTAGAAACTTGATTTAAATGTGTTTTTGCATCAGTAACTGTTTTCCATGAACATCCATTACCTGGACAATCAGATGAGTTATAGTAATCTATGAATAACCATTCTACGTTATATTGGACAATACGCAGTTTAGATTTATCCTTACGCGAATCCCTATGTTCAGAAACAACTGGACAAAACGTTTCTATCCGTTCCTTTTCCATATTAGCTACTTTTATTACTAAACCGAATAAAAAAAACAAGGAAATATTAAAATACATAATCTCTTTATATTATGTATTTACATTTATTAAATTGTGGTGATCAAGTATTTTTATAATTATTCAATCAACTCCATATTCGAGAGTTCCTTCAAATAGCGTTTTGATGAGGTTTCTACAAGAAGTCCATTTGCATATACACCATAGTTCATGTAATAATCATCATGTTCAAGAGCAATATGATAGATAGTATATGTTCCCATTTTCTCATATACTGATGTTCGCTTATCGATACATGCAGGGAGACGTGCCTTTCCATCGGTAAGATATATCTTACCTAGTGTCTCTATTACCATTTCGCGTTGCTCCTGATCAACATAACGATCCACCAATACAGAGTGGCAACCTGTTATTACCAAGTCCTCCGTTAATTCTGGATATTGCTCCATACTGCACACATAGAGCTGGTCCTTGATACGCTCTTCGGAACATACGTGATATAATGGACGCTTACCAATCATGTTAATTGGTTTTAAACCGTGTTTGTAGGTCTCAATTAAATCACCCTTGCGAAGCTCCTGGATGGGACGGTATCCATTATCAGTGAGAATCATGGTTCCCTCCTTGAAACAAGGAAATCCACTAAATGGAGTAAGGCCAAATTCATATGTAACGTTTTGTAATTGGTCTACATTGTTGCCTGTACTTGAAGTTGTGCCACTGTCACCGTACAAATTGTAATCCCCTGTTGTTGCTCCATATAAATATGGAAAGCTGGTTATATTGCAACCGCCTCCATCAAAACAAAGCCATCCTGAATAGTACAAATAAGAAGGTCCTCCATTGTTACCTGTAGAACGGATATCTACTGTAGGATTGGTAGAATCGTAAAATGTCTGCACAATATGCGTTGAATCATCTACGTCAAAAAATCCAGTAAAGATTACTAAATTGGACTGGTCAGGGAGTGTCAAACGAATATAGTATCTAGTTGTACTCATGTATATATAAATTATATATATTTTGTTAGACGAATTCTATGGGAATTTTGCTAAATTTTACAACACATAATATACTATATAAAAAATAACACCATAAATTGATGTAGATACAAGAACACAAGCCGCTACATTGCAACCGTTCGTATAATAATTTGTGTTTTCCGGTTCGTCTATATTATCTAACTGGTTTAATGAGACATATTCTTCTTCAAAATGAGATTGTTTTATAGTTCCGTACATAATACTATAACATATTGTAATTTTTATATCAAAATTATAATATTTTTATTTTTAAGGGAAGTACTTTTCGATAAACTCGCTTGGAATCATAATTGGGATATTATGTTCAGTAGCATATTTGGTCTTATTTGAAACATCGTCCTTAAATTTAACTACTAAAACAAACGTATTCTTTCCAATATTATCATCCAACACACCACCTACCTTGGAAAGACCTTCAATAATTGTCTTATCTCGAATCTTTGTCATAACTATGTGTTTTTGATATAGAGGATGAGATGTATTTACTGTTTCTACTAATTTATTTTCTAAAACAGGTGGTTCCGATGATAATTTACCCTCTAGTCCACACTCTTTCAAAAACGCCATAAAATCACCAATATGCTGCACGAACGCATTGGCATTCTCTTTTCCAATACCCTTAATAGATTTCAACATTGTAATTTTTTTTTCATCAGTTTCTGATCGTGTTAAAATATCTGGATACTCATCCAAAATGGGGCGAATTTTACGCTCACCAATACCACGACCAAATTTATTTGAAGCAGCCATAATTTCTAACAAGCTAGCTTTTTCTAGTTTATCATGTAAACTTGTGTATACTTTCTCTATCATCTTTGCTTTAAATCCATCAACTGTTTCAAAATCCTTCTTTGACATTTTGATTATTTTTGGAACACTATCGAATCCAGCTTTAATAATTCGCTTTACATTTCCGCCCGATAATCCATCAACTGAAAGACCCGTAAAGAACGCAGTTATATTTTTCTCCAATACCACATCATCTTCACCTACATTATCTAATACAATATCTACATGGGTATCCGTCCAATGGTATTTTACATCGGGCATTTTCGCATGTTCCGCAGGAGTAGTAACAGATTTAATGTGTGGAATAACATCTCCACTACGTATTATCTGAATAACAGCACCAATGCCAATTTTATTCGTTTCTATAAAAGAACCATTAAATCCGGTAGCGTACTCTATTGTAACACCACCAACCTTAATAGGTTCAATTTGGACTCGGGGTTTTAGATAACCATTCTTACTAGCATTCCATATAACATCTATAACTTTGGCTTCAGAAACCTGATCCGACATAACCATCTTAAAAGCAAAAGCATATTCTGGATTTCCATCTACGCGGGCATGCAAATTATTATCTGTCACAATAACTCCATCAATCTCATACTCATAGTTAGTTCGCCAATCAATCAATAGATCAGAGAGCTGCTCATTTGAGAGTGTTTGAACAGTTTGGTTTTGAACTACCTCATGACCAAGTACCGATAATTTTTCTATTTGCTCACCAGGTCGCAATAGTGGCTGAATAATTTCATACGCAACGAAATGCAGATCTTTTGTCTTATCGTCGATGGTTTTACTATTTATGATACCAGATACTAAGTTACGAGGATTTGCAAATTTGGCCTTATATTTTTCTTCGAATACTTTTTTCGGGATAATAAATTCGCCGCGAACAACAAGCCCTGGTTCAGTGGGTAATTTAAGAACCCGGAGAATATGTGTAATATCCTGTCCTACTTTTCCATCACCGCGTGTGTATAATTTAGGTGTCTCTCCTTCAGTAGTATACATACCACTCACCCCGTCTAATTTGCAAGATAACACATATGGACCTTTGTATTTACCCATCCAATTTACAAGAGCATTTGTATCGGGTTTGATCTTATCCATGGAAGGCATATTGTAAGGTAATGTTACTTTATTCTTTTCGATAGGAGCACCAACTTGTTTAATGGTTTCGTTATTAGGATATTTTTTTTCAGCATATTCTCTTACAATATCATATTCATTATCAGTCATTAATGGATTCTTGCTGTTATAATAAGCATCATTTGCGGTAACAACTATATCAGTTACCTGTTGTTCAGTTAGACCTTCTATTATGGAGATGCCTTTTTCTTTAAAGAGCTTTATATGTTTTTTAGCTTCGCCTTTCGATGTCATCTTCCTTATCTTTAAAGTTTTTTCTTTCTTATTTTCTATATCAATTTTCTTGGTTTTATTTTTAGGGGAAACCAAGTTAATCTTCGGAGACCCTAAGACACCTTCCTTTTTATTTTGCTTTATTTCTATTTTTGCAGCAGTTTCTAATGGTATCACAGGAACTATAGGAATTTCTTCAGGTACAGGTTCAGGTAAAGGTACAGGTTCAGGTACAGGTACAGGTACAGCTTGTTCAATGATTGGTTTTTGTTTTCTAGTATATTTCCTTTTTGGTTCCTTTGGTGCCGTTGGTTCTCTCTTTTTATAGGTTCGTTTTGGAGCATTAGGATCTTTAGGTTCTCTTTTTTTACGTGATTTCTCTGGCTTAGGTTCCTTTATTTTTTTGGTAACCCCGACTTTTAAAAAAATTGGCGTCGCAGTAGGCAATATAGCGCCATTCTTAATAACAATAGATCTTCCATCAATACGATCTTTCGGTTCCTTATATTCTAATTTTAAATAATCGAATATATCTTTTTCTTCTTTGAAAGAATTAATCACTTTTTCTTCTTTCTCTTTTCCTGGTTGTTTTTTATATAATCCATGTTCGTTTAACGATAAACCCATCTTTAAAGCATGTCCACGCATCACAGTATTAAATGTTTTACTGCCAGTAAAATATAAAACTGCGAATGGGTATTCTTCTTGAGAAGTATACATAAAATCAACACGTCTGGCAGTTTTATAATTAGGTAATTTCGCAATAACCAGGCACTTTGTTTTACCTCTAGACAAAACTTCTATAATAACCTCTTTTTCTAACAGAACATCTATAAAATTCTGGAATACCTTTGGATCTGGAGTTGTAACAATAGCATCTATATCGCCTGAACTATGAGCACCCCGTCGATAACTTCCAACTATTTCATAATCCGACCCGGGGACAGATATTTTGTCAAATGATGTTTTAAATATGGTATTGTATTCGTCTATTTCGCTTCGAGGAATCCTTTCTAAGATATCTTCATAGTACTTAAGTCCAACTTTTTGAACATCATTTAAAAGTTCATTTTGTCTCTCTCTTAATTGAGAAATGCTCGTTATACCCTTTTCAACCAATTCTTTTGCTTTTTTAGGACCAACTCCATAAATTTCACTCAATACATATTCAGGTTTATCCTTTTCTCGTTCAAATATTCGCAGGGTTCCTGATTGTAAATATTCTGTTAACTTTTCTTTTATAGTCGGTCCTATATGTGGTTTTCCGTCAAGTTGGCTAACGTCAGTGATGTCTTCAGTGATATTTCTGATAGTATCTTGGGCTTTATTATATGCACGACTGCGAATAAAATCCCCCTTTTGTGACATTAATTTAGATAACCTTTCTAAAACATCAATAAATGTCTCATTATATCTAGTTGTCTCTTTCAACGTATTTTCCATATTATCTACTATTGGTTGCTTAGGTAATAAGCTGATTGTTTCAGGCGTAATAATCTCTTCTCTAATTATCAATTTTTTCTTTTTTGGAATTAATTCATCAATATTCGGTTCTTTTTCGTGATGTTTTCTTTCTTTATTTATCATATTTACTATTTTTTCTTCATCTGTTTTCTGTTCCATAAATAATATAAACTATATATGGAAAATAAAAGTAGGAATTAAAAGGACAAGGCCGTAACATTGGTTACCTTTATGCAATACGTGTAGCTAACATATGGGGAGTTTGTTCCAAGTTAAAAGTTAATTCAGAAGGAGCGGTAGTAAAATCTACACAATTAAATACACATACTAATGTGTAAATAGTAGTCGATTGTGATACAACAAATATACCCGATACTTTTTGATAGTATTCAGTATTTGAATCCAAAGGAATTTTAGTGAAGCTACAATTAGAATAATTAATAGCACCAGGAACTGTTGACAAAGAAATATAAGCGCTTGTTGATGCGCCAGTTGCAGTAGAAGTTATTTTTATTACAGATTCTATTAACCATACTCCAACAGGTAAAACTATATTAGAATAAGAATAAATGGTAGGCGTATTTCCTGGACGTGCAACAACTGTACCAAAAACTCCTTGCACTCCGGAAATTTGTTTACCTAAACTGTTTCCGGATATTAGATTAGGTGAATATTCTAAGACAATTGGGTTATTTACGAAAAGACGACCTTGCAATGATATATCAGACCCATCACCAACTGATCCAGCAGGTCCTGTGGGACCAACATCTCCAGTAGACCCTATTTCGCCAACTGGACCAAGTGGACCGGGTTCACCAGTTGGTCCAAAGTCACCAGTAGGACCAACATCTCCAGTAAATCCTATAGGGCCAATGTCTCCTACAGGCCCAATCTCGCCTGTAGGCCCTGTTGAGCCAGTAGGTCCAATATCTCCGGTATATCCAGTTGGCCCTGTGCGACCGGTTGGTCCGGTTCTCCCTGTAGCACCTGTATTAGCTGCTGTTCCAGGAATACCAGTATAACCAGTATATCCAATAGGCCCTGTCGCGCCAGTATTTGTTGATAATCCAGAAATACCTTGTGGTCCGACTGGGCCTTGTAATCCTTGTGCTCCTCTATGACCAGTAAATCCTTGAGGACCTTTTTGACCCTTTTCACCAGTGTTTCCTTTATGACCAGTTTTTCCACGTTCGCCTTTTTGTCCGGTTGGCCCAATTTGCCCAGTTGGTCCATCGTTTCCAGTTGGACCTACGGGACCAGTTTTTCCTGTTTTTCCTCTATGACCAGTTTGTCCAGTATAACCTACCTGTCCAGTAGGTCCGGTTTGTCCGGTAGGACCTGTTTGTCCGGTAGGACCTGTTTGTCCTGTAGGACCAGTTTGACCTGTAGGACCAGTTTGTCCAATTGGGCCAGCAGGTCCTGGTAAATAATTAGTAGGTTGACTAGTGTACATTACGTTATTTAATGGTGAATTGTTATAATCATTAATGTTACAGTTAATGCTTCTTTTAAAAGACCTATTGTTTGCGTTTTTTCTAACAATGGTTGGGATCATTTAATATATATAAAAAATGTATATATTAAAATCCAGGTTCGTCTGTAAATATTTGAGTAGTATTCATATTAAAAGATTTGTTTTCAGTTACTAAATTTAAAAAATCAGTTACTGAACTATCAACTTGAAACAATAGAAATCCGCCAACTGCGCTACTAATAAAAACAAAAAACGCATCACGTATAATACCTTTCAATGGCTTCCATTCCTTGTCTACGAATTTCATTTCTAATACTTTCAAAAATACAAATACACATGTTACGATTATCGATAAGATGAACACTTTCTCCATGTAAATATATAAACCATATCACTTTTATATAAATATAAAAACGCAAAAAAAATAAATTCCTAAATGAGGGAGGTTGACCAATGATCCTTCGGAACCCCACCCCTTGTATATCGTTTACCTATCGGTTTTACACATTTCAACATTTAAAATGTGAAGAGTGATATGTTATCGGCAAATAATCTTTTTGCGTCATTCACATATTATATACCGATGAACATTTAACCACGAAATCCTTTTTTATGCCCCTTGGGAGTAATTTGCTGTTGGCTTTTTGCTCCTGTACGTCATGGTTTTATCCTTTTTTTATGTCCAAACTCCTCTTGATTTTTCTTTATATTATTATCATTATGGGAATTATTTTTGTAATATTTTTTATTTTTATTTATTGTTTCTCCATCATCTAAAAAATCTTCTAATGTGGCGTTACGAGAAAAAGTATTTTCTTCCATTATATGTGTTATGTTTCTATTTATCTATATATTTTATCTATATCTAAAACAAAGTCGACGGTTTGCATTTAAAACAGCCAAATTAAATTACGACTTCAAATATCTAAAGGAGGGGTTAGAGCTCTTCAATACCATCTAATGAAATATCATCATTTGGTTTATTGCTTTTAACTTCATCCAATACATCAAAATCGCTTAAATCAAATGGTTGATCTTGATAAATTTGTATGCGGTCTTCATCCTCTTCTTCTAATTTTCTTCTAATTGCATTAGAACTGCTTATTTCTTCTAAACGTTCTATTGTTTTTGGCGCTTCAATATTCTTTTCTATATTATTATGATCTAATACCCTATCAAAGTTATTAAATGTTAATCTAGTGGTAACAGCTTCTTCATCTACATTCTTTATGGAAGGGACTACTGGGGGTAACTCATCCTCTAACGATACCGACGATTTGCTCTCTCCAGTTTCCTCGGACTCCTTATCTTTTTCTGTTTCAACTGGTTCTTCAATATTCTCAATAAATATTTCTTCTTCATGTTCAATAGCTTCTTCCATGTAAGCGCGAATAATAGATTCTGTAGGAATACTATCTCGTATAGCTGTTAAAATACATTCTTGTATAATTAATTCTAATTCACGATTATTCTTTTGTGTTTGCAAAGGAGAAATATTCTTTTCAAATAGATAAACGTTTGAATAAACCTTTCGGGCTGCATTAATATAAACTTTATGAATAAAACTATCTAGTTTCGGAATAGAAATATCTATTTTTTTCTGTTTGTTGCCTACACGAATGCAGGTAAGGATTTTCAATTGTATTACATGTACACATGTTATTAAATCTTCTAAATAGTTGCAACCACTACGTTCGATAATACGTCTTCTTTCTTCTTCAATTATCTCATTGTTCCACTTAGGAACACGAGATAATAAGTTTTGAAAAGTCATTAGGTATTTATTAACTTCATCGTTATCTAAACATAATTTCCATGATTCATTAAAAATAGATCTTACTCCTTCTATAACAAGGGGAGTAAAAATACTTACTAAACGGCTGCACCATTCGTTCCTGGACTCATTTAAATTGGAAATCACAAAATCATCCATTTTATATTGTTAAAATACATTTTACATCCTTCTTTGAACGTAAAAATATAAAATCAAAAATATACAACAACAATAATTTCTCACAACGATACTCGGATTTAATCTTATCAAAACAAATACATATCATTGATTTCTCCCCATCTTCTAATTTATCAGTTTTATTAACCCATTGAATTAAATCTAAACATGAGAACCCGTTTTCATAAAACTCATTAGAAATATTAATAAGATCACTATGGTTTATTTCATTTGCAAAAAGTCCGTCTATTTTATTATTAATCCATGGATCATTTTGCTGCATAGAATCAATATCGAATTTTTTATGTATCGAATATTGATGTAGATTTATTATTTTGCCATTTTCGATATATTCTGGAACATATATTTCACAGAACCTAGATAAAATAGGGTTTAATAATTTATTTTTATTCTCTACTATAATAAAAAATCGAGTATTATAACTAAATAATTCAATGCATCGACGTAATGCGGACTGAGCATCGATTGTTAAATAATCAGCATTTAGTAGAACAATCGTTTTAAAAAAAGTGCCATTATTTGATTGTATATTTGTCTTTGCGAAAAACTTGAGCTCTTCGCGAATAAATTTAATACCTTTCCCATGAGCACAATTAACTAACATTACGTTGGATTTTATTTTGGTTTTATCATTTTGGTAAATTTTATTTAAAAATTGGTCGGCAATTGTTCTTTTGCCGGATCCAGAAGAACCATGAAAAATTAAATGGGGTATTTTATTTGATGCTATAAAATAATCTAATTTCTCTATTATTTTTTTATGTGTAATAAGTTCACGGAATTCTTGCATTGGGAATTTTTCAATCAAGTCCTTATAATTTAACTTAGACGAATTAGAATCAGTTGTTGTAGGTCGAAACGAATTTATCATATTTCAAAGATAGATATATATAAAACAGAACTTTTATATATATTTTGTACGTGATTATATACTTTTAGCTCGCCGAGTTTTGTTTGAACTACTCCTTCTTTTTGCTATGGGCGCGCTTCTTGTTCTTGAATTCTGTGGTGTAGCATTCATATTATCGATTACCTTTCTCCGTAAACCATCTAACAGTACTTGCTTCATATCATTTAATTTCCTAAATTTTTCGCCGGTATTCTCGAACGCAGCTTCAAATAGTTCATGTGAATGAGGGTCAGTGACAGATGTAAAATCGATATTGTTCATCTCGTGAAGCAAATACGCACCAAATTCAGCAACACCATCCATTTCATGGTTTAGTTTATGAATAAGTCCTAAAAAGGTTTTTACAGAAGTTTTCGGCATATTTATATAACTTTTATATATTTATTTGGATTGTTTTATAATATTCAATTCTTTAGTAAATAAATAACGTTCATGATACATAGTTCTCCTATGTAGATTACAATTTAAACAAGCTATTTCGACATTAGTTTTATTATGACCAAAATCATTATTTATACGTTCTAAAGTCCATTGCAACGGTTCTCTAACGTTCTCATATAAAACATGAACTTGCTTTTTGCAATAAAAACATCGATTATCGCATTTTTTCATTAATTCTAATACTTTTTGAATATCTACGAATTCTTTCTCAGAATAAAGAGTTTTATTAATATCTTGGGATTTGTATCCACCAATTTTCTGCGTAATCTGTTGCATTATTAAAGCGCATTCTTTTTCGTCCGTTATAGAATTATTAATAATTTGATGAATATAATTTAGTTGTGTTTCCGGTTCTACTTGACTCCATTTATCAGTAGTCGTTATAACACGTTTTTTAGGTATTTTGGGAATTATTTCCTTTATGGTTTTCTGTTTCTTTTCTGGTATTAACAGATTTTTAGTTTCCATTTATAATTATGTTAGATTTAATAAAATAATATAAACCTTTTTATATAATTTATTTTACTATAATGAGTAAATTATACTATATAACTGTAGCTACAAAACCTCATCCAGTTCTTGATAAAATAAAAGAACGTGTAAAATCAAATAAAGAAAAAATCTACGTACTAGGTTTACATGAAAATCGAACGATTGGATGGGAAGGACATCAAAATTTTGGTGTAAAATTAAGGGAGGTGAGTGATTTTTTAAAGGGACCTTTTCTGGACCCTGAAGATATAGTATTATTTACAGATGCTTATGATGTTGTATATTGTGGAACCCAAAGAGAAATTGAGCAAAGGTATGAGAAATTAAATAAACCAATTATTTTTGGATGTGAAAAACAATGCAATCCAGATCCTAAACGCGCAAGTGAATATAAATTCACTGATACAGAGTTTCCCTATTTAAACAGCGGTATGTTTATAGGCAAGGTTTGGGCTCTCCGTAAATGTATATTAGAATATAAATATAACGACAAAGATGATGACCAACGGTTTTGGACAACATGTTTTTTTGAGAATCCAGATTTAATTGGACTCGATTATAAAAACGAACTATTTTTTAATACTGTCGATATGGACGAACGTTTTTTTATTCTGGATAAAGAAGAAAACATTGCTGTTTATAAAGGAGCTACACCAATATTTGTTCATGTAAATGGTCCAGACAAAAAGCCAATCGATAAATATATCTGATTATAATTTTACAATACTGAATCACAACTGCATTATGAAGGCAAATCTAGGAATATTATTTTATGTGTTAAAATTATGATGGCGGACGACTTTCTAATTTTAAACCCACAATATACTGTAACGCATGATTGGATCAGATTTCGTAGATTTGCTGATGATTTGAGTGGAAATAACCCAGAAAATATTCCGCTT
>Ga0136644_10000729_pt1 | contig 26343 bp, 24 predicted proteins | sample C_130820_EF_Meta_FD_94780 | JGI IMG/M metagenome (GOLD analysis project Ga0136644, IMG submission 94780) | Freshwater microbial communities from Lake Croche, Canada to study carbon cycling - C_130820_EF_MetaG (v2) (version 2) | ecosystem: Environmental > Aquatic > Freshwater > Lake | place...
AACAAGACCATGCTTATTATGATAATAATAAATTATATATTTTTTAAAAACCATAATTAGTAACAAAATAATTTAAATGATAAAATATTTTTGTAACACCATAAAATAAAACATAATCTGTTATGATTTTTATGTTATCATATTAAGTAACAAAATATTAATATACAATTTTTATTAATTTTATGAGTTTTTATTAAAATTAATATTTTAATACAGTATTTTTAATAAATTCATATACTTATTTATAATATAGATGAGTGAAACATATAAAATATCATTTTTAACAATATACACTTCTAATTTTAGTGATTTTGAGAAAACATATTATACAAATGTTAAAAAATATCTTGATTATGAAGATGTAGAATTTATATTACTTGATTTATCATATGATAAAACAGAAAACGTTCAAGAATATGTGGTCACAAATTTATTTTATGAACTTAAAAGAGATAAACTTAAATACTATAAATATAAAAATTTTGTAAATAATAATGATTTAGTAAATATTAAAATTGTAGGACATTTATTTTCAAATGCAAGATATTTTCATAATTTGAATATTGATCAACTACTCGATGGAAGTGAACATGAAAATTTACAAAATACTATTATTTATGATGATAATTTATTATTTGAAAAATATAAATATAATTTTTATAAATTTAATATTGATGATTTTAAGATACTAACATGTTTTTCAGTTATATATAATAGTAATGAATTTATAGATAATTTAATTAATGATATATTATCCCAAAGTATTTTTAAAAATATAAATTTTATATTAATTAATATGTTGAATACAAATAATAATGAAACAAATAGTAAAATAGAAAATCTTAAGAAATATGAAAATATAAAAGTGATAGATGAAACAAATGATTATGGCCTATATAACATGTGGAATAATTGTATTAATATGTCAGAAACATACTTTGTTTCAAATATGAATCCTGACGATATTAGAGGTTCTGAATGGGCATATCGTCAAATAATAAATTTTGAACCAAATATTATTCTTGTAACTCCAAAATATATACCAACTAAAATAATAATTCCTCATACTAAGTTAATTAGTAATAAAAAATTACCTGTATGGTTTGAACAAAAATGCGATATTAAAAACAATTTATCATTAAAATACGGTGATAATAAGTATTTTAAATCAATTGATATGTTTCAATTTAATAATGACTATAAAAAAATTCAATCAGCTAATATTCCAAACTCCTGTCCAATATGGAGAAAAAATAAAGTTCATGAAAATAATAATTATTTTAATGAAGAAAAATATGGTTGTTATGCAGATTATGCTGTATGGTTAGAGTCTGGAGAAAAATATTTATTTAAACAAACTGATTATAAAGTAGGATTTTATATGAGCAATAATCAGTTACATAAAAGACAAAAAAATGATGAAGAAATATTTAAAACATTAATATTAACTTATGCAAATGACAACTTTAAAAATTGGGTTCAAAAATAAACTATAGAGAGAAATTCCTAAAATATAAAATATATAAATTTAAATTTCATTTATCTATTATTACATTTTTTGATATATTTTTTATTATTTTATCTTCTTTTTCAGTATCATTATTACCAGATCCACCCATAGATTCTACTATTATTTTATTATACTGGTCTGAAAATTTTGAAGTGCTTTTACCACAATCTGGATGTATTTCTTTAAATTTTGTAAGTAAATTACAGTTTTTATTTGCTACACGTTTAATTACTTTTCTAATTTTATTTTTTGCTTCATCTTCTTTTTCCCATTTATCTTCATCTTTTATATATAATACTTCTCTCTTTTTATCTGTACAATGTATTGGTCTTTGTGTCACATCTAAAGCATTTAAATTTGTTGTTATAATATTTGAAATACCTTCAATATAACCAATTTCACCAACTCTTTCCAAATCTGATAATTGCAACTTTATTGAATCTACAAAATCCATTATATTCATTGCATCTTTACATGTTTCATTTAAAAAGAATTGTAAATTAAATGTTTTATTATGTGAATTATTATGTGAATTTGTTGTATTATGGACTCCATTTTTAACTAGCTCTGCATTTTGTTCAATTAATTTTGAATTTTGTTTTAATAACATCATAATTAATTCTTTCTCCGGTATTTCTGTATTTTCATATTGCATATTTTTTTCTTTTGAACAAAATTTTTTGTGTCTATAATAGCCGCTATCATATTTATATATTTTTCCACAATTACATGTAAATGTTTGAGCAACTTTTAGCAACTTTTTACTATCCATTACTATCCTTAATATGATAGTAGAAAAGTTGCTTAAATCCTTTTCCGCAAAAAATATAAAAAATTATGGTAACAAATTTTTAAACAAAAATTTAGCAACCAGACGATAATTTTAAAATATGGTCACAGACCATTGGGTTTTTCCATAAAATGTTTTAGGTTTTCAATTTTGGACATTTTTTTTGTCCATTTTTGAAAACCTAAAAAAACTTTCCCAACAAAAAAACACAAAAGTTCTTTAAATTGTTTTTAAAAATATATTATTTTTAATTTAAAGAAACAATATATTCGGATTTTTATTTCTTATTAGTTTTATTTCCAATAAATTTCTCATTCAATTCCAATTCTATTTTACTTTCATCAATATTTTGATCTGTTTTAAATTTAAAACCTATAAATTCTATTGCACCCTTTTTTGTTTTTTCAACATAGAGAGAACTATCTACTATTTTTGTGATATGTTCTTTAAATAGTTCAATAGATATATTATTTTCACTAACATATTCCTTGTTTTCTTTTTTAAATTTATTCCATATTTCAGTAGACAATATTTTGTTATCACACTCTGTGTATTCAATATTATTATCCCACCACTCATTAATTTTACTATATTTTGCATATTCTTTGTGCATTATTTCATTAGAAACCAACGATAATAACTCTATTAAATCTGTATCCATATTTTTTACAAAACTTAATGTTATATTGATATTTCTTCTCATTTCAGAAGTACGTTCCTGTAAATTTTTTATTTTTTTCTGTAATATTTTCTCTCTATCTTTATAATTTTGTAATTCGCTATCATCAGTTTTTATTTCCTTAGTTAATCTATTAAATTCATTACATATATTCCATATTGTTCGCAGCATATTTTTTGGATCTTTATAATCCATCAAATTATTCACATATATTATACATTTTATACCCTTATCAGTTGAAATCCATTTGTTCATTATTGGAAATCTATTCCAATCACAAATATTTGACTCAAGAGAGATTAACCATGCAAAATTCATATTATCATTAATACTTAAATCATGTTCTATTTTATCTACTTCTTTTTTTTGCACACTTGATTTATAATTTTTTGAATCTATTAATATATTAAATTGATCAAAAAATAAATGAAAATCACCCTTATGACCTTGTTTTGCTTTATTTTCTAATCTATAACCGTTGAAATCCTTAAATGTCTCCTCTAAATAGCATGATAATTGATCTTCACCATCATCACCTTTATCCTTTGATGATTTGTATTGAGTTTTATCTAATAATTTTGTAGCTTTATCAAACGCATCTCTATTTAATTGATTTTGTCTATCTTTTTCTGACAACAATAACTCATATTTCTCTCTATATTTTTCTATTTCTTTTTGAACCAAGACTGTATTTTCATCCTCGTATGTTTTTATGCGATTACACAATAAATCTAATTGTTTTTTCATTTGATCAATTTGTCCTTCATAAAGTCTAGTTATTTTTTCTTCCATTTTTTTCGCAGTTTCTTTTTCCAAAAGAATACTCATTTCTAATTTACAAATTTCATTTTTCGACTCTTCTTTTATTTTTTGATATATTTCATTTTGACTCAATCCTGCAACAACTTTTCGTCCTTCTAATAGACAACTACTTCCTATTTTTAACATTAAATAATTCTCTTCTGGAGAGAAACTTCCAATATCTCCTATAAATGAATTTTCAGGAATAGTTAAATTAATTACCTTTAATACCATATACTTAAATAATTAAGATATATTTATGTATTTTTAATATATACTTTAATAAAATGATAGGATTTAGAAAAATTAATAATTATGAGATTATATATTTGAATAATGATAATTTATGGCAAAAACCAGTAATAACAGAACAACAGATTTTTGCTAATATAAATAAAAATAAAAATTTACCTTATAATTATATTGCATTTCCATGGGCAACATATATAGATAAATTATTAGAAAATAAAGAAAATATAATTGAACAATTAAAAAAGTCAATTAATAATGATACAAAATATTTTACAGTAGTTCAACATGTAGAATTCCGTAATTATATTAATTTATTTAAGGAGTTAAATATTAAATATATATTTACATCTCATAAAATTGATATAGATGTTAAATTAGAAAAAGAAAATAATATTTTTATAATACCTATTTCAATATTTCCTGTTCAAATACTTAATTATAAACATAATGGTGGTAAGTATAAAAAATGTATTGCAACATTTATGGGACAAAATAATGATAAAGATAATTTAAGTAATATAAGAGAAAAACTATATACATGTTTTAAAGATAAAAAAGATTGTATAGTTAAAATAAAGTCTCAGATTCATTATCATGACATTATATATAAAAATGAAAATAATAATTGTTATCATGATTTTGAATATAAAAAATATTTAATGATATCAAAATTTTCTTTATGTCCATCAGGAAGAGGACCAAATAGTATTCGTTTATGGGAATCATTGCATTTTGGTTCTATTCCTGTTATATTATCTGATAAGATAAACTTACCTGATTTGCCTATAGACTATAATGAGTGTTTTATTTTTTGGAATGAATGCGATATTGATAAATTATATGATTATTTATTACAAATTGATGATGATACTATAAAAAAAATGAGTGAAAATTGTATTAGAATATATAATGAATATTTCAATAAAAATAATATGCACAAATGTATTCTATCATATTTTGATAATTTAAATACAATTCCTGCACCTATAACTACAATTCCTCTAGATACAAATATAAACACAGTAATAAAAAAAAATAACCTAAATTATGAATATTTAAATAAAGAAAAAATTATTCTTATAGTACAATATTATCACGTAAAAGGTAATGATTTAAATTATATTAATTCTAGACAAAAAGAAATAGATTATTGTTTTCAACGGAATTTTGATAATGAATATATAAATGAAGTTCATATTTTTCTTGAAGAAGATTGTGATTTGAGTTTTATTAATAATAAATATAATATTCATATACAAAAAAATATAACAGGTAAAAGAATTAATTTTAAAGATATTTTCAATTATTATAATGAAAATTTGGAAAATAATATTTGTATTTTAATAAATTCAGATATATATCTAGATAAAAGTATAGAAATCGTTAAAAATATAAATTTTGAAATAGAAAAATTATTTATTTCATTAAATAGATTTGAAAATAATAATGATAATGTCCCATCATTTTTAAACGGTAAAGAAATAAATGAAGCTGATGAAAAAAACTGTCATGGTTTTTTAGTACCATTTCAAGAATCTATTTGGAGTCAGGATGCATGGATTTGGAAATATAAAATTAATAATATAAATGAGAAATTCAATTTTAATTTAGGTGTAGTCGGTTGTGATAATTATATTGCTTATTTAATGAATCAAAATGGTTATAAAATATTGAATTGTTCTAAAATTATATCTACAAATCATTATGATAGATTAAGTATTATTCAAAACGAATTTGGTATATCAAAAGGCAATATATCTAAAAAAACTGAAAATAATAGAATAGGTTGTATAGAAGAATATTTATTTTTAGAAAACCAAAATGATATTCCAGATAAATATACCAAAAAAATAGAATCATTCATTTATAATAAAAGTAATGCTACTATAAATAAATTATTATTCCAAAAAGATATTTCAGAAGTAATTTTAAATGATAGTCAAATAATAGCTTCATCATTTTCTATTGAATTAAATCAACCTTCAAATGTATTATTTGAAAATTCATCTTATTGGGAACCAAATAAAGATGACAAAAATCCTTTTATTCAATTCAATTTTGAAAATATTTATGATATTACTAACATAGATATTAAAGGGAAACCATTAACTACAAATGATTTAGATTACGGTTATGTTACAAAATTTAAAATATCCTATGTTTTAGAAGAAAATTGGATAAATGATAATAATATTTATACTGGAATAGAAATAAATAATGCTGATTATATTAAAAGAATCTATTTAAACAAACCTATCAATTGTATTAAAATTAGAATTTTTCCTATTGAATATGTAAATATTAAAGGACTAAAAATAAAATTTTATAAATTTGATTATCCAAAAAAAGATATTTATAATTTTATTTGTAATAATACAATATATTTTGAAAAATTTTCTAACCCTATTTTTGACTATAAAAAAACATATGAAAATATGAATTATCTAACACAATTAGACGATTTTGAATATAAAACAAATTTATTAGGAGAAAAAATAAGAAATGGTATTTGTATTTTTACATATGTTATGAATAGAAATTTTAATATTTATAATAATATAGCTTCTTGGTGTAAACAGTCTGTTAATCAAATTATTATTTTGGATTGGAATAGCACTGAAGATTTTACTGATTTTTTAAAATCATTAAATGATGAAAGAATATTATATATCAGAGTTACTAATGAAAAATATTTTATAAGAACTTTTGCACAAAATTTAGCAGCCAGTTTTTGTAAATTTAATAAAATAATGAAAATAGATAGTGATATTATATTTAAAACTGATCATTTTTTTGAACAACATACATTAAATATTGGTGAGTTTTTTGTAGGTGAATGGTCATGTGGTAGAGATAAAAATGAAGAATATTTACATGGTAGTATTTATTTGTATCTAGATGATTATTTTAGAATAAATGGATATAATGAATATATAAAAGGATATGGTTGGGATGACAGTGATTTTACAATAAGATTAATGTTATGTGGATTAACAAAAAAATTATTTAATTATAATTATATATATCATGTACCACATGATGATGATAAAAGAACTGTCAATTTAGAAAATAAAGACACACCAATTTTATTGACATTGACAAATAAAAGTTGTTTAAAAAATATTGTTTGGAGCAACAAATATAATAGACAAAACTTTAATTTTTCAATTATAAATAGTAATTATATTGTTTGTGATAGAATAAAAGATACAGAATATCATTTTGATGAAAAAATATATAATCAAGAAAAAGAAAAAAACAAATTAGTAATTAAAAAATGGGTAAAAAACTAAAAAAATATATATAAATACATATTATAATGATTGAAAAAGTAATATATATGTGCCATAAAAATTTAGATAAAATTAATATATATTCTCAAAATTGGAAAAATCTAAACCCTGAATATGAAATTAAATTATATGATGATGAATTATGTAAAAAGTTTCTATTGAATGAATATTCACAATTACATCTTGATATTTTTAATTTTCTAAAAGATGGTCCAATTAAAGCAGATTTTTGGCGTATTTGTATTTTAAATAAATATGGTGGATTATATATTGATGCTGATATAGAACCATTAGTACCATTAGATAAATTTATAGAAAACGATGACGAATTTGTTACTTGTATATCATCTAGTTTTATTAAAAGTAATTTAAGTTTCCATTTTAACCCACATTTTATTTTATCTACTAAAAATAATAGAATCCTACAAAATTGTATTGATAGATACATAAAACAATATAATGATAATATACCATATGATTACTGGAATTGGAGTATTTGTAATTTATTATTAATAGAAGGTATTACAGAAAAAAAATCGCAAATAATACATATAAATAATAAAAAATTTAAATTTTTATGCGAACAAAATTATATGAATTGTGAATATAATGGAGAAATTGTATTTAATAATAGATATAATAATTATCAAAATCATGATTTTATTTAGTTGATTATACGTAATTGTATAATTTTTATTTTATTGTACCATATTATTATTATGATACATAATAATTTACAAGTTAAAAGTTACTATTTAAATTCTGATGATTTTAAATTTTATATTAAGAACTTTAAAAGTATAATACAATATATTTATTTAGCAAATAATTGTAATAGTTACTATTTAATAATAACAAATGAAAGGGAAGAAGATATTATATCTATTAAAAACAATTTGATGTTCAATAAAAGAAATCCAGAATTTAATAAAGAAAATTTAATTTTTATATGCTCAAATGATGAACAACAAGAATGGTGTTTAAAATGTGAATTTAATTATGAAAATTTTGATAATACAGAAAATATAATTTACGATGATTTTATGGCTGTTAAAATAGATAAACCTCCTGAATGGTCATTTGAAAATCATTCGCGATTTTTTAATTATTATAATGATGAAAAAATAAAAATAATTTACTTGGAAGGTTTAGCACATAATTGGAAAATTTTGCATCTTTTAAAAAATAATATATATACTTTTGTAACATGGCCATGCTATTTTCATAAATGGTTATACGAATTAGATATTCACTCTCTTTTTACAATTAATAATGAATATAATAAAAAAAATATAATATTTTTATCACCTAATTTAGATGGTATTTTATGGTCATATGAATATGGTTTTAATGCTATTTTAGCACATCAGAATTGTTTATTAGATTATAACATTTTTTCAATTAAAAATGATAAAAAATTAATATACGATATGGTTATGAATTGTAGACCTGAATTATGGAAAAGACCATTTTTAGCTGAAAAAATTAATAATTTAGCATACATAAAAGGTCAAACGTATGATTACGAAAAATATGATTATACAAAATTAAAATGTAAATTTATGAATGAAGATTATATTTCTCCAAAAAAAGTAAATGAAATTTATAATATGTCATATTGTGGTGGTATATTTAGTGAGTCTGAAGGTGCATGTTATTCATCAAGTGAATATTTATTATCAGGATTACCTGTTATATCAACATATTCAAAAGGTGGTAGAGATACTTGGTATGATGCAGATAATTCTATTATTGTTGAACCAAATCAAGATGATGTATTAAATGCTGTAAATATTTGTATTCAAAAAATTAATAATGGTGAATTTAGTAAACAAAAAATAAGAAACAAACATATAGAAATGTCTAATATTATGAGAAATAATATAATAAATTATACTAAGTATATTTTTGATTTACATAATATAGACATAGATGCTTATGAAGACTGGAATAAAAAATTTGTTAATAAATTAATTTTAAATCTTTCTTTACATGAAGTAAATCAAATATTAAAATAAAACATATTTTATAATATGTCATTCTATGTATATTTATTAGTTTCCACAAATGGTGCAACTTATGTAGGTGCAACAATAGATTTAAATCGTCGTTTAAGACAACATAATAAAGAAATTAAAGGGGGCGCACATGCTACTAGCATGAAAGTAATACAAGGCGAATCTTGGATAAGAGCAGCTCATGTATCTGGTTTTCCAGATTGGCAGGCAGCTCTTCAGTTTGAATGGCGTTGGAAACATTTGTCGCGTAAATTACCTAATAAAATGAACCCATTAGAGAGAAGAATAATTGCACTCAACCAATTACTTGCATTAGAAAGACCTACAACGAAAGCTATATCTTATGCAGAATGGCAAACACCTCCTGAAGTTCATTGTGAAACCATAGAAGCTGAAAATTTATACAAAAATAATATACAAAATAATATATAATATATATAATATATATAATATATAAAACCATAATATATTATACATTATACAGGATTCATCATTATGCAATACATACCAGTGATACTTGGTAAAATATGAGTAAATAAACAATGAACTATAACACTAAAATAACATGCTTTTTCCCTTTCAGGTGTATTCGGATATGTATAATCTAATGTAAAATAACCAAATTCTCTTTTATTATCTAATCCTTCTATATTATCATCTTTAAACACGCCTACTATTTTAAAGCAATACAATGCTTCATTTATAATAGCAATAACTAATACTATTAATACAGTTGTTATCCATATTTTTCTGTATTTTTCTTTGAATCCAAATGACCTGTATATTAAATAACCAAAAGTTAAAAATACAAAAAATATATCTATTTTTTTAATTGTTCCATTAAATACTGGATTACGCCAATATAAATTACTTGTTATATATAAGCATAATAATAATAATGATACTATTTTATAATTACACAAAAATGCAACCGTTGAACATATTAAAATAATATTACTTGAATAAACACAATATTTACTAATATGAGGAGGTATATATAAATTATTTTCATTATTATTTTCATTATTTTGTTTTGAAATTTCCATATTATAATATATTTTTATTATATTTTATCAATCAGTTCTTGCATCTCTCTAATTTCATCTTTTTGTTTTTGTATTATATTCTTTGCAATCTTTGCTACATTGTAATTATCTGTTTTTTTAAGTATTTCTTCACTTGTTTGAAGAGCCATAGAATGATGTTCTATCATACCTCTTAAATATCCTTTATCATTTATATATACTTGATTTCTATATAAATAAATAAATAATACTAATCCAGCTATTAATAAAAAATAAGTATTTGAACTAAATACATTATATTGATGATCATGCATAATTACTTCCAATAAAACCATAATTATAGCCATTATTACAGATAAATATACTTTACCTAAATTATTGGTAAAAAATTTAACATTGTTTATCATAATGGGTGGCATTAAAAAATATTGGGCCATAAAACTGCCTATAAACATAATTATAATAGTGTGACTTATTTTCATTTTATATTAGATAATTATAAAATATTTATAGTTAAAAATATTTACAGCAAAAATTTTATATTTTAGATTTAATTAAAGATAAAACACATAAAAAAAACTATACTATATATAATGGAAACATTAGATAATTTATTAACAAAAATAAATGAACCAAATGTTCAAAAATTTTTAGCAAATGCCTCTGCAGGAGATACACATCATGACTTTGGTAAAATTCCCTCTATTTTAGGCATGATGAGGGGTAATATTAAACCTTATTATTGTAAGGGATTACCCAATAACGAAACATATGAAGATGATAAAATAAATGATGAAGACTATATTATACATGGTGTAATACGAACCCCACCAGATTATAGACCTATAGTAGATTATGAAAAGAAAGGACCTAAATATACATTTAATTTTCCAACAGTTGAAAGTCCTGAACAAGTTACAACTATTTCAAATATAACATATACTGTTAAAAGAACACAGGTAAAAGAATTAAAAAATGTTATAGGTAATAAAAAGACATGGTCAGACTATATATCTGCAAAAAAATTTACATCAGAATTAGGTATAGAAAACAAATCCGCATTTGTAATTGATGCTACAGCTATTGGATTAAAAGAAATATTGACAACAAATGATACTAGTTCTAGCGAACCTCAAAAGACAATATATTTTATAAAAGCATCTGAATTAGAAAATGATCCAGCAGGTAAAACAACTATAGATGATCCTATCTTTAAAAAATCTGAAGGACATAATTTAGTATCATGTATTTCATCCGGTTATGAAGACTATTATTGGTATAGTTGGGATCCAAAAACAAATCCAGAAAATCAAATAGATGCTTATAAACTATTTTTTACAAAATACAAACTTAAATTATCTAATTTACGACAAGTATTAAAAGGGAAATCATTGTCATTTAACACATCTTTACAACTTATTGATGAAGAAAGCAAATTATTTACAAAACCTATTTTAGATAGCGGAAATGCAAATAGTATTAATTCTTTAAAATCTGTAATAAATAGTGTTTTTAAATTTTTTAATTCATCAGCCTCAAAAAAAGATGTAAATAAGACAAATTTAAATACATTTACAATGAATACTAGTTTTCAACAAAAACGTTCAGGAGATTGGTTACAGGTATTATTATGTTTGCTTGTTTATCAAAGAAAATTCAAGACAGTTAGAAATGGTACAAATAATTCAGAAATAAATGATATACAAAACCAATTTTCAGATATTTATTTTGTTACACATGATAGAATAGCATTAGCATTTGCATTATTAATAGGTGTAAATGTTCTCTTTACACATGGTGATACGCAAAGTGTATACGCTTTTAAAATTGAAAATATAGAGCAAAAAAATCAGCGCATAAACAATCAGTTTGCATCTATAAATGAAGAATCTATTATTACTGATCTAAACAATCGTTTACAAAAGATAAAAGACTATGCTGATTCATACAAAACAACTATATATGACGCTTATATTCCAAATGATTATATTAAAGACAATTGTAATACACTAAATACATATATTAATAATAAAAAATTTACTGGTACTGATATAGAAAATTATATACAAAATATCTTTAAGCTATCATATCAACATTGTTATTTTAAGGTTATTTTTCCAAATATTCAAGATATAATTTCAAAAATTAATGAATTTAATATCACTAGTTTTCAGGGCAAAATTGCAAATACTGGTGAAGATATTGAAAAACGTATTAGTGTAATTTCAGAATATAATGAAATATTATCAAAAATACAAAATGTAGAAAATATAATAGGACAATATATTTCAGAACCAAATTCGGATCCAAAAGGAGATTATAGTGCTGTTATTAAATTTGATTTTGGTAAATTATTAGAAAAATTTCGTAAAGATCCATTGTATAAATTTGCCAGTGATTGGACATGGGATATTAATATTAGTACTAGATTTTTTGACAGGCTAATTGGTATAAGTAATTATAAAAATGATAAAAATATATTTTTATATAATTTAAATAATTTAGATGATGATTTAAAGAAAACAATTGTAGAAGTATTTGCTAATTTTTATAAATTATTAAATGACAATACAAATTTGGAAATAATGGATAAAAATATATCATCAAATCAACCAAAACCACCAAAACCAGTAAATTACATCAAATTTAAAAATATTATGCAATCATTTTGTGTTGAAGTTTTATTAAACTTAGGTAGTGTATTGGATGGTGTCGCAATAAGTGAATATCCAGATATTATAACAGAATTTTTAAAAAAACCTATTGATTATGCCAATATACCTTCAATTGCAGAAATAAATATAATTGAAGAAAATAATAAAATAATAGAAAAACCAGATGAATTTATTAGCACTGTAAATGCATATGAAGAAACAACAATCACTACAGGTGGTGCTGATATAACACTCTTGGCTACTGGTAGTCAAGATATGAATATGGTTGTGGAAGAATATCCAACATTAGCTATAAAACCATTACTATCTATGCACATATCGTATAATACTATTAATTTAGTAAGCAATAAAGATCTGTTAGAACAAGTAAAGGATATATACAATAAATTACAAAATAATGTAGAAAATATACCAAGATCTAGTAGAGGAGGCGCAAAAGAAGATATACTAACAAATAATTCTATTTGCTTTCATCCTTCTTTACCAATTTATATGATGGCAAATTCATATTTATCTCTTTTAGAAAATGATAATATAGATGAAACATTAGAATACGAATTTTGTATTAAATATTTAATTTTTTTAATGAAATGTCAAGAAAAATTGGTATCATATGCAAATGATAATAATACAGTAGATAACAAAATTAAAGCATATATAATTGGTATGGGATTAAAAGAATTATTTTTTACTGCCAATGTTGATGATGAAGGTTATCAAAAATGCTATGAATCACTAGGAATGACAAGTTCAGAATATTTACCAATATCTTCACTAAGTAGTACATTAAGTTATATGAGTTCAGGAAGAATAATTCAAACTGATGAAGAAAAACTCATTGGATATAATATTTTATCAAGTCCAATATTTAGTGAATACATTCGTGGCATTGATGCAAAGGATATATTTTCTAATTATTTAAGTGAAGAAAATGAAAAATATCTTGACATAAATGCATTATATGAAGAATCAAAACAATTTTTATTAGATACAGGAAGAAAAATTATTTCAGACAGAACTGGAATAGAAGAACCCATATTAGAAGAACCTATAATAGAAGAACCCATAATAGAAGAACCCATAATAGAAGAACCTATATTAGAGGAACCATACAAAAAATTAGATCGTGCAAAGGGTATTCGAAACGATTTTACATTTCCAATGCAAAATGACATCGAATTTACAAAATTTAATCCTGCCGCAGCAGCAGGTGGAGGTAATAAAACTAAACATAAAAAATATAATACTAAAAAACGTATTAGTAAAAAAAATAAAAATAAAAATAAAAATAATACACGAAAAAACAAAAAAATAATAAAGAAAAGATATTCTAGAAAGAAGAAAATTTGAATTTATTTATAATAACTTATAGTCTTCTAGTAGTATTTTTTCTCTCTTTATTGCGCAGTGTCTTTTTTTCAGTGCTTTTTTTTAGGCCTTTTTTAATAAAAGATTTTATACTTTCTTGTTGATTAAGTATCATATCAATAACAATTTGAAAATAAAAACGAAATTGAGAACGCATTTTTTTTAAATCATCAACACATATCCAGCGTATTTCTGCTTTTTCAAATATTTTAGTTGTTTTAAAAACTTTGGCAGGTAGTCTTTTTTGTAGAAAACGCTGGTTATTATTATAATATTGTGGTAACCAATGATTATAAGGAAAAGGAAAAATATGCATTCTATATGTTTTATGACCATCTGTTTTATGATCAATATTATAGGTGCCGTGTGCGGACAACATTTTGCGTATATCACTATCATTACCTAAAAACCCAGTAAGTTCCTCACCAGCTTCTCTAATAGCAGTTTCAATATAAGATTCATTATTGTCAGTTCCACCACCAAAATCAGAAAACCCAGGAGCAGAATCCTCATATTTTCCTTCTTTACCAAATAGAAAATACAGTTTCCCATTGTGTATTGTTGTTGGTAATATACCAGCTCCCATTATATTATAAAATATTATAAAAATATTATAAAAATATTATAAAAATATTATTTATTTATATGAGTAAAACAAGAAAACATATACATAAAAATAATATTAAGAAAAAAAAATATACACACAGGAAAACAATAAAAAAAAATAAAGATATTATTATTCCATCAGAAACTTCGGTAAGCGTACGTAAAATAAGTAAGAAAATTGCAAATAACCTAGCAAGAGGATCCTATGCTCCTACAATAAATAAAGAATTGATTACATTAAAATCTATACCGCGAGAAGAATTATATGGTTGCAATTTAGCAGAGGCTTATCAATTAAAAGAACCACTTAAAATTAATATTTCTCATCAATATGGAGAGAAAAAATGTGTTTATTATTATACATCGGAAGCAGAAAAAATATTATTAAAAAATTTACAAGCAAATAAACACATACAACCTCATAAAATAGTTCCACCTATTCAATCACAATCTAATTGCTGGTTCAATGCAATGTTTGTCACTTTTTTTATAAGTGATAAGGGACGTAAATTTTTCCATTTTTTGAGACAATTAATGATTAAAGGTAGACAAAAAGATAAAACACCTATGCCGCAGAATTTACGTAATGTATTTGCTCTTCTTAATTTTGGCATAGAGTCATGTATTTTAGGAAATGAATTTGCATATGAATTAAACACAAATGTTATTATACACGAGATATATAAACAAATTCCTGATAATTTTAAAGCACAATACAAATCTATTATTGATGTGGATCATGCAGGTAATCCACTTTTATATTATATAGGAATTATTAATTATTTAAATAATGATTCCATTCAATTATTATTTGTTAGGGAATCTAAAAGTGACTGGAAAGATAAAGTAAAAGAATCTGTAGATAAAATGAATCATTTACCTCATATAATTGTTTTGGAAATTTTTGATGAAGATGCAAAAAAATTTGATAAGAAACCATTTTCATTTACAGTAAATAATGCAAAATATCAAATAGATAGTGCAGTTGTAAGAGATATTTCAAAACAACATTTCTGTGCAACAATTAGTTGCGAAGGACAAGAAATGGGATACGATGGTATGAGTTTTCATCGTATAGTTCCCTTAATGTGGAAACATAAAATGAACACAGATTTCACTTGGCAATTTGAAGGCACAAATGATTACGATGGAACACCATTAAAATGGAATTTTACTAAATGTTACCAACTTCTTATTTATTATCGTGTTGAATAATATAATATTTATTTTTAAAATGAATACTTATTATATAAATACTTATTATATAAATAGTTATTATGAATACATATTATATATAAATACTTAATAACTTTGCAATAAATTATCAACAATTTTTTTACTTCCAATAGCCGATGGTTCAATATCCAATGTAAAATCTTCTTGTTGTGTTAAAATATTGCTAATTTTATAGACACTAAAATTATTTTCACTTGCATAACTATATAACATTTCGTTCCATTTTTTTATAATTGTATGATATTGTTTATATTTCATATTATCAGGATAATAAATATCCATTATAACAATATTGGCATTTGGTAATTTATTCTTAATACTTTTTACTACATTTTTATATGCTGCAAAAATAGTCCCCAATATAGTAGAATCAGAGGAGTCACCTTCTTTTTCCATATATTGATACAAAATATCATTTCCACCAATAGAGAGAAAAACAGTAGTTTTTCTAGAATTTAATTCATCTGGTATTTTATTAATTTGTTCATAAACATTATTTATTTTTGTATCATCTTGTGCTAGGCACATAGTTTTCCCTTTGGTTCCATCTATAAGTAATTCTGATACGCTTTTACCATCAGATACATAAGCATCATTTTTAAGTATGCTGTCTCCTAATAAAATAAAATGTTGCTTCTCTGGATTAAATCCTTCTTTCAAATTATGCGAAACAGAATTATCACGAATTGTATTATAATAGGCAACAGTAATTATAAATAATGCTAAAACAAATATATATAGATAGAAATATTCCATATATATTTATAATTTTAAAATTTAAGTTAAAATATAAACAACTGAATTAGAATAATTAGGATTTCCAGGATAAGAAGTATTTACTTGTGGACTAAAATTACCATTGTATACATTAACTACGACTATATTATAATTACCTGATGCTGCTTGTAGCGGAACTACAAACGATATACTAAATGCACTGTAAAAAGTAATAGGTAATTTATAATTACCAAACATTACATATGTAGATCCATTACATGGTGGAAGAAAATTTGAACCATTAATATAAACGAGAGAATATGATCCGGCAACACTAGTTGATACAGAAATATTACTAATCGTTGGTGTAAAACTAGGATAAAATGATGTCTTTCTACAATTACTCTGCAAGTAAGTTATATCATATTGTTTTGCATTACTGTAAAATTGTGGTTTTATATTATTATTACTATTTATATTGGTAACAGATTTATCGCCTGGACAAGACATATATAGTCTTGTAATATTTAATTATGTTTATTTTTATAATATGTATTACAATATTTGATATAATATATTTTTATATTTTTATATTTTTATATTTATTATATTTATTATAGAGGACCATAGTCATCTGCTTTTTCTTTGATTTGTCCTTTTATTTTCTTTTCGGTAATATTATACATGAAATAAGCCATTCCAGCACCAACAAAAGAACCAACAATAACTTGTGGAATGGTATGGAAATTATATACAACACGTTGCGAAATAATAATAATACTAAACAATAAATAAAGGTATAATATATTTGTCTTTTTTAATGCAAGATATACAAATACTGTGGAAAATATACATAATTGAGCATGTCCAGATGGCATACCAAATATATCAAAAGGTAATCCATCTTTTAATAAAAACCTTTTACTATTTTTTAAAGCTAAAATAAATTCTTTTTCGTCTATAGATGGTCTGGGTTGTTGAATAATAGTCTTTAAAATAATATTTAAAATAGAATTTATAAATATACCAAGTATATAATAAAAAAATAGATTATTATAATTCCATAAAAAATAGAGAGAACTTACGAAAATAAATATGGGACCATATGAACCAAATTCATAAAATAATGTATTAATAATATTCATAAAATAGTATAATAATATAATATTTTATATAATTTATTAAATAAATGTATTATATTATTATACTATTTTTTTAATTACTATAATTAATATAATTAGTATTGATACAAACATTCGCAAGCTAATGTAACACACCAATCATTTCCATTTAAATTTAATATATTTCCCTTATCATCCAGTAATTTTATATTCATTCTCTCTATATTAACAGGTCCAAAATATGTACGAACATTGTCTTGTAAAGAACCACTAAATTCAACCAATAATGAACCAGTAGGAACACCAACTGATGTTTTTACAGGTAAAATAGCCAAAATATCAGAACTAGTAGGTGCTTTGGATAAATAATTTGTAATATTACTATTGTTTTTATTAATTTCATTAATTGTATAAATTTGTGATTGTGTAAGAGTCCTTGGGGCACTAGGCAAAAATTGTTGTCTTGTTGTATATTCCTCTTCATACTTACCAGCAATGAGTAATCCATTTTTAACATTTGGTGTTTGATCATCAAATAAACTTTGTGCAATTGATTCATCAACAATTTGCTTCAAATTATTACCTTGTTGTGCTGGTGTTATACAAGTATATGGTATATCTCCTGAATAATAATCAGGTATTTTTAAGGTATTTGACGTTTGTGCAATAGATACAAGAGTATTATTAACATGATTTTGATTATAATCATCTATAACAAGTATCAAATATTTTGTTCCATTCAAATCTAAAACAGATGAACCACTATTACCGGTTGGAACTATATTAACATAAGGTAATCTATAACCCATTATCCATCCTAATGTACTATTAAAAAAGTGGTTAGTCTTACTTAAACATGTATTATTACAATTAAGTACACCTGTAAAATCATAAAAAATAATAGAACAAGTTTCATCTATTGTAAATGTATTTATTCCTTCAGGATCAGTATAGGTTCCACCATATAAGAATAAAGTAATAATACCATTATTATGGTTATAGTATACAGGGGTATTTACTGGCAAGTTATATGGCGCAGGAACTGCAGGTGTAGTAATTCCTGCCTCTAAAATGGATGAATTTAATTGTGATTGGAAACCTAGTTGTGAATAATTTCCAGGTGGAATATTAATACTAATATATTGATTATTTGATGGATCATATATCCAAAAACATGTATTACCATAAGATTTATCAATAACATACCAACTAAATGGTATTTGATAAGAATACAATGATAATTTAAGTGCATCTTTTAATGTATCAGAGAGATCTAATGTATAATCAGTAGATGTAGAATCTATACCATTGGTATATTGTCTAAATTGACTATCCAAATTTATAAATCTGCTAATTGTATTTTTTAAATTTGGATTTAATGAATCTTGTTTTACAGGAATATTAAATGTGTCACTTGTAGCAATTTGTTCACGATTCATTGGTACATATGGACTATTAAAAACATCAATTTTTTGTTTTCTATCTGTAATTTTTTCAACTTGATTTTTATCACTTTGTGTAAGTACTTCATTATGATACCAATCACTTATTTGTTTCTCTCCATCTGGATATATAGCATCATTATTTCTACTCGTAAAACCTTCTACAATAATTTTACCGGTAGTATCTTCCTCAGAATATTCTTCTAATCCATCTGCATATTGTAAAAGTTGGCTCTGGACACCTTTAAAAAAAACAGATAATTGTGGGTTTTTTGTTTTAAATTGATGAATAAGTTTATTAGTTTTATTAAGTATTTCATTTTTATCTACATCTTCATTATCAACACCAACTATAGTTAATAGTTCAGAAAGAGTATAATTTGAAACATTTGTATCAATACTTGTCATATTATAGTTATTATTATATATATCATATTTTTAAATAAAAATATATGTTGAAAATAAAAATAGTTTTTATTTATAACATATATTTTTTACAATTTATAATATATATTTTTTACAATTTATAATATATATTTTTTAGAATTTATTAGATATATTATTATTTAATTTTATTATATCTCTAAAATGATAAATAAATAATTGTTTAATTTCTTTTTTTATATCCATATCTTCACATATATCTAATTTTAAAACTTTTTCAGGAATACATGTTAAACCAGTTCCTCTTTTTGAATGTGTATATCCTTTAAATAGGATTTGATCTAATATATATACTAATAATGGATTATAATTATCTATTAATTCGCGACTCATAAAATATTTACCAATATAGGTGTATCTATTTGTATTACCGTCACAATAAACTTTATAATACTTTTCTGTTTCTGGTTTATTTTTAATCAAACCAATACCTTCAATTTTGTTAGTGGAATTATTCATTTCAACAACAAATACAGGTGTATTATAAGGAATTTTTGGTGATAATTCTAATGGACTACAATACATACAATTGAAACACCTTTTTCTTCTATACGCATAATTTATATCTATTGTTTCATTATTAAACCTACTTGTAACTACAGCATACATTATTTATAACATAATATATTTTGCACTTTTGAATTTCAATTTTATAAAATAGTAAAAAATAAAATTTTTTTAACCTTTTCTCATTTTAAACGCCTATTATTTATAATAAAATTGATTTAATATTATACTCATTTATAGTATTAAACATCATAATGGAAATTAAACTATTTTCAAACCAAAATGCGAAAAAATATATTAACAGAATTATTAAAATTAACACACTATTAGAAACTGAATTTTACGATAATGCTAATCGTTGGTTAGATGAACCACGAGATGTCAAATGTTATATTCTATCTAACAAAAATAATATTATCAATATAATTTTACTTTCTAAATGCGATTATGACCCACAAAAACAACATAAATTACCTTATATATTAGATTATATTTACACATTTTTGGAATATCGTCGAAATAATTTTGCTTATAAAATGTTATTGTATATCAAAAAAAAAGAGGAAATCACAGCATTTTGTAGCAATGATGAATCCAAAAATTTATTCAAAAAAGCCGAATACATTTTTAGTGGTTATGACCCAATGATGAATGTATTACCTGTTTTTAGATATCCTTAATTTGATCGGCATGTTAAATGATAAAAGGTTTAAAAATTATTTTAAATTTATATTACTCATGATAAATCAATTTCTTGGTCCAATTTATCACTCATAATTTTATATCGTGGATTATCTAAACTATGATTAAGAATATACCAAGGTGTACACAATTTTAATGCATCTATCCCCTTATCACAAAACAAGTTCAATAGAGCAGGACTAAATCCTGACATCATAGAGACATTTTTTTCATTGGAAAGCACTGGGAAACCTGATTTACTTCTCAAATTCCAAAAAAGAATATGAGGCGGTTTATATGGAGTTCCATGAACGCGAATACCTGCATCACTGTATTTTCTAACCATTACATCATGCAATACTTTTTTATCGCATTTATCCCCAACATCTATTTGCATATCTGAAAGAATAATGAGAACCATGTTTTCAACATCTTCTGATAACATTTTGTTCTCAATAATTACATCTAAAATTAAATCAAAAGCAGCATATAAGTTAGTATTCATACCCCAACCGGCATTCTTTATAACTTCTACTTGAGAAACAAAATCTGAATATGCTTCCAAATTAATCCAACATGGTTTAGAATGAAAAGTCATAACACGTTTTCCTAATTTTGATTTTTCAGCAATACGAATACCCAAAGCAATTGCAACTTCCAAGGGAAGTCCCTCCATTGACCCTGAAACATCTACCATTGCAATCATATTTCCTAATATACCAGTTTTACTAGAATTATCACGCCATTGTGAATTCAAAAGATCCTTCTCATTTTGAGAACCACCATTTATAAGTTCTAATGCTTGTTTGGTAAAATCAGCCATTCCAACACGTTTTCCTTTTATTTCTATTTCACCTTTTATTGCTTTTTGAATATGAGTATTAAAATTTTGAGCACATTTAACTCTGTCTTTGCTATCAGGATATCTTTCTTCACCATTTTTTTTAATATTTAAAAATGCCTTTTTTTGTTTACTAATAGAAATAGAAGTTACATTATTGAAATTTATATTTGCCCATGATCCAGATTTATCGCATTGTTTAATTTGAAGTGTATCAATCGCTTTATTAAGTGTAGTTAATAATTTACGATATTCTGTCTTACATTTAAGAACTGCTTTAATAAATGTCTCTTGAGAAGTAGATGTTTCTATATATTGTTTAAAATAATCGGTAGCCAGAGCTTGGTAAAGCCACCTAAAACTAGATTTTTCTCTAGGCACCCATTTAGCTGCCAATGTAATATTGGCTATGTTATTATATATCATATTTTCAATATCCTTTTTTAACTGTTCATTTACAAGACGAATAGCTTGAGAAATCAATGGATGTTCCATAGTAACACCCTGAGACCTACAATAACTACAAAAATATTTTATATCTTTCCATGATCCATATTGATGGATATCTTTATTTCCAAGATCTACTAAACATTTTAATGCAAAAAATGCAAGTTGAGGGAAAAAATCATACCATGTATAAATCATCATATATGTTAATGTATATTCACCCTTGCCATCTACAATATCGCGAGTATGTCCAATCATTTTATAAAGAAGCGATAAATGACCTTTTGCAACCTGCTTTTCAGATAGGGTAGATTTTTTTTTTAATATATATTTAATATAAGTTAATACATTTTTAAGAACAGTTTGTAATCTTTTAACACCTTCATTATCAGTTCTAGTTAATTGAAATGACAACTGAACTATTAATTCTTGAGTATTATTAGACCATCCATATTCTACATGACCATTTTCTCCAATTTGTTGTGGTATATTATTATCAAAAATATTAACAAGTGCGGTCATTATGCTAATAATAATTATATTTTAATCTTTATATCGTTTTTTGATTGTCTTTTTCCTAGAAGACAACGATTGTAAATATACTTTTTTTGTGCATCTATTAGGATCAACTTTTTTTAATTCATTGGATTTTTCATAAAAAATAAGTATTATATCATTTAAATCATGAAACATATTTATTGTTTTATCAAATGTTATTGCATCGATATTTTTAATTGTAGTTAAAAAGTTACTATCTATATCTGATGATTTAATTAAATAATTCTTAATATCATCAGCATCTAATAATATATTGTATCTTAATATTGATAATAATGAATAACGCCTATTATCTTTTATTGAAGATCTTTTAAGTAATTCAAGAATTTCTTCCCTAGAAATATAATTTGGTTTAGACATTAAAAACGATTCTTGTTCAATTTTTTCGATTTCATTATTTCTAGCAATATATAAAATTTTCAGATTAACATAATATAAATCATCCTTGTAAAAATCTTCATAAAGTTTGTCGGTTTTATCAAAATTATTAATCCATTCATCATTTAACTCATTTATCTCATTTATCTCATTTATCTCATTTATCTCATTTATCTCATTTATCTCATTTAACTCATTATAATCTACCATATTCATAATATATTATAAAAAGGATATATAATACATTATAGTATTAAACTAATTACATAAATTGGTCTAATTTATAAATATATATGTATATATATATATATATATTCTATAGTATAATTCAATATTCATATTCATAATTATAGTCTTCATTATCATAATAATCATATTCTGATTCTGATTCTGATTCTGGATTATTTTTTTCATATATTTCATCTAATTTATCAAAATATTTATAATCATAATTTTTGAATATAAACATATTTTCCCATTCATCATAACCCCAATTATCAATATATTCATTACTTCTTTTATCATGTAAATATACTAAGGTATCTATCATATCATAAACTAAATGATTATCACTATTAAAATTTATATTTTCTTTCTTTTTCTCATAATGTTTTATATTGGTAAATCCAGTAATATTATCCTTTTTTAATTCAGACCATCCTAATTGTATTTTATTTTCTTCTTTTTTATTATATACTTTTTCAGTCTTTAATTTTTCTATGAAATTTTGTGTATTATCTATATCCATATCTTTTAATATTTTATTATTATTTTTTATTAATTCAGGGAAATTATCACTAGAAAGTGCTTCCATTTTCTTCTTTTCTTTATTAATCTTCTCTTCTTCTTTTCTTATTTTTTCTTCTTTTTCATACATTTCTTTATAATCAATAAATTTATCGTTAAAATTACGTCTTCCTCTACTATAACCATTATCATTTTTAAAATTATTGGTTTTATTATCTTCTTTTATTGGTTTTTCTTCTATTTTTAGTATTTCCACTTTTTTTGGTATTTCTTCTTTTTTTGATGTTTCTTCTATTAATGAAGAAAAACGTGAATTTGCTTTAAAACTATTGCTCATTTAATAAAGTAATAAAATATATATACTAATTATACTATATATTATAAAATTACATTTAAATAGTTTATAATATATAGATAATAAAGAATTTAAAGTGATATTATTAGATAGTATATCTCCTCACAGCAATTTAATAAAAATCATTAAATTAATGAAATTATAATAAACATCTTATATATTAATTACAGGAGATAGCACATTGTATAATAGTAGTGTATAATAGTAGTGAATAATAGTATTTATTTTGTAAATATAAAAAAAATGATTGTATTTTTTAATACATTGGAAAATATAATTAACATTAGAATATGTCTAATAGAAATTATATATATATTAAAAGAATTGTAGTCAATTCTAATTTGAATAGAAAAAAATTTGTATATAATAAAAATTTATTTAATACTTCAAATAATAGTATTAAAAAGGAAAAATTGTTAAAATATAATAATTTTATTAATAGAAAATTACATTCACGACCGTTTAATATTACAAAAAATGGTAAAGTGGGTGTAAATAGTAATGGTAGTAATTATAGTAATAGTGGTATAAATAGTGGTATAAATAGTGGAGGAGGTAATGGAGGAAAACCAAATTGGTTATTAATATTTTTAACAGCATCATCAGTGTATTATACAAATTATTTAAATTCTAATAAAAAAGGTAAGTAAATAGTATATTATAGTATAGTATACTATTTATTATTCAAATACATATTATATCATATCTAAAATCATTTTATATTTAATATTTATATATATTTTTTTAAATTTTATATTTTTATTTTTATTTTTTTTTAAATATCATCAACATCAATTTCTTTACCATCATCAGTTGTAATGATAACAGAAGGACTACTTCCTGCATTAGATTGAGCAATATGTGCTTCAATTAGCGATTGATATTCTTGAGTCTTATCATCTGCAAATACAATATCATCTTCTGGTTGATTTTTTTCTGTAATTGTAGTACTAATTGTTTTGGCATCATTCGCAATAAATGAACTCCAATTAACATTTGTTACAGAATTTTTTAATCTTACTTTATCAGATTCTGTATAAACTTCTATTAAATCACAATTCAAAAGCTTTCCTTGGGATGCTTCTTTCTCCCATTCACGTAAACCGACAAGTAACCATGTTCCAGGAACAATGAGATTATCTCTCTTTCCTCTGCCTCTAAATTTCCCTCTAATATGACAATTCATTTCAGTACCATTTAAATCAGTAACACGACACATAGAACCTCCAGATATTTTAACAGTCTGTGCATATATTTCATTTGGATCTTCTGAAATTTTGAGAGAAGTAGAACCTTTAATCATATCTTTACGTTCATAACCTTTTTCTTTGTTTCCACCTTAATTCTTTACCATTTTAATTATATATTTTAAATTATATTATTTAAATTACTTTCAATTTTATTTTATATAAAATTTTTATATATTTTATATATTTTATATATTTTATATATTTTATATATATATTTATTTTTATCTATATTTAATATATAATGCAAGGAGGTAAAAGAGCACCAAGTTCATGGAATTTATTTGTTAAAAAAATATATAATGAAGGTAAATCTAAAAATTCTGAATACCAGTTTAAAGATGCACTAAAAGATGCAAGTAATCGAAAAAGTGAAATGTCGTCAATGACAACATCTAGTGTAAATACTAAAAAAAATAAAAAAATGTCTAAAAAATCAAGAAGTAAATCAGCTTCTGTTGCTGCTCAATTTGCTGGAAAACGCAAAACACGCAAACAAAGAAAACATTAAATATATTTATAAAATAATATAAATAATATAAATAATATAAATAATATAAATAATATAAATAATATAAATAATATAAATAATATAAATAATATAA